>Ga0265595_1000257_pt1 | contig 50288 bp, 51 predicted proteins | sample saktaG_15_FD_190148 | JGI IMG/M metagenome (GOLD analysis project Ga0265595, IMG submission 190148) | Saline water microbial communities from Sakinaw Lake, British Columbia, Canada - sak_2013_06_06_50m | ecosystem: Environmental > Aquatic > Non-marine Saline and Alkaline > Saline ...
CGGCCCATATCTTCAACGCCTGCTCTTCTTCTGGCGTCAACTCAATTACTACCTTCGTCTTCTTTCTCATAGCTTACCTCCGATCGGTAAGCTACTATATCGTATTATTTGAGGAATGCAACACTAGTTCCTGCGACGGCACTTCCAGACGGGAATCCTCACCCAGCTTGACGTCAACCGAATCAACGAGCTTCTCCATGTCGTCGCGACTGATTGGCCGCTTGCGGCAAGCCAGCACGACTCCGGCCAGCAGCTTCCCGCGGTCATACGGCTCCCGCGTCCCATTCCGCTTGACAACCATCAACGGCGTCCGCTCCACGTATTCGTAAGTCGTAAACCGGCTGTTGCACTTGGCGCACTCGCGCCGGCGCCTCACCGCCGCGCCATCACGCGCCGGCCGCGAGTCGAGAACCCGATCATCGTCATTACCGCAGAATGGACACTTCATATAGTAGCTTCACAGTATCTTAACGCACAATTGCTGGTAGTCAATACCGAACAATACCATCCCCACGATTCGACAACTGATTGCCAATGTGTAACTTACAACGTCAATGTCCACGGAGACCCAATTCCGCCTCTGAAACTGCCCGCCTCTTCACTCGTTCGAAGTGATAGTCAAGACCGCCGCCCCGCCGGCTTATCCACAGAGTTATCCACACCTTGTTAACAACTGGTCGAACCGTTGTCAACTCCCAAATGGTCATAGCCCGAGACCGTTACAGGCAGAATCCGGCCATCACGCCGGATGCACAACCCCCTGCCTTCCTCGACACTCCCGATTCGAGTAACCTTGACGCCGCTCACCGTGTTTGGCAAACGTTGCCGGCTGGTGAAAAGCAGCTCATAGTCCTCCCCCGCACCCAGCACAAAGCCAAGGGAGTCGAGGTTCCTTTCCGCGCAGAGGCTGCTCACGCCCGGCAGGACCGGCAGCGCCTCGCCATCAAGCACGATCCGCACGCCGCTCATCTCGCATAGATGCCTCGCGTCGGTCGCGAGCCCGTCAGAAGTATCTATCAGACCGTGGATGTGAGACTTAAGCACCAGCATCGCGCCCAACCTGGGTGTCGGCCTTAGATGCCGACTGACCAAGGGGAGACGCCAGTCGGAGCCCGTGAACCGTACACCGTGCACCGTACTCCGATACCCGCCATTCTGCATTCTGCATTCTGGCTTCTGCACTCTGACTTCGTCTGATAGTACTATCCGTCCGGCCTCCGCGCTCCCCAGGTGCCCCGTGACGTATAGATGGTCTCCCGGCCTCGCCCCGCTCCTGAGCTTCGGGGACCTCGTCTTGCCCGTCACCGTCAGCGCCAACAACAACTTGTCGGCCACTATGATATCTCCGCCCGCCACCTCGCACTTCATCTTCGCGCACACGCTCTCGATGCCGCGGTAGAACTCGCGGACAACGAGAGCCAACGGCTCACGACTAACGGCTGACGGCCGTCCGCTTCCGCACTTCTGACCTCTAGCTTCTAGCAACTGGCTTCTGACTTCGCCCTGTCTTCGGTAACTGCTGGCTGCTAGTTGCTCACAGCCAACTCTCGGCAGTGCGAGTGCAACGAGCACTGCCGCTGGCTCCGCCGCCATCGCCACAACGTCCGATATCGCACCACACGCGCACCGCGCTCCCACCTGGCGCAGGCTCATGTACGAAAGGTCAAAGTGCACGCCCTCGGCGTACGCGTCCGTCGTGATAACCGTGCCGTCCTTCAGCACCGCCGCATCATCACCGATGCCGAGCCGCACCCTGCCACGGCTCTTCACCGTGCGCCGAATGATTCGAATAAGCTCGTCTTCGGATAGCATGTGCTGGGTCACGTCAAACCTCATTCCAGCTTACGCCGGGCGCGCCCCGAGTCAACACCGCCCCGCGGTCCGCGGGCCTCAGGCCCGGTGAACCTGAGTGACTTCGGTGCGCGGCAGCGCTTGACAGACCGGCCGCGGGTGTGTTACGCTTACTCAAGTTACCGGACACAAAGGAAGCAACCTTGAGGCGAATCTACTGCTCGGCGGTAATGCTGGCGCTGTGCGCGACCGGCCTGTCTGGCTTCGCCTCAGCCCAGCCCGCGGCCGACACAATCCGCGATACTCTGAACCTGGAATACGGTGTCGCGGGTATCAGGGGTCGCATCCTCGACAAGGACTTCTACGTCATCAACTACAATGACCATTGGCGCATCCCCTACTGGTCCGCCTATCATCTGACCGCGGAGGACCTCAAGGGAACCGCAAAGCGCAAGGACAACTTCCAGCCCGATCTCGAAGTCCCGGAGGAAGCCCGCTCCGCGCTCGCGGACTACAAAGGCAAGGGCTTTGACCGCGGTCACCTTGCGCCGGCAGGAGATTTCAAACGCAGCAAGGAGGCAATGGCTGCGACTTTCCTGCTGTCCAACATGAGCCCGCAGTACCCGAACACGAACCGAGGTATCTGGCAGAACCTTGAAGGCCAGATTCGAGACATGATTGCGGACGTAGGCGAAGCCTGGGTTGTGACCGGCGACGCGTTCATGAGCAAAGACAGCCAGCCGGCGAACCCGAAGCTCTGGATGAAGCGGGGCAGGCAGAACCGCGTGGCCGTACCCACGCACCTCTTCGATGCAATCTTGACGAAGAACGCCAAAGGTCGCTGGTGCGCGTACGCATTCCTGGTTCCCAACCAGCACGCCAGGAACGCCCACCCGACGTCCGAATACCGGCTCTCGGTTGACCGGCTGGAGCAGATTACCGGTTTCGATTTCTTCGTGGGCCTCGATACCGCGGTGCAGAAGCGCATCGAGTCCCGAGTGCCCGCATGGTCATGGTAAGAAGGAGGCAGTAGATGTCAGACAATACCGCTGAAGTCAGGCGACTCGGGCGAATGGCCGGGCTCGCGCTGTTCCTGGTCGTGGCCGCGCTGGCGCTGGCCTGGATCCTCTCTCCAGACTACATCCGCCTGCTCGACATCGACGCGAACAGCGCCCTGAGGATAATCGGCTCGCTCTTCATTGTGACCGCCTTTGTCGAGCGCGCTGTGCAGGTCATCCTCGGCATCTGGGTCGAACCAGGCAAGCTGGAGATCAAGGGCAAGATCAGTGCGGCGAAGGCGAAGCGCGCCGGCGGCGCGACCCCGGATGCGGATGAAATCGCACAGACCCAGGCCTTGGAGAAGTACCGTGCGGCGACCGGCAAGCTGGCTTTCACGCTGGCCCTGTTCATGGGCGTCGCGGTGAGCTGGATTGGCGTGCGCTCACTTCGAGCCCTGATTGACCCGGTTTCTTACGACGAAATCGGCACCGACATCCAGCGCCATATATTCACGCTCGTGGACGTGGTCGTCACGGGTGCGCTCATCGCCGGCGGTTCGAACGGAATGCACGAATTGATGCAGACCATCACCGAGTTCTTCGGCCAGACCCGGGACCGCATCAACCCGGACCGCAACAACCCCTAGCCGCAGGGCGTGGCTTCACCGACCCAACCGGGCCGCCCGCGCGGGCAGCCCCGGTTTCCGCAGCCTGTGCCGTCAAGAACCGTGCGCGTCTCAGCTTCCCGCTTCCACCATACGGACGCCGTCATTGCTGGCTTGCTTGACTCTCCCCTCTTTTTAGCCATACTGGCACGTTGACAATCACCGAGTTCCAGCGGCTCATCCGTGACATCTATTTCGGCAAGGACAGCCGGCGCGGTAAAGACGGCACCTTCCGCTGGCTGGTCGAAGAGACCGGCGAACTGGCCCGGGCCATGCGTAAGGGCGACCGGGCCAACCTCGAAGAGGAGTTCGCGGACGTGTTCGCCTGGCTTTCAAGCCTGGCTACGCTTGAGGGCATAGACATGGAAAAGGCCTGCGCCAAGTATGCTCGCGGCTGCCCCAAATGCCACGCCACACCGTGCAGGTGCAAGGAATGAGTGATCCAGTGCCGGAAATCCAGCACTTGAATCCTCGAATCCTTGAACCCTCGAACCCTTTCTTCTCCAAGGAGGCTTCCCAAACATGATTCCTTTTCTCATCCTGCTGCTGACAGCGGGTCAGGTTGCGCCGCCCGTTGACTCGGCCGCGCCGCCGGTTCAGCGGCTCGCCGCACCGGTCGGCGTGAAGGCATTCGACACGCCCAACGACAAGGGCAAGTCCATCACGGTCCACTGGCAGCCCGGCCCCGGCGCCGCGCCCGAGGCGTGGCTGGTGGAGCGGACCGACCCGGCCGAATCGACCGAGGTCATTGCGGCAATTGAGCCGACCGATACCCGCTACCTTGACGAGGGCGTGATGGACCGGGTCAAGTACACCTATCGCATCGCTGCGGCAGCCGGTGCGGACACGGTCTGGTCTGAGCCTTCTCAGCCGGTTGCCTCGTCTGCCCAACTCTTCAACACCGCCCGCCTGAACATCCTGATTGCGATGGTCATCTTCTTCGCACTCGTCATCTACTACATCGAAACGGCCAAGAAGGGCAAGAACCTGTTCGTCCGGCGCATTGCCGGCTTGGACGCGGTCGAAGAAGCCGTCGGCCGCGCGACCGAGATGGGCAGGCCGATCATTTACGTACCGGGCCTCGGCTCGGTCGCGGACATCGCCACCATCGCCTCGCTCAACATCCTCGGCGAGGTGGCCAAGAAGGTCGCCCAGTACGACTCGGCCCTGCTCGTGCCCAACCGGGATCCGATTGTCTACACCGTGGCCCGCGAAATGGTAAAGGAATCGTACGCCAAGGCGGGCCGGCCGGACGCGTTTAAGGCCGACTCGGTCTTCTTCATCACGTCCGAGCAGTTCGCCTTTGCCGCGGCGGTGGACGGACTTATGGCACGCGAGAAGCCGGCGACCAACTTCTTCCTCGGCATGTTCTGGGCGGAGTCACTGATTCTCGCCGAGACCGGCGCCCAGACCGGCGCCATCCAGATTGCCGGCACCGACTCGGTCTTTCAACTCCCCTTCTTCATTACCGCCTGCGACTACACGCTCATCGGCGAGGAACTCTATGCCGCCTCAGCCTACCTCTCGCGCGAGCCACTGCTCTTGGGCTCGCTCAAGGGACAGGACTACGGCAAGATCATTATCCTCGCCATTGTGACGGTCGGCTCTGCGCTGCTGCTGTTGAGCAAGATCCCGGCACTGAGCTTCTTCACCCAGATAGTCAGCTTCTTCAGCGTAAGGTAGGGAGGCACTGATGAGAAGAAACATACCGCTCGCCATCTGCCTGACAATGGGCGTCGCGATGATGGTCCAGTTCTTCGTCCCGCACCCGGCGTCGGTCGCATTCTACGACCTGACGACGAAGTGGGTCCGCATCGTCGGCGCCTTCGCGCTCGTGCTCGGCACCGGCAGCCTCGTGATGTATCACATCGACAAGCTTCAGCGCCGCCGGACCGGCTGGTACTACTCGATCGTCACCCTGACCGCGGCCGCCGCGACTTCGGTCATCGGCCTCGGCTGGGGAGTGAAGCCCGGCTCGCCCCTGCAGGATATCATCTTCAGCAACCTCCTGGTACCTCTGAACGCCTCGATGTTCGCCATCCTCGCATTCTACATGGCTTCGGCCGCGTACCGCGCCTTTCGCGCCCGCACCAAGGAAGCCGCCCTGCTGCTGGTCGCCGCCTTCGTCGTGATGCTCGGTATGGTGCCGATCGGTGCCAATGTGCCGTTCTTCTGGTTCATGGTGGTGGTGAACGTCGCGCTCCTGGTGGCCGGGTTCGTTACCCGGTCCAAGGCGCTCCTCATCGGCGCGGGCGCGCTGGTGGTCGGGCTTCTCGCCTGGCTGGGGTTCTCGGGGTTCAAGGTGCCTCCGTTGATGTTGCCCGATACGGCCGAATGGGTGCTGTCGGTACCGAACATGGCCGCCAAGCGTGCCATCCAATTCGGCATTGCCCTCGGCGGAATCGCCACTGCGCTCAAGGTCATCCTCGGCATTGAGCGCGGCTGGCTTGGAGGAGGCAAACAATGAGATTCTTCCAGTACCTCCTGAAGATCGACCGCCGCATCATCTACATCGTAGTGGGCCTGCTCGTGATGCTCCCGCTCATCAAGCCGCTCGGTCTGGGGGTCAACTCCGGGCCGCGCGCGCAGACCCTGTTCAAGGCAATCGACCAGGTACCGGCGGGTAAGACGATTCTCATCTCGGTGGACTTCGACCCGAGCTCCATGCCCGAACTCTACCCGATGCTCGCCGCGGTGATGCGCCACGCCTTCGCCAAGGACCTGAAGGTCTTGCTCTGCGGTCTCTGGATCACCGGCGCCGGGCTGGCCGACAAGGCGGTGACCGAGATACCGCCCGAGTTCGGCAAGAAGTATGGCGAAGACGTCGTCTTCCTCGGCTGGAAGGCCGGCGTGGACGCAGTCATCCTCGGGATGGGCGAGAATATCAAGAACGTCTACCCCGTCGATTACTACGGCAAGTCGCTCGACTCGCTACCGATGATGAACACCGTCAAGCAACTGCGCGACATCCCGATAATGTTCGCGATATCGGCCGGCACGCCGGGATACCAGGACTGGCTGCTCTACGCCCAGTCCCGTTATGGGATGCGCGTCGGCGCGGGCTTAACGGCAGTGTCGGCCGCCGATGCCTACCCGTTCCTGCAGAGCGGCCAGCTCACCGGGATGCTCGCCGGGATGAAGGGCGGCGCGGAATACGAAGTGCTGGTCCAGAAGGCCGGATACTCCAAGACCTACATGCCGGCGGTGGCGGCCATGGACTCACAGTCGCTCGCCCACATCGTCATAATGATCCTCGTGATTATCGGCAATATCGCCTACTTCGTGACCCGGAAGAGGGGGGCGTAATGCACGTCTCGACGAACATCCTAACCTGGGTTGCTGCAATCCTGACCATCGGTATCTTCTCCTTCCTCTGGAAGGACAACCCGTTCTACAAGTTCTGCGAACACCTGTTCGTCGGCGTCTCGGTCGGCTACACGATAGCGCTCACCTGGTACAACTCGGTATACCCCGACCTGTTCAACCCGCTGTTCCTGTCGCCGCTCTCGGAAGTCTCGCTCGGCAACAAGCTGCTGCTCATCATCCCGCTGATACTCGGCCTCTGCTACTTCTGCCGCTTCATACCCAAGGTATCGTGGCTGATCCGGTTCCCGATGGCGTTCGTGCTCGGCTGGGGCATGGGGGCGGCGATACCGGCCATGTTCCAGACCTACATCGTCAAACAGATGCAGGGCACGTTCCTGACCCCGGGCATCTTCGCTCGCTGGGACGTCCTGCTCTGGGCCCTCATCTCCTTCGTCGGCGTCGTCTGCTCGGTCCTGTACTTCTTCTTCTCCAAAGAACACAAAGGTGCGCTCAAGGTTGCGTCAGAGACCGGCATAGTCTTCCTGATGGTCGGGTTCGGCGCGTCGTTCGGGTACACGGTGATGGCCCGCATGTCGCTCCTCATCGGCCGGTTCCAGTTCGTCCTGCGCGACTGGCTGGGGGTAATAAAGTAACGATGCGCGTCGGCCTGTTGCTGGCTGCGGCCGTGGCCTTCGCCACGGCCGCGGGCCTTGAAAACGTCCCGACCGACGCGCGGCTCTACGACGACCTCGACCTGCTCAAGACCTCCGGACTCATCCGCTCGATGCCATCCACGAGCAAGCCGTGGACCCGAGGCGAATGCGTGCGGCTGCTCCTCGAGGCGCGGGACGGGGACCCGAGCGCACTCGGTCCGGCGCAGCGCGCAGCGCTCAAGCGCCTGGAGTTTGAATTCGGCTCCGAGCTGCCGGCTCTGCCGGCCCGGCGTCCCGCAATCAGCATCCCGATTCCCGATCTCGGAGACGCCCAGGCCCGCTGCGACTTCTTCTCCCGTGGCAGCGCGACCGCCAGTGTCACCGCGCGTCCTTTCAGGATAACTCCAGACACGCAGCACCTGTCGCTGGGTGCCGTTATCAGCAACCGGCCAAACGACAACTTCGCCTTCTACGAAAGGTTCGAACTGACCGCCTGGAACCCCGGGCTGGTCGAAACCCTCATCTCGCCCGATTCCTCCGGCCTACACATACCAGGCATGCGGGTCGTGCCTTGGCGCGACCTGGCGACCCTTGAAACCGAACTTGCCTACTTCGCGTTCCGAATCCCCTGGCTGCGCCTCGAACTCGGCCGTGACGAGTTCGTGTGGGGTCCCGGCTACGCCGGCTCGGTGATGCTCGATGACACCGCACCCGCGCTCGACCACATCCAGCTCTGCGCCAGCTATCGCAACTTCAAGTTCCTCACCTTCACTTCGCTGCTGTCCCGCTGGGGTGAGAGACCGCGATGGCTCGCAGCCCAGCGGATCGAGCTATCGCTGTGGAACCGACTCACTCTCGGCGGAGCGCTGATGAGCGTTACTTCGTGGGACGAGTTCCAACCACGACAGCTCGGCGGCCTCGTGAACCCGCTCATCCCGATCTACCTCACGGCTGCGAACTCAAACATGACCGACAACTTCCTCGTCGGCTGGGACGCGGTCGTTTATCTGCCGCAGACCAAGCTGTACGGCCAGCTCTTCCTCGACAACTACGAGTTCAACACGCTCAAGGCCGCTCCGCAGGCAACCGCCTCTCAAATAGGCGCGTACTGGACACCGAACATCCCGGTAGAAGCGCGGCTCGAATACACGCGTATCATGCCTTTCACCTACCACCACCGGGTTCACTACATCATGTACGAGAACTACCTGACAACGATGGGCCATCCGCTCGGTTCGGACGCGGATGAGCTGTTTGCTACGGTGAGTGTCACGCCGAATGGTTGGCTCAAGGTCAACATCGGAGGGGACTACACGCGCCGCGGCTACCACAACCGGGGCGACTATCTGCGCAAGAGCTACAAGGACCCGCAGGACACTTTCTACCTGCGCCAGCACAACGAGTTCCCGACCCGCGGTTGGGACACACTGTCGGGCATCGTGATTGAAGAAGTAGACAAGACCTTGCGGTTTGCGCCTGGTGTAGAAATCCGGGCGCTCCGCGACCTGTTCGTCTCGCTGTCAGTCGGTGTATGGCACAGCCAGAACTACCAGGGAGCAGTCGGTCTCAACAAGAACGGGCTGGACTTCGCGCTCAAGGTAGAGTACAGATACTGAGGGACGGTGAGTCCCCCAAGTCCGTAGTCCGAAGCCCGAAGCGAAGCTTCCTTGGACTGCGGCAGCGGAGCTGCCGCTTTGTCGTTGCGGAACCGTGCGACGACGCGGAAAAGCGGGAGCTCCGCTCCCGCACTCCAAAGTTCCAAGCCGAAGAACGGGGGCTCAGACACGTACAAGGACTCGCCCGACGACAGCCTCGATAGCTTGAACTGACACCGCGCCCAGCCGTACCACTCGTGGCGGGTCGCACGTCACGTCCAGCACAGTAGATGGCAGGTCTCGGCCGCAGATACCCGCGTCCAGCGCAACATCGACCTGCTCGAGCAGCTTCGGGCCGAGGGCATCGAATCGACTGGTCGCCGGCTCACCGTGCAGGTTCGCGCTTGTGCCGGCGATGGGCGCGCCGAGTTCCTCAAGCAGGTCTCGCGCGACCGGGTGGCCGACCATCCTGATGCCGATTGTCCGCCCGCCACCCGTGACGGCTGCCGGAACCTTGTCCGTGCTGTGGAGTATCAAAGCCAGGGGCCCGGGCCAGAACCGGCTGACAAGCGGCTGCACCCACGCCGGGACCTCGGTCACGTATTCAAGCATCTGGACCGGCGAAGCGCAGTGCGCCATCAACGGCTGCGACGGATTTCGGTTCTTCAGGGCAAACACCCGCCCGACCGCTACGGCATCCCTGATGTCGGCGCCGACCCCGTAGACTGTCTCGGTCGGGAACACGGCAACGCCGCCGGCCCGCAGCATTGCGCCTGCCCGCCGGATTGACTCGACGGAATACGAAGGCGGCTCCGCCTTCAGAACCAGGGGCATATCAGGAAATGCGAAGGGCGAAGCTCGAATGACGAATGATGCAGCCCGGTAGCGGACTTCCGAACCTTCGTGTCTTTGTGGTTCATCTGCCGGCTCTGTCAGGCCGGCAGGCCGCGCTCGATTGCCGTAATCCGGAACGGCTGGCCGTCCATCTCGATGCCGTCCCCGGGCTTGCGGCCGAGCAGAAGCTGGGCAAAAGGCGAGAGGTAGGAAATGACCCCGTGGTCCGGGTCCGTATCCCACGGGCCGAGTATCGAGTACTCCATCACGTTCCCGGCCCCGTTGTCAAGCCGCACCCGGCACCCGACCGAGACTTCCGAGGTGTCAACGTCCGACGCCTCGATGGTCCGCGCCCGGGCAATTTCGTCGCGCAGCCGCTTGACCTTGGCCATCAGCCGCCCCTGTTTCTCCTTCGCCGCCTTGTACTCGTAGTTCTCGCTCAGGTCGCCGTGGGCTCGCGCCCGGGCGATCTCGTCGGCAGTCTTGGGTATCTCCACGTCGGCGAGCTGGTACATCTCCTTCTTCGCCTTGTCCAGCCCGCGCACCGTCGTATAGACCACCTTGTCCCCGCTACCCTCATCGAGGTTCGGGAACCTCGTCACGACCAGCTTGACGATCTCATCGGCGATGTAGCCGTCAAGAGTCCGGGCCCGGCCGACTCGTCCGAGCAGCCGGGCGGCCTCGGCCTCGTCTATCTCTGCCAGCGTCGACTGGATCAACCGATAGTCGGCGTCAATCATGACGGCGCGGAATTTGCTCCAGTAGGGCTTGTATCCGGCCGATTCGAGCAGGTCCAGAATCCGGGTGACGACGCCCTTTGCTTCACCCACACCCAGCCGCTCGAAGCGTTGAACCAGCCAGAGAAACGCCTCCGGATTCTGGCGGTACGCGGTCAGGGTATTCTCCAGCAAGGTCCGCCATCTTTGGGAGTACTTGGCAGCGAGTTCCTTCTCAATCACGGCCCGGGCACGGTTGTCGGTGCCGACCAGAAACAAGGCCTCGTACAACTCGTGCCAGTCCTTGGGCCGGGCACCGGGCAGGGCCTCAAGGAACCGTTTCCGCTCCGCGAAGGTCGCGAGCTTCCCGTACGCTTCCTGCACGCCCGTCCCGTCCGCCCCGGACAATTCGTCGGGATTGACCTCGTGGCGGATTCGCTTTGTTGCTTTGGCCGGCTTGCTTTCGGTCTTCGCCGGCGAATCGGTCCATTGGTAGGTTCGCGACGGCACGGTCCGGCACACGACATGCGGGTCCTTGGCCAGTTCGCGGCGCGCCCGGTTCCAGAACCCGTCCCAGGATTCACGCCCCACAACCTGCGCCAGCCCGTCCTGCAACTCTTTTACTGACATCGCCTTGCCCACGTCCCGGAGCAGCAGCGCGACGACTCGCCCGGGCCGGGAGCCGGCTATATCGAGCAACGTCTGCCGGCCCCGGTCCAGCAAGGCGTAGTAGCCGTCCGACCGGCAAACTCTCAGGATGCGCTGAGCAGCGCCGAGATCCCACACCAACTCGGCTCCGCGGTCGAAATCAACTGTAATCTTGTCGAGCAGCAGGTCTAGCTTCTTCACCCGGCCCGGGCCGCGGTCGCTGTCGAGGACTCGCGTCCCGGGTAGGAAGGCCAGGTATCGGTCCAGCTTGGGTAGCGACTCCTTCAGGGACTGCCCGTAGCCAAGCCCGGACTTGTGCAGCAGTTGTTCGATGTCCGGCACGCCCGCATGCACGCGTTGAACGCAGACTGCTATGGCGCGCGCCAGCGTCGCGTCGTCCGCCGCGACGGCGGCCTGCCTTCGCAGAATCGCGAATTCATCGGCGAATCTCTTCTGTCCTCGCAGGGAATCGGCCAGCAGCAACAACATCAGCGCCATGGTCTCGCGGGGGACCTGCCGGTCGGTCAGTTCGATGAGTTCCAGCAGTTGCTCGTAAGATGCCCCGGCCTCAAGCATCTCCAGCCAGGTAGTCTCCATCTCATCGTAGTGTTTCTGCCAGAATTGGGTCCGGAATTTCCTGGTGAGCTCTTCCATGTACTGCCAGTAGCATAGAGCCCGTGTCGGCCAAGTCAAGCATGGGAGGTCGGTTGCCCCCCGTAAACCGGAACAGAGCGCCAGGGACTTCAGACGTACGCAGCGCATTCCCGTCCAAGCCCGTTTCTGCTTCTCCGTGTCTTGGCGGCGAATCCATGCTTCGGCTACTGGTACTGGGCTGCCCACCGCGCTTGACTTACCAACGCATGTCGCTAGATTTCTGCTGTGCCTACGGCTCCGGCGCGCAGCGCGGGGCCAAGAGTACAGGTACGAGCAAACCAAACACAGGAGGAACGCAAGTATGAAGAGACTGCTCGTGACGACCGTTCTGGCCGCGCTCTGCGTGACCATGATGACCGGCTGTGGCGCGTTTATCGCGTTCGGTGGCGGCGGAACGCTGTATCAGGATACGAAGACCCCGCTGGGCGACATCAGCTATTGGGGTCCGTCCACTAGCTCAGCGGCGAAGAAGGGTGAAGCCTCGTACACGTCCATTCTGGGCATCCTCGCGACGGGCGACGCCAGCCTCAAGGAAGCAATGGAGACCGGTGGCATCACCAAGATCCATCACATCGACCAGCAGGTCACGAACATCCTCGGCATCATCGCCACCTACAAAATCATCGTCTACGGCGAGTAATCTGGTCAACCCGACTGTCAGGAGCAGGGCTATGCCCTGCTTCTCTTTTCACATGCCATTCTGGAGTGACCCCACCGCTGGTTCTTTCTTGACAGCCCGACGCGGAGTCCTACGATTTGATGCCGGGTTTGGTCCGATATGACGGCTCGGCTCACCGAATCCGCTGGGGCTTCGGGCCGTCCAATGAAATGAGACTTGAATGGAGGAAACATGCCGATGAGTTATTCCGCGACGGAGCTAATGGACATGGCCGTGGAGACGGAGAAGGGCGGCAAGCTCTTTTACGAATCAGTGGCCGCGCAATCCAAGGACGACGGCCTGAAAGGCCTCTTCTCGTACCTCGCCGACGAGGAGAACCGGCACATCGGCGTGTTCGAGGGAATCGCCAAGACCATCAAAGTCGCCTCGGACGAGATGCCGGCGAACTGGGAGGAAGTGTCGCTCTACTTGAAGGCCGTCACCGATTCGCGGTACTTCCTGGGCCCGGACAAGGCCTTGTCACTGGCAAGAGACGCAAAGAGTACTTCGCAGGCGGTCAAACTCGCGCTGGCATTCGAGAAAGAGACGTTGGTGTTCTACCTCGAAGCGGCTGACCTTGTGCCGGCCCTGAATCGACCGGCGGTCGAGGGCCTCATCCGAGAGGAGCGCGCCCACGTACGCAAGCTGACCGGATTCCTGCAGACCTGCCAGAAATGACCAACCCCGAAGCTCTTGCCGCGCTGGCCACTGCCATCGAGGCCGAGAAACAGAGCCTGCACAACTACCTTGCGTTCGCCTGGAATACCCGCGACAGTTCCGGCAAGCAGATGTTCGTCAGGCTGGCAACCGACGAGTTCGAGCACATGCGCCTGCTCGAAACTCAGCAGGTAGGCTTGGCGCAGTCAGGTGGATGGCAACCGGCTCCGGTAGACGCAACCGTCATTGAGCGAATCGTCCCCCGGCTTTCCGACAAGTCCCTCCGTATCCGCGGAACCGAAGGTCAGAACCAGCTCTCGGCGTTGAACACTGCCCTCGACCTTGAACGCTCGGCGCAGACCTTCTACGAAGAACAGAGCCGGAAAGTGCAGGCTGAACCCGCCCGCACGATGTTCGCCCGGCTGAGCGAGATGGAAGCCGCTCACTACGCGCTGATTCAGGCTGAAATTGACAACATCCAGCAGACCGGGTTCTGGTTCGGTCTGCGCGAATTCAGCCTCGAATCGGAACGGTAGAAGTGTAAGCCGCGTGAAGGACCTGCTCACCCCGCGCCTCCATTCTGCAACGTGCACGTAGTTTGTCTCGCCCGTAAGTGCTGGGGCGACCGTAAGGTCGCCCCAGCGATTGTTAGAGCCGAAGTCTCAGGAGACCGGGGCTTTCCGCTCCTTGCACTCGATGCCCAGCCGCGTCAGCTCGGCCAGCACCGGCTCGTAGATTTCCGGCACGACCGGAATGTGGACGCCGGTCAGTTTCAACTCGCCGTGCAGAATCATCCGCACCCCGATTGCCGCCGGCAGGCTGACCGTGCGCGCCATTGCCGAATCGCCGCCCGGCTCGCCGAACGCGATCAGGGTCGAGTAGATGTTGTGAGTTACGGGTTGCGAGTTGCGAGTTGCGGGAAAGCCGGCGATGAACTCGTGATGCAGAACAACCATATCTCGTTCGCGCGGCTTGAAGGTCATCCGGTCCAGCATCTGCTTCGCGAGGATGTCGAGGTTTGAGCCCTCTTGCAGATCGATGGGCTTCTCGTCGAACAGCCCGAGCCATGCGAACTGCTCTAGTACCGGGTCGCTTTCTTTCAACCCGAGCCGCGACGCGACATCGGCCTGCAGCGTGCCGGCACCCGGCGCATAGCCACGCAGCCACGCCGCCGGGGTCAGGCCCGCGATGCCGGTCTTCACGCTGTCGTCCTTGAGCACCCCGAGGTCGGCAATCGCCTTCAGGGTTGCGCACCAGCCGAAGTTGCGCAGGGTTCCGCGCAGCATCGTCCGCACGCCCTGCAGGCCATACGTCTCGACGTATGGCAGTGAGTTGCGGTTCGGGTACGCCTCGAACTCGAAGCCGTCTTGCACCTTGAGCGGCCAGCGATGGCCGAACAGGTCCGCGCCCGGCACGAACACTTCCTTGCCGTCCTTGAGATAGCGCGCGTCGTTCCTTCCCGCCATCACCACACCCTTCGGGCTCCAAGAGAACTTGTACCCCAGCGGGTTGTCATTCGCCTCGGGTGCGGGCAGGCCGCCGCAGTAGGACTCAAAACCCGCCACCTTGCCGCCCGCCTTCTGCACGTCGTGAATTATCTTCATCGCCGACATGTGGTCGATGCCCGGGTCCAGCCCGATTTCATTCAGGAAGATGAGGCCGGCCGCCTTAGCCGGTGCGTCCAAAGCGCGCATCGCGTCGCTCACGTAGGACGTAGTCACGAGCGGCTTCCTGTATTTCAGGCAGTGGTTCGCCACCTTCACGTGATAGGTGTACGGCAGCAGGCTCACCGCCAGGTCGCTCTCACCCACCAGCCGGCCGAGCGCCGCATCGTCGTCCACGAGCAGCGCAATCGCCTTGCCGCGCGGGTGCGTTCCCACCAGTTCCTGAGCCTTTGACACGGTGCGGCTCGCCACCACGACCTCGAAGTCGGGCACATCGAGCAGGTAACGAACCATCGGCCGGGACACAAGCCCCGCGCCCAGAACGAGAATCTTCTTCATTCCATCACTCCTTTGCAGAGGGACATGACCGAAATCGCAGGGACTGTCCCGGCTTGTCCCTCTCCGACGATTTCGGATCGTGTCCCGTCCCCGGCAAGCTCACAAGTACTTCTGAATGTAGGCAAACTCCGGCGTCAACCTGCCCCGGTGCAGAATCAGTGCCCGGCGTATCGGCCCGGGCAGGTCCAGCTTCTCCAAAGGCAGGCTGAAATCGGTGCGCGCAATCGCCGGCATGAACGGCACCAGCGCGACCCCAAACTCGCGCGACGCGCCGAACGGCAACTCGCACGGCAGATTGTCAACGGTCATGAGCAACATGCCATCGCCCTCGACCCCGTCGCGGACCGCGCCGGTCGCGGGCTCATACACGTAGAACGGCTCCCCCGGTTCGGTCGCCTTGACCGTAGCCTCGATCGAACCGTCAATGTCACACGAGACGTCGCCGATTGCCACGAGCTTCGGCCTGCGGTCGTCGCCAAACGCCTGCTTCAGCCATGGCTTCGTCACCAGCCGCGGGTAGCGCACATCCCAGTAGATGCAGTTCATCAGAACCGAAAGATGCGGCAGGTGGTCTTCGAACCGCGAGCGATACAGCTCCGGGCGGCCGAAGTACTCCTTCAGGTCGAACCGGTGTCCGATTTCCTTCGGCTCGACCATGTGCTCCTCCCGGAACATCACGCGGTAGACCGTGTGGCTTCCCGGCAAGAGAGAACCACAGATGGACACGGATGGACACAGATACTCGGGGAGGGGCTTGGAGCTTGGGGCTTGGGGCTTGAGGCTTGTGGCAGCCAGCGCCGGCAGGTCAACCGGCTCGACCTCGGTCGCCCCAAGCGCGTCGAGCATCTCCCAAGCGCCCTTGGCCACGTGCCCATAGCCTGTGACGCCGACGACGAACGGCGAGAGCTCCGCGGGAAGGCCCTGTCCCACGATGTCGCGGCCGACCTCGGCAATCGCCGCCTTGGCCAGTTCGACCCGGCCGTATTCGTGCGCCAGCATCACCCGGCTGAACGGCGTCTTCACTCCCTGTAACTCCAACCGCTTGCCTAGCCCGGCCAGCGTGTCAACCATGCCGGCGATGCCGGCGAACCGGCCGAAAAACACGAGCCGTCTTCCCGCCTCGTCGGTCATCTTCTCATAGTCAATCAGCGAGCAGCCCAGTTCCATCATCCGCCTAAGCATCGGCATGTTGTGATGCTGACCCTTGATGACGTGCGAGAAGAAGATGTACGTGTGCCGGGGCAGGAATGCCGCTTCCGGAATCTCCTTGATGCCCAGCACGACCGGGCACCCGGAAAGGTCGTCGCCGACCTCTGCCCCGACCTCGCGGAACTCCGCGTCGCTGAACGTCCGTATCTCCGAAGGCTGAACCACAAACGAAAGTCCCTGCTCGCCGATAAGCTGGCCCACCTGCTCCGGTATCAGCGGCGACCGGCGCTCCCAGACGTTCTTATCCTCGCGCCGGATACCGATGCAGGCTGGTCGAGATTTCTTGTCCATGAGGGCGGATATTATACGGCTCGGCGGCCCCAAGTCAAAACAGCCACGGAGCTAAGGAGTCGGAATTGAACCGCCAAGAACGCCGAGATCGCCAAGACCCGGAAGGAATCATCCGCAGATTACGCAGATTACACAGATGTGAAAACCGCCAGGACCGGGATCCAGACAGGATCATCCACAGATTACGCAGATTACACAGATGTGAAAACCGCCAAGACCGATTTCCGCTACTGCCAACGGCAAACTGGAAACTGGTAGCTCGCGCGCAAGCGCGCGCGTCTTATCGTCTCGGTCTTGGGTCGGGCGGGAAGGACTTGGCGAGGTCGCGGAAACGGGCGAGGACCATAGCGGCGAGCCTCTGCGCCAGCGCGGTATCGAGACCCAGCCGAATCCAGCGCGGTTCGAGGGTGTACTCCTCAACCTGCCGCCTCTCCTCCGCGCTGCCCGGCTCCGTCTGCCCGGCCACCGTGCAGAACCACGCAACCGCCATGCGATAGACTGGCCAGCGTTCCTTGAACACGTTCGCCTCGTCGAGCACGGACTGCACCTCGTTCCAGACCTGCTCAACCGCCGCCTTCCGCGCAGCATCGTATACTCCGAACTTCCGGAGATACTCATCGTGCTGTACCCGCTTGAGTTCCCGCTTCCGCGTCGGCGCGAGCAGACTCGCTTCGTATTCATCGAGGCTCAGTTCCGGCAGCCAGTCCAGGTCTCCCCTCGCCTCCAGTTCGGCAAAGTGCCTGCGTACCGCGTCCTGAATGTAACGGATTGCCGACACGGGCAGGCTGCCGTCCTTGACGTATCTCTCCTCTGAGGCGACGAGTTGCCGCTCCCGGGTTTCGGGTCGGTTCTTCCGCGTGCGATAGAGGATGCCGAACCACTCCAGTCCGTGGTTGAAGAGCATCGTCTTGAAGACCTCGGGCAACCCGGTCCCGGCCTTGTCGACCTCGCATTTCAGGAACTGACCATACAGGTATCGGCGGCGTGCGGCTGCGGCCGTCTTCCTCGCCCGCTCAAGCCGCTTCAACCGGTCGGGCATGGTCTGCTTCACGTCCGGTTTGGCCGGAGCCTTCGGATGGTCGAAGTGCATGTCGTAGTCAGTGACTTGGTCCTGCCATTTCTGCGGCAGGTTGGCCGCAATCTTGACCAACGCCCGGCCGAAGACTTTCTGCTGCAGGGTCGGCAGATTCGTGTACAGGTCGAGAATGTCCGTGATGTCCTTGAACCCGGCCCGACAACCGCGCAGAAAGTCGGCGACAATCCCGAACGACGGATAGCGCTCATCCCCGCGCTCAATCCTGCCCACGAGATTGCCGGCCTTCTTGCCGGTCCTGCCCATGGCTTGCGCGAGCCCAAGTTGGGTCAGCCCGGCCCGAAGCCGCAAATCCCGCAGTCTTGCCCCGAGCTCGGTGGGGAAAACGAAGGTGTCGGGCGACCGTTTCATACGAGGCAAATCCTATAACGCTGTAGGCTCGCGGTCAAGCGAGAAAACAGCTCAACCGACGGCATAGCCGACGATTAAGGCATATGCCGCCTGATTGACCCCTGCACTGGGTAGACTCTCTGCTAAGCTCTCTGCCAAGTTCTCTGCCAAACTCTCTGCCAAGTTCTCTGCTAAGCTCTCTACCAAGTTCTCTGCTAAGCTCTCTACCAAGCTCTCTGCCAAGTTCTCTGCTAAGCTCTCTACCAAGTTCTCTGCCAAGCTCTCTGCCAAGCTCTCTACCAAGTTCTGTACCAAGTTCTCTGCTAAGCTCTCTGCCAAGCTCTCTACCAAGTTCTGTACCAAGTTCTCTGCTAAGCCCTCTGCTAAGTTCTCTACCAAGCTCTCTGCCAAGTTCTCTGCCAGGCTCTCCTCTAAGCTCTCAACCAAGCCCTATGTCTCGTTCTCTGCCTCAACCTTTACCTCAACCTCTACCTCTTCCTCTGCCCCGCTCTCTGCCAAAACCTTCGCCCAAATCGGCGACCGGCAGTCGGGAATGTGGCGTTCTCGGAAGCGACCCGGGCGGCTGACCTGTAGCAGCAGCACCGTTTGCCTTGACGCCATGCCGGAGTTAGGGTAAGTTAGGACATGAGCATAGCAGAAGTTAGCGCGAAGGCCATCCCGATACTCAGGCGACACGGCGCCCGCCGCGCCGGTCTGTTCGGTTCGGTCGTGCGCGGCGAGGACCGAGCAGGAAGCGACGTTGATTTCCTGGTTGAACTCGACGGGGAACAGAGTCTGCTCGACGTTATCGGCCTGAAGCAGGAACTTGAGGAAGCTCTTGGCCGGCGGGTTGACGTTGTGGAATACGACGCGGTCAAGCCGGTCATCCGCGACCGGGTGTTGCTGGAGCAGGTGACCATTCTGTGAATCGAGACCTGCGACCGCCAGCCGCCGAATCTGCTCACTGCTACCTGCTAACTGCTATCTGCTAACTCTGACATGCCCCGCCGCCTTGACATCAAGGCCCGCGCGCATACTATCTCTGCGATGGATGCTGAGTCCCGACTGAGCGGGCTCCTGTTGCAGGCACGGAATTCCGGCAGTGACGCGGCCTGCGCCCGGAGATGACGTGCTCATCATCAACTCCCGAAGCGGCACTCCAGTCCGACTGACTGAGGAACGGTGGAATCACATCGTCTCCGGTCACCCGGAAATGCTCGATTGCCGCGAAGAGGTGCTGGAGACACTCGCCGGCCCCGACATGGTCCAGCAGGGCGACTTCGGCGAGTTGCTGGCCGTACGGGAATACAGGGAACTGAAACCGGGACGGTTTGTGGTGGTTGTCTACCGCGAGACCTGCCCTGATGACGGGTTTGTCCTCACTGCCTATCTGACCGACAGGCCCTCATCCAGAAGGAGAGTCATATGGAAACGGTGAAGATTCTTGAGAAACCCGGCACGCTTGAGTGGAACTACGACGCCGAAGCTGACGTTCTCTACCTCTCCCTTGGCGCCCCGCGGTCGGCTGAAGGCGTGGACGTCGGCGAAGGCGTGATTCTCCGCTACGACCCCGTGCAGCGTGAGGTTGTCGGCCTGACGGTTGTCGGCCTTCGCGCGCGGCTGCTCAAGGGTCTGGCTTCAGTGTCCGAAGCCGAGCCTGTGGCTGTCCACGACCGGCCGCGCAAGCCGAAGACCCGTAAGCCATGAATGACTCCCGCCCCTGAATGCTGACTACTGAATGCTGTTTGCTCTTCCGGTACCCGCCAGCCGTCAGCCGTAAGCCGCCAGCCGTCAGACCTCTCGCCCCGCCTTGACTTCAACGCCCAAATGCTTGACAAATGCCCGCCGCTGTCCTAATATCCGGTCGATGCAGCCCGACCTAGGCCCAGTGGAGTTGAAATAGGCAAGATGACTCCGAAGTCGCTAGGCCTCCGACCATACTGGACATTGTTGCTGACGGCCATCATGGCTTGCCTTCTCTCCTGCGATCTCTTCCACAGACCCGACCGCACTCACCTGTTCCCGGTCGTGCGCGACCCAGGAGGGCCGGAAGAGCGCTGGGGCTACATTAATCAACACGGAGAGCTTGTCATTGGATTCCAGTTTCTATATGCCCACGATTTCTGTGAAGACCTCGCGGTCGCGGCGGCAGACGACGAAAGGGAAGGGTACATCGACCGCAGCGGACGGTGGGCCATCGCCCCAAGGGACTGGAGCGCCTGGAGCTTCCACGAAGGCCGGGCAGCAGTCTACACCTACCATGTTGGCACCGGAATCATCGACACGAAAGGCAACTTCATCGTGCCCCAGTCACAGCGCGACCTCGGGAACTACTCCTGCGGCCGTGCTCCGTTCAGAGGGACTGCGGGCTGGGGCTACCTCGACCGCGACGGAAATGTGGCAATCCAACCGGACCAGCGCTTCCAGCACGCTTTCGAGTTTCGCGAAGGATTGGCGCGTGTCGTGGACGGCGAGTACAACAACGCTGTGATAGACACGACTGGCGCAGTCGTTATTCCGTTCCAGCCCAACTACTTCGGCAACTTTTCGGAGGGTCTTACGCCCTACTGGGACTACGTCACCCACCTCCATGGTTACGTCAACCGGCTGGGCGACATCGTTATCCAGCCGCAGTTCGAAGGATGTGGAGATTTCAGCGAGGGGGTGGCCGCAGTGAGGACCGCTGACGGGTGGGGCTACATAGACCATTCCGGTGCTTGGGTGGTCCCCCCGCGCTTTCAGTGGGCCGAGGAATTCTCCGAGGGACTGGCTATGGTTCAGGTAGACACGCTCTGGGGCTACATTGACGCCGCCGGAAACACGCGGATTGAACCAAGGTTCCAGTGGGCGACATCATTCAAGGAAGGCCTCGCAAGCGTGGACCACTGGAGCTACATCGATACGCTTGGCAGGTACGTTTGGCGTCAGTAGCGGGCGTAGACGCTGAGAGTCTGAAAGCCTGGGAGTTATGCGGACGCGCCGCTCATAATGCAACTGAACCGACGGGCGTTGCCATTTGAGACTGACTCCACGCCCGGACTCAAGTCTGTAATCCCCAAACCCTATCCCCTCTCGATTCTCGGCTTCCAGCCTGACGCCCAACGCGCCCATGCGAGCGAGAGCAACCAGTTCCCAATGACCAGTGGCTGAGAGATTCCTCCGCTCCGCTTCGCTCCGGTCGGAATGACATCACCGTTGGCGTCCCGGTCCACCCTTCGCCATTTCCCCTTTCCCCTTCGCCTCTTGGCGTTCTTGGCGAGCTTGGCGGTTTCCCGTTCCCTGTCCGTCCCCCGCGCTTTACAGCCGCCGCCAAAGACACCCTGAACCATCGCGCAGTTCCGGGCCGGGCTCTTCGGGCTGGGGCCGACGCAGGTGCTTGATTCGGAGTCTTGACCGGCTATAATCACGCCGACATGCACGTGTCATCATCAACTTCTGTAAGAGTCTTCTCGCTCGATAGGGACACCGTCGTCAGGCGGCTGCGTCAACTGTCGGCCGAGTTACTCGCGCAGAACGTGAACGTCCAGAGGGTCATGCTCTTCGGCTCGCTGGCCACCGACTCCTATTCCCCGCACAGCGACGCGGACCTGCTGGTGGTCCTGGCCAAAGACGGACGCCGGCGGATGGACCGGACAACTGAATTCATCCTCCACTTCCTGCCTGCGGACTGCCCGACCGACGTACTCGCCTATACCGAGGCGGAACTTGAGCGCGAGAAGGACGAGCCGTTCCTCAGGCGGGTTCTCAGTCAGGCCGTGCTACTGGCAGGCCGGGCGGGGCTGCCGGAGACAGCCGAGGTCAGAAATCAGAAGGCAGAGTGCGAAAGGCAGCAACGCTGCGGTTGATGCCCGAACCCTTTGTGTCTTGGTGTCCCTTCGGTCGGACTCAGGGCATGCTTTGTAGTAAGACTCCGGTCTGGAATGTGAGGGGAATATGAACGAACAGCAGTGGCATTCGACGACGATTATCGGCGTACGGCGGAACGGCAAGGTGGCAATGGCCTCGGACGGCCAGGTTACGATGGGCGAGACCGTCATCAAACATACGGCAAAGAAGATTCGCAAGCTCTACCATGACAAAGTACTGGTCGGCTTCGCCGGCGCGACCGGTGACGCGTTCACCCTGTTCGAGCGGTTCGAGCAGAAGCTCGACGAGCACTCGGGCAACCTGCCGCGCGCCGTGGTCGAGCTGGCCAAGGACTGGCGCACCGACCGAGTGCTCCGCAGGCTCGAAGCCCTGCTCGGCATCATGGACAGCCAACATTCGTTCGTGGTCTCGGGTTCCGGCGACGTGATTGAGCCGGACGACGGCGTCGTCGCCGTGGGTTCCGGCGGTCCCTATGCGGTCGTCGCGGCGCGCCTGCTGCTCAAGCACTCCCAGTTGCCGGCCGACAAGATTGCGCGCGAGGCAATCGAGGCCGCGGCCGCGATCTGCATCTATACCAACAACGAGATCACGATAGAGACGGTCTAGAAGACCAAGCTCGAAACTCGAAGCACGAAGTCCGATTCAAGTCCGAATTGCCGAACCTTAAGGCCTTCGAGCTTGATTCGTCATTCTGGTTTCGGACTTCGGGTTTGCCGGTTCGCCTAGCGCGAACCGGCGAGAACGTCTTCCAGGGAGTACAGCCCCGGCTTGCGGCCGCGCACGAAGCGAATCGCGGCGACAGCGCCGCCCGCCATTGCGGCGCGGCTCTCGGCCTTGTGCGTGAGTTCCAGCCGCTCGCCGTCACACCCAAAGACAACTGTGTGCTCACCGACCACGCTGCCGGTTCGGATTGAGCTGACCCCGATTTCGTCCTTCGGCTTCTCCCCAACCACGCCTTGCCGACCATACGCAACCCTGCCCCGGCCGGTACTCGTCTTCAGGATGTCAACCAGCCTTGCCGCGGTGCCGGACGGCGCGTCCTTCTTCATCCGGTGGTGCGTCTCGATGACTTCGACGTCGTAGTCCGGTCCAAGTTGCTTCGCCGCCTCCGCAACCAGCCTGCACAGCACGCTGACGCCGACCGAGAAGTTGGGGGCGTGGACAACCGGAATCTGCCGCGCGCAATCGTGGAGTTCTTTCATCTGGGCCGCGCTCAGTCCGGTCACGCCAGTGATGAACGCCTTGCCGCTTGCCGCCGCCAGCCGGCAATTGGCCACCGTTGCTTCGCCAGTCGAGAAGTCGGCGACGACATCGGCATTGGTAATCACAGCGCTCAGGTCGACCCCGACTGTGCCGGTGCCGAGCGTTGTGCCGACCGCCTTGTGACCTTTGGCCTCGATGCCGCCCACGAGTTCCATATCCGTTTGCTCGGCAATGAGGCGGCAGACCTCGCTGCCCATCCTGCCCGCGCAGCCGGCGACGAGGACCCGCGTCTTAGGCCTCCTCTTGGCGAATAGGACCAATAGGACCCATAGGACCTATCGGTCGCGTCCCGCGCTGCCGGCCGGCAGACCGTAGTCGAGCAGCGCCTGCCGGATTGCCTTGCGGCTCGCCTCGCTCGGCGGGACCAGCGGCAGCCGTGGGTCGCCCGCCGCCATGTTGAGCATGTTCATCGCCGCCTTGACCGGTGTCGGGTTGGTTTCGATGAACATCGCCTTGATGAGCGGGAACAGCTTGCGGTGCATGCCCGCTGCAAGTTCGACCTGACCCGCAAGGTAGTGTTCGACCATCTTCGCAACGTCGAGGGGCGCGATGTTCGACACGACCGAAATGACGCCTTTGCCCCCAACCGCGAGTATCGGCAATGTGAGAGAGTCGTCGCCGGACAGCACCGTGACCCGGTCTCCGCACCGCATGATGATTTCGCTTGACTGGTCCAGGCTGCCCGACGCCTCTTTCACGGCCACGATGTTCCGGCAGTCCGCTGCCATCCGTTCAATCGTGGCGGGCAGGATGTTGACGACGCTGCGCGGCGGGATGTTGTAGACGATAATCGGCAGTTCGACCGCCTCGGCAATCGCGCGGAAGTGGCGGTACAGGCCCTCCTGGGTCGGCTTGTTGTAGTACGGCGCGACGACGAGCAGCGCGTCCGCACCGAGCACCGCCGCCCGCTTCGCCTGCTTGACCGACTTGGCCGTGCTGTTGGTCCCGGCCCCGGCAATCACCTTGACCCGGCCGTGCGCTTCGGCGACGACCGCTGCGAGGCTCCGCTCCCACTCGGCCGCGCTTAAGTTCGGCGCTTCGCCGGTCGAGCCGTTGACCAGCAGGCCGCTGACGTGGTTCTTGAGCTGGAACTTGACATTACGGAGCAGGCCCGCGGTATCGAGCCTGGCTCCTTTGAACGGCGTTACCAGCGCCGTGATGCAACCGGAAAAAGACATGGCCGCCTCCTTAGAAAGCTGCTACTGACCGGGAACCGGTTCGGCCGGCTTCTCTTCCGCCGGTTCGATGCCCAGGGCCCGGTCGACTTCCCCGCCGCTCAACGTCTCGCGCTCGAGCAGCGCCTTGGCCAGCGCGTCCAGCTTGTCCCGCTGGCTCGTGACGATGTTGCGCGCCCGGGTCGCCTGCTCGTCGATTATCCGGCGTATCTCGCTGTCAATCGACCGTGCCGTCTCCTCGGAGAAAGTCCGGCGCACGCCCAGCTCCCGGCCGAGGAAAATCTCCTCGCTCGGCGACCCGAACGTGAGCGGCCCGACCATCTCGCTCATGCCCCACTCGCAGACCATCTTCCGGGCCAGGATGCTTGCATTATCGATGTCGTTGTGCGCGCCGGTCGAAAGGTCGTCGAACACCAGCAACTCGGCCTCCCGGCCCGCGAGCATTATTGCCAGTTGGTCGAGGCAGTACGCGCGCGAGTAAATCCGCTTGTCGTCCAGCGGCAGGCGCTGGGTCAGACCCAGAGCCTGGCCGCGCGGGATAATTGTAACCTTGTGTACCGGGTCGCTGCCGGGAATCATCCGCGACACCAGCGCGTGACCCGCCTCGTGATAGGCAATCCAGCGCTTCTCCGGCTCGCTGATGAGCAGGCTCCGGCGTTCCACTCCCATCAGGACCTTGTCCTTCGAGTCCTCGAAGTCCTGCATCGTTACCGCGGCCCGCGCCCGCCTTGCCGCGAGCAGGGCCGCTTCGTTCACCATATTCGCAAGGTCGGCGCCGGTGAAACCCGGAGTCCCGCGCGCCAGCACGTTCAGGTTGACGTCCGGGGCCATCGTGATCTTGCGGACGTGAACCTTCAAAATCTCCTCGCGGCCGACCACGTCCGGGCGGTCAACAGTTATCTGCCGGTCGAATCGGCCCGGCCGCAGCAAGGCGTGGTCGAGGATGTCCGGCCGGTTGGTCGCGGCCATGATAATAACTCCGTCCTGGGTCTCGAACCCGTCCATCTCGACCAACAACTGATTCAAGGTCTGCTCGCGCTCATCGTGCCCGCCGCCCATGCCGGCACCGCGCTGCCTGCCGACCGCGTCAATCTCGTCGATGAAAACGATGCAGGGCGCGTTCTTCTTCCCCTGCTCGAACAGGTCGCGCACCCGGGCCGCGCCCACGCCGACGAACATCTCCACGAAGTCCGAGCCGGATATGGAAAGGAACGGCACGCCCGCCTCGCCCGCCACCGCCTTGGCCAGCAGGGTCTTGCCGGTCCCGGTCGCGCCGACCAGAAGCACGCCCTTGGGGATTCGGCCCCCGAGCTTCTGGAACTTGTGCGGCGCCTTGAGGAACGCGATTATCTCCTTCAGTTCCTCTTTGGCCTCCTGCACTCCGGCGACGTCGTTGAAAGTCACTTTGGGCCGGTCCGAAGTCGTGGCCCGGGCCCGCGACTTGCCGAACGTAAACGCCCGGTCCTGGCCTGAAGACATCCGCCGCATGAACAGCACCCAGACCACGACAATCAGCACCCACGGCAGAATGCTTATGAGGATTGTGGCCCACTGGGACGGAGCCCGGGCGTTGACCCTGACCCCGGCATCGAGCATCCGCGACACCAGTTGCGGGTCTTCCGGCGCGTAGGTCTTGAACTCCTTGTACGTAACCGTGCCCTTGGGAGTTACGACTTCCGCTTCCTGTTTGAGCGAGCCGCTCAGGTCGCGCTCGACCACCGTCACCTCGACGACGTTGCTGTCGGCCAGTTGATGGACGAAATCGGTGTAGCCGATGCTCACCCGGCTGGTCTTGCGGCCGGCAAAGAAGTTCCACGCCGCCCACGCGGCCAGGAATACGAGCAGCCACACGGCCAGCGGCCCGAAGAGTCGCTTACGTTGGGGCTTGTCCGCCATTATCTAGAATCTCCTTGCTACGCTCAAACTCAATCATACCTCGGTGCCGGTGCGCCCGCACACCGCGGGTCAAAGTCAACCTTCCGCCAGTATCGCGATTGCAGAACTCAAGGACTCCTTCCACAGCCTGCGAATCAAGCTCGGGCAGGACCCGTTTCAGAATCCGACGTTTCAGAATGTTATTATAGTTCTTGAACTTAAGTATGTCAATCCGCACCCGTCCGGGGCTCAATATCGCGACGTCCCGAGCCGCCGCTTCCGCCAGTCCGTCGAGGAACTCGCCTTCCTCAGCCAGGAGTTGTGCCGCCCTACGCGCATTGGCGACTGCGGCCTCGCTCAGCCGCGCCAGCACCGGCACGACCTCGCGCCGCAGCAGGTTGCGCCGGTACTTCGGGTCCGCGTTTGACTCGTCCTCGACCCATTCGATGCCCCGCGCCCGCAGATGATGCTCAATCTGCCCGCGCTCGATGTCAATCAGAGGCCGGATGAGCCTGCCCCCCGCCCCTTGTGCCTTCGTGTCTTTGTGGTTGATTCCCCAAGGCCTCTGCACGGCAATCCCGGACAAGCCGCGCGGCCCAGCCCCGCGCACGAGGTTCAAGAGCATCGTCTCAAGGTTATCGTTGGCAGTGTGACCGAGGGCAATCACGTCACATTCAAGCTTCTGCGCCACCCGTTCCATATGCCGATAGCGCAGTTCGCGCCCGGCCTCCTCGATGCCCAGCCGGTGCCGCTTCGCATACCCGGCAACGTCGGCACGCGCGACAACCAGTTCGACCCGCCACTCCCGGCACAGCGTGCGGACAAATCTCTCATCCCGCGCCGCCGACTCGCGCAAGCCGTGGTTCAGATGAAACGCGGCAAGCCTGAGCTTGAGTCGAGGCTGCACCAGCCGCAGCAGGTCGAGCAGGCAGACCGAATCCGCGCCCCCTGAAACCGCGACGAGAACTCGGCTCCCCTCAGGCAGCAGCCCGTATTCACGTACGGTCTCGGTGAACCGGCCCAGCACCGACAATCGCTTGCTCATGCGCGCTTGTCGAATTCGGCCAACACCTTGCCGACGACCCCGGCCGCGAAGTCGACATCCTTCTCACTCGCGACCAGCGGGGGCCTGACCGCAAGCGTGTCGCCGGTCAGCACGCCCAGCAACAGCCCGTCCTCCCGACACCGGTCTGCGAACCCCCTGGCCGCACCCATGCCGGCCTGAAACACCAGAGTCTTCACCAACCCCACGCCCCACAGCATCGGTGTCAGCCGCTTGCTGTCGAGCTTCTCGAACTGCTTGTCCAGGTAGGCGGCCAGCTTCCTGCCCTGCTCCAGCAGGCCGCCCTCGAGCAGACGAATCACCTCAAGCGCGGCTGCGCAGCCGACCGGATTGCCAGTGGAGCCCCGCGCCCAACGCAGGGTTGAGCTCCCGGTCACGCACGCGCCGAACGGAAGCCCGGCGGCCCAGCCCCGGCCCAGAACGTAGACATCAGGGCGCAAGCCGGAAAGCTCAAGCGCAAGCATCCGGCCGGTCACGCCGGGCCCGATGCCAGTCTCGTCGTCAATCAGCAATGCGCCCGCCGCATCACACGCGGCCCTCACGCGCTGAATGCGGCCATCCAGCGGATGCGCCACCACCGCAGCAACGTCCTTGCCGATTGCAGGTTTGTCGTCGGACGAATGGGACAGATAGGTCACATAGGTCCTATTGGTCACATTCCGGGCCAGCTCTATCGCCCGTGCCAGCGCTTCGCGCCCCGATTCACAAACCAGCACCCGACGGTTCATCCCGCCCGGAACCAGTTCAGCCAGCTTGTGCATCAGTTCGACCTCGGGCTGCCACACGACGCCGCCAGCACCGGGCAAGACCGAAATCGTGGGGACTGTCCCTGATTGCGGCGCGTCGTGCGCCGGGGACTGTCCCCGTCTGACGATTTCGGATCGTGTCCCAAGCGAATAGCCAAGCGGCAAGCTTCCACCGTTCGCGAAGTCCAGGTAGCGCCTGCCTTTCTCATCCTCCAGCCAAGCCCCTTCGCCCCTCGCTGCAAACACCGGCTCCGGGGCCTCCGGCCCCATCGGCCCGTGGCGACGATACAGAAGCTTCAGTTCATCGGCCGTGAGGCCGCTCTTTTCTGCTTTCATGGGTGGGGAATGATAGACGGTCAGCGGCTCAAGTCAAACCGCCCGCGCCGCATGCGCGGGAAGTCCCAAACTCCAAAACTCAAACTCCAAACGGAAGCGGAAGGGCTATCTGGCGATCACGACCTTGCGGATGGCTTGCGGCTTGAGGCTTGTGGCTTGCGACTCTTCTCGCACAAAGTACACGCCGGGGGCGAGCCGACTCACGTCATTCGCGCCGTCGTGCAGATTGGCGACCTTCCTGCCGCTCATGTCGAACAATGCTGCCTGGGCCTTGCCGGAGAAGTGCAGACTCCCCCGCACGACCGTCGCTGCGAACGGCCAGACCGGCGCCGGTTGCCCGGTCCTCGAAGCCACTCCGCCGGAATCACAAATGACCGAGATAGTCGAGCTCCTACCATTTGCAGCGTAGACGCGGTTCTGCACCGGGTTGTAAGCGAGGGCCTGCGGGGCGACTCCGACGTCAATCGTCCGTGCAACAGTATCTGACGCACCATCTATCACGGTCACGTCGTCGCTGCCGGAGTTCGCGCAATAGACCTTGTCGTTCAGCGCGACGTAGCAAAGCGCAGACACACCAATACCCGCTGAGACCGAGGCCACAAGAGAATCCGATGCTCCATCAATCACTGCAACTCTGTCAACCCCACCGTTGGCACAATAGACCTTGTTGTCACGCTCGTTGTAGCAGAGGGCTACCGGTCGCCCGTACGTGCTGAGTGTGGCAAGCACCGAGTCTCCGGTGCCGTCGAGGACGCTAATGCTGCCGTCATTCCACGAGCGGCCGGCGCAGTAGACCTTGTCGTTCTGCGGGTTGTAGCAGAAAGCAACCGGTGTATCCCGGACAGTCAAAGTGGCGACGACCGAGTCTGTGGCGCCGTCGATCACGGTCACAGTGCTGCTGCCTTCGTTCGCACAGTAGACCTTGTTGCGCTCCGGACAGTAGCACAGGACTGTCGGGAAGCTGCCGACCTCCACGGTCGTGAGTATCGAGTCCCGGGCACCATCCGTTACGGTCACGGTGCCTTCCGGCCAAGAGTTTGCCCAATAGAGCTTGTCTTCCTTCGGGTTGTAGCAGAAGTAGTAAGGTTCCGACTGGGAAGGAACCAAGGCCACGACCGAGTCGATTCGGCCGTCAATCACGTTCAGATATTCATCGTCCCAACCGTATGTCACTCCGTAGACTTTGCCGTTGCGGGAATTGTAGCCCAGGTTGACGTTCGCGCCCAGCCAGCCGTGCAGCCAGAATGAGGCGGCAATCGCATTCGACCCGCCATCGATGACGACAACGTTCCCGGCCTCATCGCCCGCCCAGATCTCGCAATAGAGCTTGCCGTACAGCGGGCTATAGCACAGGGCGAACGGCCAGCCGGACTCCGGTAACTGAATCGTCTGCTCCAACGATTGACTACTGACTACCGACAGCCAACTACCAACTGCCAGCAGCACGAATGCAGGTCTCATGCTTCCGGCTTACCTCGCAATCACGACCTTGCGGACGGCTTGCGCTTGTGCTTGGGCTTGTGTTTCCCGCACGAAGTACACGCCGGGACTCAGCCCGCTTACGTCGTTCACGCCGGGATGAAGCACCATGACCTGACGACCGGTCATGTCGAATAGTGAAGTGTGAATAGTGAATAGAGAAACCGGAATGCGCAGCACGCCGCGCACGACTGTAGTTTGTGGCTTGAGGCTTGTGGCTTGAGGCCTGCTCTCTTCGCTCTGCCCGGCAACATCCACACCATGGGCAAGGAACACGCCGGCGCTGGTCGCGTAGGCAATGAGCGGCTGCGAGTTCTCGCCGAGGATGAGGTCGAGGGCAGTCAAGTCTCGAGTCTGCAGGTCGAAGACATGCCAGACTCCGGCGTCGAGGTAGCGATACATCAAGCCGCCATCCCCCAGCACGTAGGCTATCTGCGGCCGGCCCAGCGAGTCGAACTTGACTGTAGTTCGCCCGGCTCTGCCGGAGTCTATCTGCACCGCGTCAAGGTACGTGCATTGCTCGGCGTAGTGCCAGACGCTGTAGCACGAGTGCACCGACCCCGGCAGGTCGACACAACCGGAAACGGCACTTATCCAACCTCCTGTGGCATCACGGATGGGGACGACATTCACGCTAGAATCCCGCACGTGAAAGCTGTAGAGGTTCGTGCCATAGATATCCTTGCCAGGGTAACTGAACGAATACCAGAATACACCCCAGACGGCGTCGTCTGCCCTCGAGCCAAGAGCGCTACAGCCGAAACTGTTGCTGAACCCGGAGGACCCCGTTGCGAGCGTACAGGTCACCCATGCTGTGTCACGCATCCGGGCAAGCACAAACGCATCGCCGAGTTGGAAAGTGATCACCGGAAGTTCGGCTGTATCAAGCGCCGTCGGGGAACGCGACCACATAAGGAAAGGCGTCCGCGTGTCCGTCCACGCAGTGTCGGTCTTCAGCGCGCACCAACAGCGACTGCTGTCGTCGAGAGAGGCCACCCCGATGTCACCGCGGGCGTCAATGTCGAAGGCCTGAGTTCCCGGGATTGCTGAGTGCGACAGAGGCATATCCTCGTAGTGCCAGACCGAATCCTTGGATGCCAACCGTATTGTGCCGGAGGCATTGCTGTAGCAGAGGAACAGCCGGCCATCCGGGTGCCAGCGCATGTCCACGCTCGCGCCCCACTCGGGCTGGTCAACCTGCTCGATGTCCCGGTGCTGGGCGAGAGCCAGCGGCACGGACAGAAGAAGTGCCACGAGCACAATCCTCTCTCTTATCATCTTCGCCTCCTACCTTGCCACAATGATCTTACGGATAGCTTGGGCTTGTGCCTCCCGCATGAAGTACACGCCCCGGGCGAGCCGACTCACGTCATTCGCACCAACGCGCAGGTCGAGCACCTTGCGGCCGCTGATGTCGAGGAGAACGGCTTTGGGGACAGTCCCCGTGCGGGGACAGTCCCCATCCAGCAGCAGCACGCCGCGCACGACCGTGGCCTGTGGCTTGAGGCTTGCAGCTTGAGGCTTGCTCTCTTCGCTCTGCCCCACAACGTCCACGCCGCGCGCGAGCCAGAGGCCGCCATCGGCCCTGACGTATGCGATTAAGGGCTCTGCGAGGGAGTCAAGCAGAAGGTCACAGCCATCGACCGCGCAGGTATCAGGGACTTCCGAGATGAACCAGGTCCCTCGTGTCCGGTACGCGTACTTCAGTCTGCCGGGGTGCCAGAAACTCGCGACATATGCGATATGTGGACGATTGAGCGTGTCAAACTGCAGGGCTACACCCCAGGCGATCGTATCTATGCACTGGTCTAATAGGTACAGCCCGCCGCCAAGGTACGTGAAGCAGTATGCTGGCACGTCAACCGTGTCCAAAGCGAGTGCCCACGCCTGGTAGCCCCAGGATGGCAGGCTGGAGTCCCGGGTAACTCGCCACTCGTCGCCGTAGCCTTCAAAGAGGCGAAGGTCCGATCCCCAGGCGAGATCCAGCTCCCAGTAATCATATGTGAACACATGTGCCACATTGTCGTGCGAGAAACGACCGGCCGTGTGAGATTCATCCAAGTAGAAGCCAGGACCAGCGCAGAGTAGTGTCGCTGTCGTCCATCGAGTATCCTCACGCGTGGAAGCGAACACCCACGCGTCGGAATCCGTGCGTCCGGACACAACTAGCGGGACATCCGCGCTGTCGTAGCTCAAACGAGGCGCTAGTCCCGCAGGAGGCAGACGTTCATGAACCCACTCCGTGTCGTTCCGAACGGCATAGCATATCCCGCCTGAGTCATAGACCACGCCGACCGTCCCGTGCGGCCCTACTGCGATTGCGGGGCTGGCGTACCCCTCCATGCGACCAACGACCTCCCGGTGCCATGCCGAGTCCTTGAAGGCAACCTGCACCACGGAGTCTTCCGACATGTAGCTCAAGCAAATCCTGCCATCAGCCATGCGGGCAATTGTCGGGCTACGCATCACGCCGGTGTCAACCTGCTCGAACTCCCAGTGCTGGGCGAGAGAAGGAGTGAACAGCAGACCGCAAACGGCAAGCAGCATCAATTTCAACTTCACGGCACCTCCTGGTTGCTTGATTCTAGAACGCCAGACTTCGCTGTCAAGTCAATCGCCGGCCGGCGCCGGAACCGCCGGCAACCTGCAGTCTGGGAGCCTGCTCAACCGCATGTTCGATGCAATCCCCTGCCCCGCCGCTCCCCTGCTTCCTTCGGAAGCAGGACAGAGACTCCGCGCCTCGCCGCACTCCGCCGTTCCCGCCCAGTTTCTTATATGTCCTCCGGAAATCAGACCCCGGAATCCCGTAACTTCGTCATTAGTAATTAGTTATTCGACATTCCCCAAAGTACCCTACCTCACTCCCTAGATTGTTTGGTGAATTGTGGGGCAAATCGTCCGGGAGACAATTCGGGAAACTCTCCTCCAGACTCTGTGGAGGACAATCTGGAGAATCGTCTGGACGACTCTCTGGCAGACAATCTGGAAGACAATCTCCCGGAGAGTCTGGCCGACAGCCTGGACAACTCTCTGGAGAACCATTCAGCCGACTATTCCGCAGATCCTCCGGAGAATCATCTGGAGGACAATTCGGAGGATAATCTGGAGGATAATCTGCCTGATTGTCAGGCAGATCGTCTGGTGAATTGTTTGGCGGATTGTCTGGAGAACTGTGCCCCCCGTGGCGACAAAGAAGCGACCATTCGTCGGCCCGGCCGAACGTGCCTCCAGCGCGCCTCCCGGAAACCGGAACAGAACCGCCAAGAACGCCAAGCGTACGCAGAGTAATCCCGTCCGGACCCTTGTACCTTGGAGGTGAGATCCCTACGCTGCGGGCTTTTCCTTCACGAGGTAGATCCACGGCAGGCTGACCAGGGTCGTGATACCCTTGACGATGACGTTGGCCCAGAAGATGCTCACGACCACGAGGAATGGCATCCGGCCGATGAACGCAAGGCCGCAGAACAGGGCCGAGTCGAGCGGTACGCTCACCGAGTTCGATGTGAGCACGCGCATCCACTGGAGCTTGTGCCCGACCTTATTGACCCAGGCCTGGTAGACCTGTCCGTCCACGAGTTCCGACGCAAGCTGTGCGACAATCGAAGCGAACACGAGCCGCCAAGTGGGTGACAGCACCTGTCCGAACTCCAATTGCGACCCGACGCCCATGTCGGGCGGCAGCCGCGCCACGAGCCAGTAGAGCCCGGCCATAAACAGGTTGGCTGCGGCCGCGGTGATTACGACGGCGCGGGCAACCTTGATACCGCCGGTCTTGTGGACGAGGTCGCGCAGCGTAAAGGTAAATGGATAGATGAGCGTGCCCGCGTCCACGCTGAACCCGGCAATCATCAGTATGCGCAGGCTGGTGACGTTCGAGAGCAACTGCGCGGCGACATAGAGCGAGCTGACGACCGCGATCGAAACGAGTCCTGACTGCCGCTCAGAGTCCATAGCAGGCCAAGTCTAGACGCTCTGCCCGTCGTGTCAACCCTGCAGCCGGCCGGGATGGGGATTCACCACAAAGGCACGAAGACACAAAGATGAGTCCGGACGGGAGTGCCCCGCCTGCACTTGGCGGTCCCTTCGTTTCTCTCTGTCATTCTGAGGCACAGCCGAAGAATCTTCGCGCTCAGGAAAGGCTTGGCGTTCCACGCGGCTCATGCTGAGAGACCCTTCGACTCCGCTACATTCCGCTCAGGGTGACATTTCCTGTCCTCTGCGTAATCTGCGGATTCCTGAGAGATTCCTCCACTCCGCTTCGCTCCGGTCGGAATGACATCCCTCTTGGCGGTCTTGGCGTTCTTGGCGGTTCGATTTCGGTTTCCGGAAATCCTCTGTCTGCTTGACTGGCGTGACTTCTGCCCTATTCTATACGCCATTCATGCCCCGAAAGACAAAGACCACTGAGCCCGCCGCGCCGGTGCCGCAGGCGGCGCAGGCGCTGACGCCGCAGGAAATCGTCCGCGAGCTCGACCGCTACGTCATCGGCCAGGACGCGGCCAAGAAGGCGGTGGCCATCGCCCTGCGCAACCGCTGGCGCCGCAACCAGGTGCCGGAGCAGTTGCGCGACGAAATCATGCCCAACAACATCATCCTCATCGGCCCGACCGGCGTGGGCAAGACCGAAATCGCCCGCCGCCTGGCCCGCCTCGCCCAGGCCCCGTTCGTGAAGGTCGAGGCGTCGAAGTTCACCGAAGTCGGCTACGTGGGCCGGGACGTGGACTCGATGATTCGGGACCTGATGGAAATCGGCGTCAACATGGTCAAGGCCGAGCGGATGCAGGCGGTGATGAAGCGGGCTGAGGAAGTAACCGAGGAGCGCATCCTTGACCTCTTGATGGCTGACCCGCGGCTCGCAGCACGCGACCCGGGCGAGACCGTTGGCGCGGCCCGGGACCGGCTCCGCGCGCTCTACCGCGACGGCGTGTTCGACAAACGGAGCATCGAGATTGAATACACCAGCCAGTTCACGCCGTTCTCCGAGATGCTGTCGCAGATGGGCGGCGAGGAGATGGCAATCGAGTTGCAGGGCCTGATGTCCGCGGCCCTGCCCAAGCACACCAAGAAGCGGAAGCTGACCGTCGGCGAGGCCAAGCGTCTGCTGCCCCAGGAAGAGGCGCAGAAGCTGATTGACATGGACGAGGTGATTGCCGAAGCCCGGCAGCGCACCGAAATGTCGGGCATCGTCTTCATCGACGAGATCGACAAGATTGTCACCACCGCGCCTTCGACCTCGGGCCCGGACGTCTCGCGTGAAGGGGTGCAGCGCGACCTGCTGCCGGTGGTCGAGGGTTCGAGCGTGCTCACGAAGTACGGCATGCTGCGCACCGACCACATTCTCTTCATCGCCGCCGGCGCCTTTCACAAGGTCAAACCCTCGGACATGATTCCCGAATTCCAGGGCCGGTTCCCGATTAGGGTCGGACTCCAGCCGCTCTCCGGCGCCGACCTGCGCCGCATTCTGACCGAACCGGAGAACTCGCTAGCCCGGCAGTACACCGCGCTGCTGGCAAGCGAGGGTGTGAAGCTGACCATTACGAAAGATGCGGTGAACGAGATTGCCGCGATTGCCGAGCGGGTAAACAGCGAGACCGAGAACATCGGCGCCCGCCGGTTGCACACCGTCATGACTGCGCTGCTCGACGACATCCTGTTCCGGCTGCCGGACCCGGAAGTCACGGTCCAGACGGTCACCGCGGCCTATGTCCGTGACAAGCTGAAGAACATCGTGGAGAACAAAGACCTGAGCCGCTACATACTATGAAGAAAGACCTGACATCAATCAACGACCTGTCCAAAGACGAAATCCTCGAACTAATGAAGAAGTCAATCGAGTTGAAGCAGGCTTTGAAGAAGCAGCCCCGCCTCGACCTCGCGCCCGGCACGATGGGAGCGCTGATATTCGAGAAGCCGTCCCTGCGCACCCGGGTCACGTTTGAGAAGGCGATGCAGGACCTGGGCGGCACGGCCACGTACCTCGGGCCGGCGGACATCGGCCTGGGCAAGCGCGAGACCGTGCCGGATGTTGCGCGCAACCTGTCGCGCTGGGTCAACTGCATCATCGCCCGCGTGTTCGAGCACTGGAAGATTACCGAGCTTGCCGAGAACGCCACGGTGCCGGTCATTAACGCCCTCTGCGACGAAGAGCACCCCTGCCAGATTCTCGCCGACCTGCTGACCGTGCTCGAGCATCGCGGAAGCCTTGAAGGCGCCACCATCTGCTGGACCGGCGACGGCAACAACGTCTGCAATTCGCTGATGCTCGCCTGTGGCCTGGTCGGCATCAACCTGCGCGTGGCTACGCCCAAAGGGTTCGAGCCAAGACAGGCGGTCGTCGTCAAGGCCCTTGAATACGCCAAGACAAGCGGCGCGAGTATCGTCCTGACCTACGACCCGAAGGCCGGGGCAAAGGACGCGGACTTTCTCTATGCCGATGTCTGGGCATCCATGGGCCAGGAAGATGAAGCCGAACAGCGAAAGCAGATCTTCCGGCCCTACCAACTCAACAAGGAGCTGATGGCCCAGGCCAAACCCGATGCCAAAGTGCTCCATTGCCTGCCCGCGCACCGCGGGGAAGAGATTACCGCCGAAGTCCTTGACGGCCCCCAGTCAATCGTACTGGACCAGGCCGAAAACCGGCTCCATGCCCAGCGAGCCCTGCTTGCCGTGCTGCTGAGCCGCCGGAAGTGAATCACCGTCTACCAAGAGGTAGACCTTGAAGAAGTTGCCGGGCCTGCTCCAGCTCGCACCGGGACGCTACAACCTCGTGTGGCGCGCGACCGACGGCGAAGGCCGACCGGTTGCGCCCGGCGTGTACTTCTGCCGCCTGCTCAACTTCGATTCCGGCGCTTCATCGGTGCAGAAACTCACACTCGTGCGCTAGGCGACCGCCGGACGCGCACAAAGTGCGCGCGTCCCGCTCTGAATCAGCAGGAGCACCTCACGGTGCTCCTGCCCGTATTAGTCTGCGGACCTATCTACAGGCTGACGTTGCTCTCCGTGTTTCTCGGCACGACATCAACCTGCGGCATCCAGAAGTACCTCGTGTCCAGATCATAGATCGGACCCGGATCATTACCATGGACGCCACCCCCGCCCTGCCACATGTAGGGTCCGCCGCCCGCATAATCGAACATCGGCCACCACCATCCAGACCATGGCTCATCGACCTGGCCGGATTCGTAGTACTGTCGGGCATGCGCTTGCGTACCGACGACGGATGCGACCGCCAGTAGGAGTATCGATATCAGACCCAGTCTTGTATTCACCACTACCTCTCCCTGCGACCACTGGCCACGAGCCAGGACCGCTCAATCACGTCCCGGATGCGGGCCGCACCGTGGTAGTTGACCAGCTCCTCGTGCAACCGCCAAGGCTGGTCATCACACCATAGTTGGAGGCTCTGGGTGATCTCCTCTTCGCCGAGCAGCGGATCAGACCCGACGTTGCCCTTCAGCTCTTCCCGAACTTGGTAGACGACGCCAGTCGGACGCATGACACGTTCGCCAGCGGTGTCTCCTTCCGCGAGGAGACGGTTCACCTTCTGGGAATCTGCTGCTCCCGATATCTCACGGAGCATGGCCGCGCAATCGTCGCGCACTGTGAGTCTGAACGTGGTGTCACCGTTGTCGCCAGGCTTCAACGGGAATCGTGGGAGCCTTGACTCCCCGCCCCGAAACGGGCCAAACAGCCCGAGTGGGCGCTCCAACTTATCGGAACGGAGCACGCCTTGATACGTACAGGTCAGCATCTGCCGGACCACGAGCCAGTCGTCCGTCCGCACGTAGTGCACGATCTTGGTACGTGAAAGGCTGTCGGTCAGTCCCTGGAATCGGGTCTCGAGCACGAAGCACTCCCGGTTACCGACCTTCTCGACGCCGGCAATGTCGTACCTCATGTGGTCCCATACCCATTCGCCAGACATCGACTTATGCCACGTCTTAATTACACACCAGTCGCCGACGTGCCATTTCGGCGCGTATTGCGCGACGCCAAAGGATGGCGCCAGCGCGGCGATGGCGAGCGCGAGCAGAACCGCACTTGACCTGCATCTCACAATGCACCTCCTGTTAGGGCCGACGAAACGTGCCGGCAGAGAATCCCCGACGCGCCTCCCGGCCATGTTTCAGACATCGTTACTCCTGATTAAATTCTAGACCCCGGCGACGCCGTGTCAAACGGCCGTTGCGCGGGCCGTTGCGCGCGGACCCGGGACGCGTGTCCCGCACAGCCGAGCGCGCGAACCGCTCAGGCGCGGCAGGCGCGGCAACGCTTGCCCTTCCGCGCCTTTTCTCTTAGAATACTCTGCCGTGAAGCAGACCGAAATCCTCGTCGTCGGTGCCGGACCGGCCGGTCTCACCGCCGGCATCTACGCCGCCCGTTCCGGCCACCGGGCGCTGGTCCTGGAGAAGGCGTTCGCCGGCGGCCAGATGGCGCTCACCTCTGAAGTCGAAAACTACCCGGGCTTCTCCGAACCGGTCAGCGGTATGCTGCTCGCCCAGACCATGGAACAACAGGCAATCCGGTTCGGCTGCGAGGTACTGAGCGCCGAGGCGACCGGCATCACCGCCGCTCCCGCCGGCTTTGAAGTCGCGACCACCACCGGTCCGGTTGCGGCTGCGGCGGTCATCGTCTGCACCGGCGTCAAGCCGAAACTGCTCGGCGTCCCCGGCGAAAAGGAACTCTCCGGACGCGGCGTCTCGTACTGCGCGGTCTGCGACGGCCCGCTGTTCAAAGGCCGCGAGGTCGCGGTCATCGGCGGCGGCGACTCCGCCCTGGACGAGGCGCTCTACCTCTCGAACATCGCCTCGCACGTCCACGTGGTCCATCGCCGCGACGAGTTCCGCGCGTGCCCGTTCGCGCAGCAGCGCCTGCGCGAACGCGAGAACATCACCTATCATCTTTCCTGCGTTGTCGAGTCGATTAACGGCACGCAGCGGGTTGAGAGCCTGACCATAAAGAACCTGAAAGACGCGTCAACCATCATCGTGCCGGTCGGCGGGACTTTCATCTATGTCGGCTGGTTACCGAACACCGGCTGGTGCTCAAGCCTGCTCGCGCTCGACGACTCCGGCAACGTCAAGGCCGACGACCGGCTCCGCACGACCGCGCCCGGCGTCTTCGCGGCGGGCGATGTGCGTAACACGCCGCTGCGCCAGGTCGCGACCGCGGTCGGCGACGGCGCGCTGGCTGCGATGTCCGCCCACGACTTCCTCATTGGGAAACGCTAGCCGCTTGAGCCCTCCCCACAACTGATGGTCCGGATACTGATTCTCGCGCTGGCCGTCGCTTCGCTCAACCCCGGAGACGCGGTCCGGCCGCAGCCGGCCGCCGGAGCCGGTTGCGGGTTCGACCTCAAGTCGGAACTCAACGCCCAGGTCCGGACGTACGGGGACACTCGCTGGCGGACGGGCATCGCCATCTACTCCTGCTCGCGCGACTCGCTCCTCTATGACCTCGGGGCGTACCTTCCGCTATCCCCGGCCTCGAACCAGAAACTGCTGGTCACCGCCTGCGCCATCGAACACTGGGACTCGTCACTCGTGCGCGCACTCGACGCCCGGCTCGACTCTACCGACCTCCGCGCCCACCTCCACCGCGCCAACCGCAAGTTCGTGGACTCGCTGGGCTTGAACGCCCGGCCCGACTTCCCCGGCTACCGCCACCTCGTGCTCGCCAACCGCGAATCTGACAATTCCGAGGCCGAGTGGATGCTCCGAATCCTGAGTAGCAACCAGAAGGTCGCCGCCTGGAAACTGCTGAGCTCGTTCCTGGACAAGCGCAAGGTCGCCCGGCCGGGCCTGCGGGTCTGGGACGCTTGCGGCCTGTCCCACCGCAACCGCACCACGGCCGGCACTCTCGCCGGGCTGCTCGTCACCGTCTATGAATCAAAGTGGCGCGACCTCTTCATCTCCACGCTGGCGGTCCCGGGCCGGCCCGGCACGCTCATCAAGCGCAACCTCGACGTCGGCCCGCATGTCGCGGCCAAGACCGGCTACATCAGCAACGTTTTCAGCCTGTCCGGCTTCCTGTTCGGCCAGACCGACACGTTTGCATTCTCTTTCATTGTGAATGGTTGCGGCTCGGGCACGCGCGCCTACGAACTCTTCAACTCCCTGCTCAACACTGTCTATAGCTGGGACGCGGGCGAGACCGCAATCGCGCCCGCAGCGGGTTTCGTAGCCGGCGCCAACACGAAACAGGATTAGCGGTCAGGAATCGACCGCGGCGACCCGGCGCAGTACGGATTCATGCGTCCGCCTTCACCGCTCACTATTCACTGGTTACTACTCTGGCCTCAAGACCGGCTTCTGCGGGTGCTGAATCAGACGGAGCCCGGGTATCGACTGGAACCACGAAACTACCTTGATGCTGCCGTTATTCGAATTCGGACCGTACGCGCTCACCAGCGCATAACGGCCTTCCGGGGTGTGTACCGCTACATTGGCCTGGAAGGAACTCGCGTCGACCACCCGCTGATAGTAGAGCGAATCGTACTCCGGCAATGGGTCTTGAACGTTGCCATGTATTCCCATCAACCGAGCCCGACGCCACGGCCCGGGCGGCACGACTCCACCCGGGTCTTCCGGCCCGAAATCGGCGCCCGCGAAGTAAAACGTCGGGCCCACGTATCCCGGAGTCAGGTCGGTGAAATACCAGTCAATCCGCCCGGCCTGGGTCGTGTCGAGCATCGATCCCTGACGGCTCGCGCCCGAGACGCTGTCCCACCCGTAGCCGCTAAGCGAATCCGCGTTCAACTCGTGCACGACCAGCGTGTCGGAGTAGACCGGGATCGTGGTCAAGGTCTCGGCGGCGAAAACTTCCTCGCTGGAACGCCGGGCCGAAACAGCGTACCAACCGGTTGCGCCGAGCGGGTCGTGGTCCGCGTACAAACCAACGACCTCGGCGACTTTGGTGAATCCGGCGCTGTCGCACTGGCGGAACCAGACTGCGTACCGGACTGAATCCTCGTTTGCGCCGCTTTCCCATCTCATCCTCACCTGGATCCCGGCCATGGCTGAAAGACGGATGTTCAGCGGCGGCCCCAGCGGCACAAGCCCGACGACCAACGGCGCAGCGGCAGACCATGGGCTTGTATTGTCGGCCCGGTCACGCGCGTGCACTCGCACGTTAAACGTACCGGTCTGCTTGTAGCGATGGCTGTCCGCGACGGTCGCGCCGGCCGGCACAAACCCCGTCCAACTCCCGAGCGTGTCGCCCCAGTCGAACTGCACGGCCACGCTCTCGCCACGGACGTGTTGGACGCTGGTCGTAAATACCACCATCGAGTCGATGACTGCCTGCTCCGGCCCGAGCGGGCTTACCGGCATCGCGGGGCCGAGGAATCCGACCTGGACCGCGAGCACTCCCGACTCCCCACTCTCCACTCTCTCCTCATTTCGGCACCGCACGGTCACGCCGCGCGCGCCGGTGTCGGAGAAGACGTGGGGCAGCCGGAACGTGTCACCGGAACCGAGTTCCGCAGTCCAGACCGGGGTCGAACCGTCGTCCCAGTCGAACCGGTACGACAGGTTGCCACCCTGCGGGTCCCGCGCGACCGACCGAAAGAGCAGGGTCTCGCCGGGCTGGCCCGCCTGCGGCCCGAACAGGTGCGGTGTCGAGGGCTTGCCTCCACTGTGGCAGCCGGTCAGTGCCAGTACGAGCATGAAAAACGGCACCCGCAGACCGCCGCAGAATCGCATAGCTGCGCGCATCGTGCTTTCACTATTCATAATTCACCATTCACTATTCTCCCTGACAGCCTACACCTCACCCCGCGCCAGTCAAGCACCGGCAGGTGGAGGAATAGTGAGTGGAGAATTGAGAGTTGTGAAACTCGAATCCGCCTTTCACCATTCACCATTCTCAATTCACTATTTCCTGGGAAGCGCCGTCGGCTTCCGCCTTTCACTATTCACCATTCTCAATTCACTATTTCCTGGGCCGAACGCCCCGCTTGACCGCGAGGCCTGCCGCCCTATCCTGATGGTGCCATGGGTGCTCTTGGAACCATCATCATCGTCGGCTGCGCCGCCGCCATCCTTGTTCTTATCCTGCTGCTGTACCGGCGCGTTTCCGGCCAGCAGAGCGACCCACAGGGCCTCACGCTCATGCAGGACCAGATGGCCGCCCTGCGCCGGGAAACAGCCGACGCCATCGCCAACAACACCAAGGCCGCCGGCCAGCAACTGGCCGAACTCACCTCCCAGATGAACCAGCGCCTGACGAGCCTCGACAACTCGATGCGCGACACGACCGGGCAGGTCAACACGAGGCTCGACAACGCGGCCAGCGTCATCCGCGAAGTCTCGGCCACGATGGGCGAGCTCTCCAAGTCCTCGCAGCAGATATTCGAAGTCGGCAAGGACATCGCCACGCTCCAGCAGATTCTTAGAGCCCCGAAGCTGCGCGGCGTCATCGGCGAGCTCTTCCTCGGCAACCTCCTCGCCCAGGTCGTGCCGGAAAACTACGAACTCCAGCACCGGTTCCAGAGCGGCGAGATCGTGGACGCGGTCATCCGGCTCGGGCCCAAGCTGGTGCCGATTGACGCCAAGTTCCCGCTGGAGAATTTCCAGCGCCTCTCCGCTGCCGGTGACGCGGAACGGAAGGCCCTGCGCCGGCGCTTCATCACCGACGTCGAGAAACACGTCGACGCCATCGCTAGGAAGTACATCCTGCCCGACGAGGGCACCTACGACTTCGCGCTGATGTACATCCCGGCCGAAAACGTCTACTATGAGACCATTATCAAAGACGAACCGGACGAAGAAAACCTGAGCGCCTACGCCGTTTCGCGCCGCGTCATCCCGGTCTCACCCAACAGCCTTTACGCCTACCTGCAGGCAATCGTCTTCGGCCTGCGCGGGCTGCAGATTGAGAAACGGGCCGAAGAGATTCTCAGCCACCTCAGCCGGCTCCAGGGCGACTTCGGCAAGTTCCGCGACGACTTCGACACGGTCGGCACGCACCTCAAGAATGCCCACAACAAGTACGACGACGCCGTGAAGCGCTTGAGCCAGCTCGAAGGCAAACTCGAAATCGGCTCCGCCCTCGCCGAACCGCCCGGCGCCAACCCTCCCCTCCCGCCCAGCTAGTCGCCAGCCACTCCGGCAGAGAACCGCCAAGGTCGCCAAGATCGCCAAGACTCCGACTCCGCTGCTCTGCCTTCTGCCATCTGACATCCAGCTTCTGACTTCGCCCGGCGTCCGCTCCGCCACTTTCCTTCTCCACTAGGGCACTCGTGTACTTGAGCACTCTCCGCAACTGCCAACTGCAAACTGGGAACTGGAAACTCGCGGCGCGTCCGCGCGCCGCGCGCCGTCCTTGACAGTCACGGCTTTTTCTCTATCCTCACAGACACGATATGAGACGTAAGCAACCAATCCGCCGTAAGAGAACTTGTTACTTCTGCGACCGCAGCATGTCGGAAGTCGACTACCGGGACCCGCACCTGCGCGACTTCCTGACCGAGAAGGGCAAGATAGTATCCGGCAAGATGTCGGGCGTGTGCGCCCGGCACCAGCGCCGCCTCGCGCGCGCCATCAAGACCGCGCGGAGCATGGCGCTGCTTCCGTTCAACCCCTGATGAAAGTCATACTGCTTTCCGACATCGAGCGGGTCGGGACCCGTGGCACGGTCGTGACCGTCAAACGCGGCTATGCGCGTAACTACCTGTTCCCGCGCAAGTTGGGGCTGGAAGCGACCAAAGCCCAGATTGCCCAGCTCGAATCCATCAAGAAGCAGCTTGCCTCCAAGGACGCGAAGATAACCAAGCGGCTCACCGACTTCGCCGACCGGCTCGGCCTTGTCTCGGTGAAGACGACCATCAAAATGGGCCAGGAAGGCGCGTTCGGCTCTATCACGAACGCCGACATCGCCGCCCTGCTGGCCGCGGAAGGTCACGAGATCGACAAACGCTCCATCGTCATTGCCGAGCCCATCAAAGGCCCGGGAGTGTATGACATTACGGTCAAACTCGGTCATGAGGTCTCGGCGACAGTGAAGCTCTGGGTCGCCGAAGAACCTGCGTGATCGAAGCCCGCGTTGAAGGAATCCTTCTCGACAATGTGAACAACTCGCCGGTCGTGCTCCTGCGCGAGCGCGACGGCGACCGGGTCCTGCCGATATTCATCGGCCCGCTCGAAGCCTCCGCCATCGCCTACGCCCTCGAAAAGACCAAGTTCCCTCGGCCCCTGACCCTGGACCTGATGCGACTGCTTGTCGAAGGGCTCCAGGGCCACATCCGCCGCGTGATAATCACGAAGCTCGAAAACGAGACATTCTTCGCCGAAGTCGTGATTGAGGCCGGCGACCGGGTCGTGGCGGTTGACGCGCGGCCGTCCGACTCAATCGGACTGGCCCTGCGCACCGAAGCGCCGATTTACATCGCCGAAGCGGTGATGGAAAAGGCCGGCCAGTGGATTACCGCCGAAGACGAGGAACGGCTCAAAGACCTGCGCCAGAAGATGCGCACGGTCAACCCCGAAGACTTCGGCACGTACAAGATGTAGACGGAGAATTGCCAATTCCTAATTCTCAATTCCTAACATTCCCGTTGGCGGATTCTCGTCTTGGACATTGGAACATTGAGACTTGATTAGGAATTCGTGCTTAGGAATTAGGAATTCCGCGCTGAGGGGTCTGAGATGACTATCGAAGACCTGAAGCGCGGAATCGACCGTCTCGAAACCGAGGCCGAACTCCAGTCCAAGCTCGACAAGTCGCAGAAGACCGGCAAGCCGCTGCGTGTCAAACTGGGCATTGATGCCTCGGGCCCGGACATCCACCTTGGCTTCGCCGTGCCCCTGCGCAAGCTCCGCCAGTTCCAGGACGCGGGCCACCTTGCCGTGCTCATTATCGGCGACTTCACCGGCAGCATCGGCGACCCGTCCGGCCGTTCCAAGACCCGTCCCCAACTCACCGACGAGCAGATTCAGGCCAACATGGAACGGTACAAGGAGCAGGTCTTCCAGATCCTCCTGCCTGACCGCTGCGAATTCCGCTACAACTCCGAGTGGTCCAAGCCCATGAACGGCACGGACATTATCAAGCTTGCTGCCAAGTATACGGTCGCCCGTCTCATCGAACGCGAAGACTTCAAGAAACGGCTGGCCGCCGGCGACCCGATTCACGTCCACGAACTCCTCTACCCCCTTTTCCAAGGCTACGACTCGGTCGCGGTCAAGGCCGATATCGAACTCGGCGGAGCGGACCAGTACTGGAACCTGCTCGTCGGCCGCGAACTCCAGCGCGAGTTCGGCCAGGAGCCGCAGGTCGTGATAACCGTGCCCCTGCTCGTCGGGCTCGACGGCACGCAGAAAATGTCCAAGTCCTACGGCAACTACGTCGCCATCACCGAGACGCCGCGTGAGATGTTCGGCAAGCTCATGTCCATCCCGGACAGCCTCATCGTCAACTACCTCGAACTCTGCACCGACCGACCCGAACTGGAAATCGTCGCGGTGAAACAGCGACTGGCGTCAGGCGAGAACCCGCGCAATGTCAAAGTGGAACTCGCCAAAGACGTCATCGCCGTCTATCACTCGCGCGCCGCCGCCGACGAAGCCGCGGCCGAGTTCGACCGCGTGTTCCGGGACAAGCAGTTGCCGGACGACATGCCCGAATTCAAGATTCCCGCCGCCGGTATCAACATCATTGACCTCGTCGTCACCGCCGGCCTTCTCCCCTCCAAAACCGAAGCCCGCCGCAAACTGATTGAAGGCGCATTCCACCTCGATAGCGAGCGTATCACCGACGCGGCCCTGCTGGTCAAAGTCGCTCAGCCGACCGTCCTCAAAGTCGGCAAGCGCCGCTTCCTCCGACTCGTCCCGGCCGACAGCTAGCGGCAGCGGTCAAACAAGCGCATTCGATGGCGCTCGAAGTCGCTGAAATCCGCAACCGCCGCGAGTTGCGGGAGTTCATCCACCTGCCGGCCAAGGTCAACCGCGCCAACCCCCTTTGGATTCCGCCCATCTACATGGACAACTGGAAGTTCTTCGACGCGAAGAAGAACCGGGCATTCCAGCACGCCGACGCCGTGCTGGCGCTGGCGCGGCGCGACGGCCGCGTGGTCGGCCGCATCATGGGTATCGTCAGCCGGCGGTGCAATGAGCTGCGACAGGAGTGCACTGGCCGGTTCGGGTTCCTGGAGTGCTACGAAGAGCAGGATGTCTTTTCCGCCCTGATTGCGTTCGTCGAGAACTGGGCGCGCGGGCTCGGTATGAAGAAGCTGGTCGGGCCGATGGGATTCTCGGACCAGGACCCTCAAGGATTCCTCTACGAGGGCTTCGACCACCAGCCGACGCTGGATTCATTCCACAACTTCCCGTACATCGTCCGGTTCATGGACGCGGCGGGCTATACGAAGGAAGTGGACTACGTCGACTACATCATCAAGCTGTCGGACCGGCTGCCGGAGTTCTATGAGAAGATCAGCGCGCGCGTGGCGCGGCAGACTGAGTTCAGGCTGGCCGAGTTCACGAAGACGAAGGAGCTGAAGCCCTACGGCCAACGCATCTTCGGCCTGATGAACATAGCCTACACGGATATATACGGCTACGTGCCGTTGACCGATGCCGAGATGGACGCGCTGGCCAAGCAGTACCTGCCGGTCATTGACCCGCGCTTTGTGAAAGTGGCACTCAAGGGCGAGGACGTCGTCGGGTTCGTTATCTCAATCCCGAATATGAACGAAGGCCTGCGCAAGTGCAAAGGCCACCTGTTCCCGTTCGGCATCCTGCAGATCATGGCCGCGATGAAGAAATCAAAGCAGCTTGACGCGCTGCTCGCCGCGATTCGCGAAGATTGCCGGGGACGGGGAATCGACGTACTGATCGGCGCGGCGATGATGCGGACGGCAATCGCAGCCGGATTTGAGAGGATAGACAGCCACCACGAGTTGGAGACCAACCTCAAGATGCGGGCCGAGGTGGAACGAGTCGGCGGCCAGATAGCCAAACGCTTCCGCATCTACCAGAAAGCCCTCTAGCGCCCGGACAACCGGGCCGAGCCAATCGCCAACCGCTGTCCGCTCTCCGCCGACCGACACTCAACGATCGTCAATCAGAAATGGAGAAACCGCCAAGGTCGCCAAGAACGCCAAGTCTCGGAATGGAGCATCCACAGATCACGCAGATTACGCAGATGACGCGGAATGTCACCCTGCTCGTTCCTACGGTCGCGAAGCGTCGCGGAGCGAAGGGTCTTCGAAGCGACGATTCTTCGCCGGACTCAGAATGACAGAGTGGGCCCGAAAGGGACATCCGCAGATTTCGCAGACGACACGGAGTGTCGCCCCGACGCCGATGGAGGGGTCTCGCCCCCTAATCGACACTCGACAATCGTAAACTGGGAATTAGATAACCGCCAAGGACGCCAAGAGCGCCAAGGTCCGGCCGACCGTACTTCTGCATTCTGACTTCTGCCCTCTGACTTCTGACTTCGTCTGGTTCACTCGATCTCTCTCTCCCTCTCATCACTTCTGACATCTCACAATGCGTCGAGATGGCTTACGTGTTCGATTGGGATCCCAGGAAGGTGCAGTCGAATGTTCGGAAACACGCGGTCTCATTCGACGAGGCGTCAACTGTTTTTGGTGATCCACTGGCACTCCTCATGAACGACCCGGACCATTCACAGCAGGTGGAACGCTATCTCTTGCTCGGCAAGTCAATTCGCGGCGACTGATTGTCGTAGCATATGCCGAGCGGTTGCCGTTGACGCGCCTCATCTCCGCAAGACGAGCAACCCGCACGGAGAGGAAGAAATATGAAGAAGGTTAACCATACAAACGATTCCCGGGAGCGTGACACGATGCGACCCGAATACGACTTCTCGGGGGCGGTGCGCGGCAGAACCGCGGCACGCTATGCTGAAGGTACGAACGTCGTTGTGGTTGGGCATGACGTTCTTGACGTCTTCCCGGACGGCATCTCAGTCAACGAGGCCTTGAGAGCCCTGGCACCTGTAATTCGGCGGCGGCGCAAGATGCGAAAGAAGGTATCGCGCGTCGCGGCGCGCTACTGACGCAGAAACGAGAAACGGTCGGCGGTGAGCGGTACTCGCGCCGGACTGAGCGGGAACGAAGAAACCACGGATGTACTCACCGAGCCTCAGGAAACGCCAGCGGGTTGACGATAGTGAGATAGTGTCCCCGAATCCCCCATAGAGCCGGCAAACGCCGCTTCCTCCGGCTAGTTCCGTAGCGCAGGCCGCCGACCGCCAAGGCTCGGACCGTGCTATCCACAGATTACGCAGATTACACAGATTCGGGCCCTGGCGCCTTCCGCCAACCGCCGCTCGTGTGCTGCAAAGCATCCCGCGAAGTTAGGACACCCGCACGCAGGCGACGGAACATGTACTGCATACGTAGGAACCAGACTACGAGCCGCAAGCCGGGAGCGCATTCGGCCCTGAATACTGACTGCTGTATGCTATGTGCTGTTCGCAGGGTCACGGGGCACGGTCCTGCGACGGAATCCGAACTCTCGGCCTCTCTACTGCGCCGCCGATCTCTCACCGAACGTCAGAACTTGAACCCGTCCTATCTCTGTTCGGTCGTTTGGTCGCCCTTCGCGCAAGCTTGACCAGCGACAAGAGCGCTGAATTGACAGCGGCCTCGTTAGGAAACGCCTCGGCGACCTCGGGTTTGAGGACCACAACATTCGAAACCTCCCGCAGACGCTTCGCGTACTTCCCCCTCACCAGAGGTTCGCAGAAATCAGAACGCCTGTACTCGGCGCGCAGGTCGTTCCTCTCGGTCGGTCTAGTCTTCTTCATACATTCTTTGCTCTCTCTTGCTCGCCAAGCGAGCGCTCATGATACGAATCGTATCGCCCTGCTCAGCATGCGCGAGGCACCGGTCAGAGCGGGCTTCGTCACTCGTGGCTCCACCAACTATAGTACGCGCGATTGAAGGCAGGTCAAGATGACGGTCGCGGCCCGGAAACCGAAGTGAAGCCGCCAAGACGCCAAGGACGGGCCGGATTCCGCAACACCAACAGAGTGTCCACCCCGAGATAGAATCTGCGGAATCTGCGGATTTTCGAGGTCTGGGAACCGCCAAACCGGCGGTCAGGATTCGAGGAGCCGGCGAAACGAGGAAGTGATGTCGCGGTCAAGCGCGCGGTCGAATCCACCGAGCCACTCCTCGACGTAACCGCGGTCAAGGCCGGGGTTCTTGACGACGATGCTGCGGACATCCTCCAGGTCTCGGGGCCGGCCGGCCACGAGCTTATGAATAACGACGTCTTCCACCGTCGCGAACCGCACGCCCACCCCGCCGAGTTCAACCGGCCGGCTGCGGCCGATTGCCTGCCGCTCATAGTCAGTGAAGGAGAAGATGAAATCCACCCTGATGCCGGTTCGCTCTTCGAGCGCGGGCAGCACCATGGTCTCGCGCACGAATTCCGCCGGGGCGGCGGGCAGAGGCTTGAGCCCGCACGCGCCGCACACCTTAAGAACGCGGTCGAGCCCTTTGCTGTCCAGGCCGAGCGTCAGGTCAATGTCGCGGGTCATGCGAGGTTCGCCATAGAGCTGAACCGCCTGGCCGCCGATGATCATGTAGGGGATTTGGGCCCGGTCGAGTTCGCGGGCCAGGAGCTTGAGCAGAGCCTCAAACACGGTTGACTGCCCGGGCCACGCGGACGATGGTCTCGATACCTTCAAGCGGGTCCTGCCGCCGGAACACGCCCAGGGTTTCTGCCTCCTGCGCCAGCGCCTCGACGATGGCGAGGTTGCGGCCGAAATCGGCCGGCTCGCCGCGGACGAACTCCGTCTCGAACCGCTGCAGCGCCGCCGCGTTCTTAACCATCATCCAAGTATAGCAGGACCAGTAGCAGAGTCACGTCGGGCCGACCGCTATCCGCCAACCGCTGTCCGCTCTCCGCCGACCGACACTGAGCGATCGTCAATCAGAAAGGGAGAAACCGCCAAGTTCGCCAAGAACGCCAAGAGCGGGTCGGAGTCCTACCACAAGAGCACCAAGACACGAGGGTTCCGGACACGGACGTGACCAACCACGGATAAACACAGATGAACGCGGATCTCTCCTATCGGTCACTGGACCCCTTGATTCCTTGACCCCTGGACCCCCAAACTTGATGTCCGTGCTGGGTCGGGTAAAATCAAGCGGTGACGATGTCCGTGGGCGCGCACCGCCATCGGCCTCCTATGGTGTCCGCAATCCCTGAATCAGGGCTTTCCCGTTTCGACAATGACCGCCGTCGCTTCCTGTGCCGGGAGATATGTATATGAAACTGGCTCCTCGCTATTCTGTATGGGTAAGGTTGTTGACGGAGAGGTGTTCGGCGGCTAACTTCGGCTGCGATGAAAGACACCGACCTGTTTCAGTTGGCAATGGGTTTGATACCTCCGTGGCGGGTGA
>Ga0265595_1000258_pt1 | contig 50231 bp, 47 predicted proteins | sample saktaG_15_FD_190148 | JGI IMG/M metagenome (GOLD analysis project Ga0265595, IMG submission 190148) | Saline water microbial communities from Sakinaw Lake, British Columbia, Canada - sak_2013_06_06_50m | ecosystem: Environmental > Aquatic > Non-marine Saline and Alkaline > Saline ...
TCCCGCCTCTTGCGGGCTCTCCTTGTCGGCGCTCAGGCTTTCAGCGACCGGCGGCGCATTCGGGTTAGAGATGACAAAGGAGCTCTGCATCGAGTCGTCAAACGTATCTGAGTGCTTCCCGTCCTTTGCCCTTACCTCGATTGCGTGCTCTCCTGCGGGAAGTCCAGCGGTGTTCCACGTCCATGTATTGCTTTGCTGCCAGTCATTCTGCGGCTCTCCGTCTACGAGGAACATGTACAATACGGGATCCTCAGGATCGGATGCTGTTGCAGTCCAGGTAACGATGCTTCCCGCCTCTTGCGGGCTCTCCTTGTCGGCGCTCAGGCTTTCAGCGACCGGCGGCGCATTCGGGTTAGAGATGACAAAGGAGCTCTGCATCGAGTCGTCAAACGTATCTGAGTGCTTCCCGTCCTTTACCATTACAGCGACCTGATGTTCTCCCGCGGGAAGTCCAGCGGTGTTCCATGTCCATGTATTGCTCTGCTGCCACCCAGTCTGCGGCTCTCCGTCTACGAGGAACATGTACAATACGGGATCCTCAGGATCGGATGCAGAAGCGGTCCAGGTAACCTGAGTTCCAGCAACCTGTGGGCTTGCGATGTCGGACTCGAATGCGTCTAGCCTAGGCGGCTCGTTGGGGGTGGTTATGGCAAATGATGCCTCTCTGGAATCGTCATAGTTTTGGGAGTGCTTCCCGTCCTTCGCCATTACAGCGATCTGATGTTCTCCCGCGGGAAGTCCTGCGGTGTTCCATGTCCACCTTCCGCTAGGCTGCCACCCAGTCTGCGGCTGCCCATCGACGAGGAACATGTATAATACGGGATCCTCAGGATCGGATGCAGAAGCGGTCCACGTAACCTGAGTTCCAGCAACCTGTGGGCTAGTGGCATCGGGCTCGAATGCGTCTAGCCTAGGTGGCTCGTTGGGGGTGGTTATGGCAAATGATGCCTCTCTGGAATCGTCGTAGCTATCGGAGTGCTTCCCGTCCTTCGCCATTACAGCGATCTGATGGCTTCCAGCTTGTAGTCCTGCGGTATTCCATGTCCATGTATTGCTCTGCTGCCACCCAGTCTGCGGCTCTCCGTCTACGAGGAACATGTACAATACGGGATCCTCAGGATCGGATGCAGAAGCGGTCCAGGTAACCTGAGTTCCAGCAACCTGTGGGCTTGCGATGTCGGACTCGAATGCATCGAGCCTAGGTGGCTCGTTGGGCGTGGTTATGGCAAATGATGCCTCTCTGGAATCGTCGTAGCTATCGGAGTGCTTCCCGTCCTTCGCCATTACAGCGACCTGATGTTCTCCCGCGGGAAGTCCAGCGGTGTTCCATGTCCATGTATTGCTCTGCTGCCACCCAGTCTGCGGCTCTCCGTCTACGAGGAACATGTACAATACGGGATCCTCAGGATCGGATGCAGAAGCGGTCCAGGTAACCTGAGTTCCAGCAACCTGTGGGCTTGCGATGTCGGACTCGAATGCATCGAGCCTAGGCGGCTCGTTTGGCGTTTCTATTGTAAACGATGCCTCTCTGGAATCGTCGTAGCTATCGGAGTGCTTCCCGTCCTTCGCCATTACAGCGATCTGATGGCTGCCAGCTGTCAGTCCTGCGGTATTCCATGTCCACCTTCCGTTAGGCTGCCACCCAGTCTGCGGCTGCCCATCGACGAGGAACATGTATAATACGGGATCCTCAGGATCGGATGCAGAAGCGGTCCACGTAACCTGAGTTCCAGCAACCTGTGGGCTTGCGATGTCGGGCTCGAATGCGTCTAGCCTAGGCGGCTCGTTTGGCGTTTCTATTGTAAACGATGCCTCTCTGGAATCGTCATAGTTTTGGGAGTGCTTCCCGTCCTTCGCCATTACAGCGACCTGATGTTCTCCCGCGGGAAGTCCTGCGGTATTCCATGTCCACCTTCCGCTAGGCTGCCACCCAGTCTGCGGCTCTCCGTCTACGAGGAACATGTATTGTATGGGATCCTCAGGATCGGATGCAGAAGCGGTCCACGTAACCTGAGTTCCAGCAACCTGTGGGCTAGTGGCATCGGGCCCGAATGCGTCTAGCCTAGGCGGCTCGTTCGGCGCGGTTATGGCAAATGATGCCTCTCTGGAATCATCGTAGCTATCGGAGTGCTTCTCGTCCTTCGCCATTACAGCGATCTGATGGCTTCCAGCTTGTAGTCCAGCGGTGTTCCACGTCCACCTTCCGCTAGGCTGCCACCCAGTCTGCGGCTGCCCATCGACGAGGAACATGTATAATACGGGATCCTCAGGATCGGATGCAGAAGCGGTCCACGTAACCTGAGTTCCAGCAACCTGTGGGCTAGTGGCATCGGGCCCGAATGCGTCGAGCCTTGGCGGCTCGTTCGGCGCGGTTATGGAAAACGTTGCAGTCTCAGAGACGTCGAAGCCATCATCGATATCGTCGACCCCGTCCCTAACTTGAACTTCCACCTGGTTTGCCCCAACGTCGGCGAGCGTTGTCCTCCAGGTCCAGGAAGGATCGTCGCTCCACCTCCTCTGGTCTTCCCACTTGTTATTCGTGGATGGCCCCATGAGGAGGAACCTGTACTCCAGGGTATCGCCATCTGGATCCATGGCGCTGGCCCTCCAGGTTACGACGGCTCCTACGTCCTGCGGACTTGCTAGATCAGCATCGATGCTATTTATTATGGGGAGCTGACCTTCGGGGGCCCCGGATGCTGATATCGTGAGAAGCGCTGAGAATATCAGCGTCATCGCGATTAAAAGTACAGCATCCAGATGTCTGTACCGGATCAATTTTACATAATTGCACATAAGTATATCCATACAACTTCTTCCTGGCATTCTCTCTTCTACACCCCCCATCTCCTGGAGTCGGCGGTGTCGATACATCCGATGAAGGGGGAGGGGGGGAGATCATAAGAAGCTACTTTTCACATAGTGCCTTTATCAAGCCCTTCTGGCCCATCCTTGGCTCACATGAACCATCTCTAGGTCTCATGTGAACCATAGAGGTGAGCGGGTCTAGGCGAATGGGTGCCTTGCCGAGTCCTTCTTCTCGAGCACCTCTTCGACGGTTGGCTTGCCCGATACGGCCCTCTCGATTGCGAACTTGGTCGCCTTGTAGTTGTTCTCGTAGATCTTGGCCTTATCGTGGGCATCCCACTCGATGAAGACGGATACAACGATCATCAGGTCCTCTGCCATCTCCTTGGGGATGAATCCCTCTTCCACGCAGTCCATGACGGCCTTCGCCACGGCTGCCTGGGCCGGCCCAAACATAAGCAGCGCTTGCTCGGCCTTCTTTATGGTCACCTTGTTCACCATAAGCGTTGCAGGCTTCGTTGGCAGGTTTGGCTCGAGCACTGCCAAAAGCGGCGTATGTCCCTTGGCTGGCGTCGATAGTGCATCCACGAAGGCCTTCTCAACAGCTCCCCCTTTTGGCCCTATCACGAGGTCGATATGTGCAACTTCTGGTCCCTGGCCCACAAGGGCCTCCCCGACGAGCGTCTTCTCGAAATGATGGCTCATGGATCGAATCACCTCGTGATATATGGTCGCTCATAGCATTATGAACTTGCGCTTGGAGCCGGCTGGCCGATCCCTCAAAGCCACCATCTGGCTCGCAATGGATCTGTGATAACTGCTCCATCACCGAATCCTGGTATCCGCTTCAAATTAGAGGGTAACTGACACCATTTCAAAATCGAATGGCTCCTTCCGCACTTGATTTAGATGATCCGAATGTGCATTTTACCCTGCTTTTTGAAGTGGATACGAATCCTGCGCGATTGAACGGGTGGTTCTTATATATCGGGAGAGATAGCGGCGAGATCATGAGGAGGATTGCCTGGGGAATAACCGGTGGAGGCCAGCATCTGGCCGACTGCTTGAAGGCCATGTCGGAGGTCTCCAGGGGGGCCAAGGTGACCACGTTCATCTCCCGTGCCGGGGAGGAGGTGCTTCGCATGTACGGCCTTGATGGCGCAATCGAGGCTGTCTCCCCCGGCGATTACCTTGAGGAGATCATCCTGGAGCGAGAGCAAGGGTACAGCTATCCCAAGGCAGGGCGGTTCATGCTGGGCAAGTATCAGATGTTAATCGTCGCCCCTGCCACATCCAACACTGTCGCAAAGATCGCTTCAGGCATCGCCGACAGCCTGGTATCGAACGCCGCCGCCCTCGCTAACAAGGCAGGCGTCCCAGTCTACCTGCTGCCCACCGATCTCTCCGGTGAGGCAGAGTCCCGAATGCCGTACTTCGTCGACCGAGCCCTCTGTGGGGACTGCGTGGACTGCCCTCCCAGGGAGGCCTGTCCCGAGGGAGCCTTGGGAGATCAGATAGACCTCTTGCTCTGCAAGGGTTGCGGAACCTGTGCCGACCTCTGTCCCAAGGGGGCCATCGGCGGCGGTCTTATGAAGGTCAAGGCTCGAGCGATTGATAGGGAGAACATAAGTCGCCTGAGGGGCTTTCCCGGATTCCATATACTGGAGCGTCCCATCGATATACTCCGGATCAGATGAGGCAGAAGGGATTGAAGCAGAAGGGATATGACCAAGATCGAGGTAGGTTGCTATGCTTATACTAATAGTGAACAACTACGGCCAGTTTAACCACTTGATTGCGAGGAGCATCAGGGATCGTGTGGAGGGCAAGATGATATCCAATCAGACCCCGGCAGATGAGATCCAGGCCGATGGATTGATCCTCGGAGGAGGCCCCTCCATCGATAGGGCTGGGAGGTGCAAGGAGTACCTCACCTCCCTGGAGATCCCAATGCTGGGCATATGCCTGGGAATGCAGCTCATGGGAACTACCTTCGGCGGCAGCGTGGGACCCGGGACGATCGGAGGCTACGCCCAGGTCGATGTGGAGATCATCGATGAAGACGAGGTATTGAAGGGCCTTCCATCCCGAATAAGCACTTGGGCATCCCATGCCGACCAGGTGATAGAGCTTCCAGAGGGATTCCGGAGGTTGGCAAGGTCCAATGTCTGTGAGATCGAGGCCTTGCGTCATGAGTCAAAGCCCCTATTCGGTGTCCAGTGGCATCCCGAGGTCGTCCACACAGAGTACGGCGGGGAGCTATTGGAGAACTTCATCGAGATATGCCGAAGATGAGTCGCGAGGAGGAGCTCCGTCGCGAATTGATAAGGGCGGCTGACCTTTCCCAAGAGGAGATCGCAACGAAAGTAAGGGCGGTGGGATTTCGCTGCCTTGGTTGCGGAGAGTGTTGTCGCGGTCCCGAGTGCGAGGTCGTCCTCTTCCCCTCTGAGGTCGAGAGAATAATGGACTACACGGGCGAGCCATGGCTGGAGGCGGCGGAGCCGCCTCGGATGGGCGAATGGGATGACTTGGGGAACTTCCATACGCTGGAGTGGCGCATTCGCAAAGAGGAGGACTGCCATTACTACAATGGCATTGGCTGCAGCATCTACTCCAGGCGGCCGATCATGTGTCGCACATATCCCTTCTATCTTGCTGAACGCGATCTCAAGTTCTCGGAATGCCGCGGGCTTGGCCAGGCAATCGGCGAGGAGGAGGCCTTGATGATCGCTGGATCGCTGATAGAGCGCTACATCATGGAGATCGAGGAGGCCTTGGAGCTGATCTCCAAATTTCGCGACTTCCGCCGTGGGAATGCCTCCAAAGATGGGCATATGACCGTTCACGACAGCCGTGGAGAGCATATCATTCGTTGGGCGGAACTGCCCGGCGTGCTCAATATCCTCCTAGGAGATGAGCCGTCCCAGTAAGGCCACTCCCTCCATCGATCTAAATAGCGGAGGTGCCCATTCCTCGACGAGAGATCCGTCCTCCCGATAGAGGAGCACTCCTCGTCTCTGCCAGGCGGGGTTGTGGGCGAGGTTCAATCCTCTTTCGAATAGCATCTCGTGTATCTGGCTCTCCTTCATGCCGCGAAGAAGGCCCATGGCTTCCCCATGGGTGCGACCTTCCTCCACAAGGGCATAGAATCCATAGGAGAAGACGTGGTTTCTCCAGGCCTCATCCTGGCATTGGGATAGGTACTCTCCTATCTCCCCGGCGCAGAGGGGCAAAGCCCGGCAGTCCATGGCCAAGATCCGTCCCCTGTTAAGGGAGAGAGCGGAGGAGAGGTAGCTCGCTGCGATCGAGTCCAGCTTCTCCAGGCGGCCGTTGAAGGGAAGGTCCAGGAAGAGGAGGTTGACCTCATCGGAGAAGAGAAAGGCCAATGTGGGCGAAAGCCCGGAGTCCTCCATGAATGACCGAGAGGCGGCCGCCATCGATCTGGCAAAATGCTCATCGTAGGGCTTCTTGGATCCGTCGAGGGCTTTACGAAATCCTCGGCCGTCCGCCCTGAGGATCAGCGGTGGCCTGACCCTCAAGGCGGAGTAGATCTCCAAGCTATCTTCTCTCATCCTTTTCGCCCTTGGATCCGGCCGGATGCCTCATCAGGACGATATCCCCAACGGCCATTATCCATCGGTAGGGCACGATCACGCCTCGCCCCTTCTGATCGAATAGGGATCTGTTCACCCTTCCAAGGGCAAGGCCGCTGATCACCCCCTGATCCGAGTCCAGAACGGCATCCTCTACCTTTCCCACGTAGACCCCTTTCTGGGTGTATACCTCCAGCCCAAGGAGGGATGTGATCTCTGCGCGCATTTCGTTCCCCAAAATAAATTTGACATTACATATTATAAAGGTTATGATCAAACGAATCCTGGCAAGGATTATATGATTGGAGGATGGAGATCGAGCTTAGGTGGAGCCATGTTGGTTGTAGGCATCTCAGGGAGCCCTAAAAGGGGCAACAGCGAGTACTTGCTGGACGAGGCGCTCAAGGTGGCGTCGGGCCGTGGTTTTCAGACCGAGAGCCTGCTCTGCTCAGAGCTGAACGTGGGGTACTGTAAGGATTGCGGAACGTGTGGAAAGGGCGAGCACTGTCCGATCGAGGACGATATGGATCGAGTAAACGCTGCCCTCGCAGAGGCAGCGGCCGTCGTCGTCGCTTCCCCCGTCTACTTCGGGACGGTTACGGCCCAGCTCAAGTCCCTCTTCGATCGAACGCTTCCCTTGCGTCGCCAGGGCATGCAACTCCAGGACAAGGTCGGCGCAGCCATTGCGGTGGGCGGTTCAAGGAACGGCGGTCAGGAGAAGACGATCGAGGCCATCCATAGCTGGATGCACATCCAGGGGATGATAGTTGTGGGGGACAATAGCCACTTCGGTGGAATCGCTGTCCGGCCGGCAAAGGAGGATCGCCTGGGCATCGAGACGGTTGCGGCGAGCGCAAACAAGGTATGTGACCTCCTCGATAAGATCGGCCGAGGGGGCGCGCAGCGTTAGAGGGGGTAGATCCCCCTCCTTGCTTCACCAGGGTCCGATCTTGATCTCGTTTGTCGCTGATTGCATCACCCTTGCCTGGGGACCGGCCTGGACGGCGAACCTCATTCGCTGGTCGTAGTCGTTGTACCTCATATCGGGCGTCTGTATGAAGTTATTGCCCGTCTGGGTCACTGGGGCGTTGCTCGATCCGAAGAATACGTAGCCCGCTATATCCTGGTTCACCTGGTTGTGATAGCCCATGATGTAGGCGCTGTTCGACATCTCCTGGGTTGGGTCGACAGCTCTCGGCGCGTTCTCTGCAAAGGCCAGAACTCCCTGGGTTAAGCGGTTGTCGTCGCCTATCACCACGCCCACGTTCCATCCGCTCTGGAAGATCTCATTTCCAGTCGCCTGCTGGCGAATCCTCTGGTCCACAAGGTTGTTGTTCCCAACAACTGCCACGGCGTTTGCCCCTGCCTGGGCGACAGTATTGCCTGTTGCCCTCTGGTCGATTCCCTGGCCGACCTGGTTGTTATTCCCCACCACGACGGCCGCATTGGCAGCGCTCTGCGTGACATGGGTACCTGTGCCGGTCTGCGATATGCTCTGGTCCACGTTGTTGTTGTCTCCCATCACGAGGGCGGAGTTGGAGGCGCTCTGGCTCACATAACCGCCCTGGGCCGACATATCTATGCTCTGTCTCACGGTATTGCCGCTGCCCTGGTAGGCTTGGGCCGATGAAGTCAGCGCAAGCAAGACCAGGAGCATGGCCAATCTCTTCAACATATATCATTCACCTCGTCGAGCGGAAAGGTCCTTCAGGGAAGGTCCGGGCCAGGAGGTATGCCCGGCCTCCCTGATGGGGCGAAATGATCCCACTCCCCATCCCGCCAATGATCCATGCCTCGGCCGATGCATAAATCCCTATTTTTCATGTAGAGGTGATATTGGCCGGATCTAGATTGTCTGTGAGGCTTCCCTTGCCCTGCCGCACCATTGATAAAGGGGTAGGCCGCATAGCCCAGGGCTGTGAGCCCGCTCGCATATGGGCAGGGCTATCGAGGATGCGATCATAGATTAGAGAGGTCTGTCAAGTAATGGCCACCATCGAGGATCAGATAACGAGCCTGGAAGAGGAGATCTTCAAGACCCAGAAGAACAAGGCTACTGAGCACCATATCGGCAAGCTGAAGGCGAAGATCGCCAAGCTGAAGGCCCAGGTCGAGCTGAACAAGATGAGGGGTGGGGGAGGCGGCAAACGCTACTTCGTCAAGAAGTCAGGCGATGCCACTGTAGCCCTGGTCGGCTTTCCGTCGGTGGGCAAGTCGAGCCTCTTGAATATCCTGACCGACGCCCGGTCAGAGGTTGCAGCCTATCAGTTCACGACATTGGAGGTCATCCCGGGCATCATGGAATATAGGGGGGCTAAGATCCAGATATTGGACATGCCCGGCATCATCAAGGGGGCTTCCAAAGGCAAGGGGCGGGGAAGGGAGGTGATAACCGCTGCAAGGGCAGCTGACATCATCGTCCTCTTGGGGGATGTATTCAACTACCGCCTGGACATCCTGGAGCGAGAGCTCGAATATGCGGCGATACGGCTTGACAGGGATCCTCCCGATGTGCGCTTTTCCCCGGACAACAAGGGGGGCATACTCGTAAGAAGCACGGTCACCCTCACAAAGATGACTGGGAAGGAGATCGCAGAGATCGTCCGGGCTTATGGAATGGTGAACGGCACCGTCACCGTGAGGGAGGATATTGATCACGATGCCCTCGTCGACGCCCTGGCTGGAAATCGGGTCTACATCCCGAGCGTGGTCGTCATAAACAAGTTCGACCTCTCCTACAAAGGGGTTGAGGAGAAGATGGCCGCTTCCATCAAGCGGGACTACTTCAAGATCTCGGTCGCGAAGGATGAGGGAATCGAGGAGCTTCGAGAGCTCATCTTCCGGCGGCTGGGCTTCATCCGAGTCTACCTGAAGCCTCAGCACGGCAAGGCAGATCTCAAAGAGCCCCTGGTCCTCCTGAATGGATCCACGGTTCGGTCGGTATGCGAGCACCTTCACAGGGACTTCGTCGACCTCTTTCGTTATGCCCATGTATGGGGACCCAGCGCAAAGCACCCCGGCCAATCCGTGGGACTTAATCACGAGCTCCTGGACGAAGATATACTCACAGTAGTGCTCAGGAAATGATTGCCGGCCGATGGATCCTTTTATATCCTGCGGCCCCAACCAAGTGAAGATGCGCCGAGAAGTCGTCCTAGTGGGACGGTCCAATGTGGGCAAGTCCACCCTTTTCATCTCCCTTACTGGAAAGAAGGTTAGGGTGGGGAAGAGGCCAGGCATCACGCTTGCTCCAACCGAGGTCCCGTTAGGACGGCTCATCTATGTGGATATGCCGGGCTATGGTTTCATGTTGCGTAGGGGCTCGGTCGAGCAGGAGAGGGTGAAGGACGTAATCGTCCGCTACATAGAAGAGCACAGCTCAACGATCCTCGTGGCTGTGGAGGTCATCGATGCCTCGTCCTTCTTGGAGATCGCCGACCGCTGGGAGAAGAGGGGGGAGGTGCCGATTGAGGTGGAGATGTTCGGCTTTCTCGAAGAGCTCGGCCTCGATCCGGTGCTAGCAGCAAACAAGATGGATCGGATAGCCAATCCGGACCAGGCCCTGGACTGGATAGTTGACCGGCTTGGAATGCCTTCTCCCTGGACCCAATGGTCGGACCGAGTGGCGCCCATATCCGCGAAGAGGGGCGAGATAGAGGCCCTCCAAATGATCATACGCGCAAGGTCCCAAAGCAGATCGTGACCGCTCCCGCCAATGAATTGGCCGCCTTCCCCCTAATGGGTCGGGAGGCTACCGGGATCAAGAGGCCTTCTGCAGTATGACGTTATGGTAGGGATAGGGAATCTCTATTCCCTCGGCATCGAAGCTCTTCTTCACCGCCTCTCTTATGTCGCAACCCGTTGTGAAAGCGTCGTCCCTGTGAGGCACATGAAACGTAAGCCTCAGGTTGACGGCGAAGTCGCCAAGCTCCGTGACCCTGATGTTGATCTCCTCGTCCTTCATCACATAGGGATGCTTCACCGCCTCGCGAAGGATGATGCTTCGAGCCTTATCGATATCGGCAGTGTAGGCGATGCCGATATCCACCGGCCATATCACCTCGGAGTCTTGAATGCTCCAGTTGATGATGTTCTCCCGGCCCATGACGCTGTTTGGAACGATTATTCGCTTGAGGTCCCAGGTGCAGACTACGGTGTGCCTCAATGTGAGGTCCTCGATCTGACCGTACTGTCCGTTGAAGTCCACGTAGTCGCCTATGCGTATCGGCTTGAATACGGCGATGAATATCCCTGATATGATGTTGGAGAGGGACTCCTGAGCGGCGAGGCCAATCGCAACTGTTGCGAGGCCGGCGCCTGCGAGCATGGCTGTCGCAAGGCTATGGAGCTGTGGCACCTGCAGCACCGCTGTGAGGATTCCGACAGTGTATACGAAGGCCACAAGAAGCCTGCGAGTGATGGTATGGAAGGTCTCGTCGACGATCTCCACCATCTCCGCTCCCCCGGCGCGCGAGATCTTGGGCAGATGCCTCTTCAGCATGGAGTCCACAAGCCGCGCCAGGTAGATCGTGATGAGAAGGATCAGCACGATGGAGATCGCGATCTTCATGATATCCCATAGGTTAGTGCCGATCGCCTCCTCCAATGAGCGCTGGATGTATCGCCAGGAGAGGTAATCGGACACAGTGCTTGGAAGCGTCGACTCGGCCTGGCCTGTGAGCTGGGAAGGTAAGCTGGGATTCTTAACGAGAATATCCGCTGCCATTCTATCTGAGCATCGGACCAATATGCTTAAGAGTTTTGTGGCTCAAGGCACTTTACCTCCCCATAGCTCCGTTGGACTGAGCTGGGGCAGGGGGAAGCTAATGGATCGGCATAAACTCCTCGTTCTGGCCGCCCTGGCCGTGGTCATGGCAGCGGGAATTTCCTCCTCCGCTACGTATATCGTATCTGCGAAATATTTGACCGACTACTCCATCCAAAACGCCATAAAGGGAGCTCATGATGGGGATAGGATAATTGTGAAGAGCGGGGTCTATAGGGAGAACGTGAACGTGACCAAGCGGCTCATCCTGATTGGCGTGGATACCGGAGGAGGAATTCCAATAGTCGATGCCGGAGACAAGAGGAGCGCCATTACCCTCATAGCCGATGGCGTCTGGCTTCAGGGTTTTCATGCGACCAACTCAGGAAACGGGATTTCCGATGCGGGTATCAAGGTGCTATCCAAGGAGAATCGCGTCAGGGGAAATCAGGTCAGCAATAACTCCTATGGCATATACTTGGTTGGGGCTAGGGAGAATATGATCATGGACAACCTGGCCAACAGGAACGACGTGGGAATCGCGCTCCAGGCCTCTTCAAACAACACTATCAAGGCAAATCTGGCCAGGAATAACTCCTTTGGGGGATTCTTCCTGGGAAGCTCCCAGAACAATACCGTCTCGGGCAATACAGCATGGCAAAACGGCTGGGTTGGGATATTCCTGAGCAACTCCACCTCCAACCTAGTGGATGGAAATAACGCGACCAAGAACGACAATCAGGGCATATGGCTTCTCGACTCATGCAACAACACACTGCTGAGAAATACGGCAAAGGATAGCTACATATCCGGGATTCGCCTCTTGAACTCGCATTGCAATGCGCTTACGAGTTGCGATAGCAGCGGAAGCCTGGATGGCCTCTGCCTGGAGACCTCTAATAACAACACCATATCCATGTGCAACATATCATGGACGTCCTACGGCATCTATCTGGACCAGTCCCGAGATAACAAGATCTTCCTCAACAACCTGGTCAAGAATATATACGACGTCTACTCGTGGAACTCCACCAACGTTTGGAACACGACGAGGCCTAGGACCTATCATTACATGGGATCCATATTCTGGGACTACCTGGGCAACTACTGGGACGATTATTGCGGCTCCGATAAATTCGGGTCGGGCGTTGGGAACACTAGTTACTTCAGGGACAAGGTCGTCGACTTCAGGCCCTTGATATCGCCGTTCCAGAACTATAGGCTACTCCGATGATTCGAGGGGAAAGCGGTCCAGGATCTCCCTTTCCCTCATTATGGGGATGTCCAAGGCCTCCAGAATGCCTTCGAGACGGCTCCTCTGGGCAGAGCGAAGGGAACGTCGGTCCAGGTAGGCGAAGGTAGCCTTGGATCTTCGGCGCGCCAGGTCCACGGACTCGATCTCAAGGGAATCGACCTGGTAGTTGGAGAATAGATGGCCAAACGCGATTGCCGAGTCCATCATAAGCCGAGTCTGCCTGTGCATATAGTGGCCTCCGCCAAATCCCAGGAAGACAGGGAGATCTATGAATTGCAGCTCAAGGATGGCCTTTGCCACCGCTCTGCCCGAGGGCGCGTGGGACCAAAGGGTTGCGGAGGAGCCGATCTCGGCGAAGAAACAAGGTATGTTCATGTCACTGGGACCATGATGTGTCGCCTCGGCTGAGATCTGCAGGCCCACGGGTGCATCTTTCATCAAGTTGAGCAGGTAGGACCTAAGCGCTGAGGGAGCAGCTGCCGAGAGCGCAGGACTCTCATCGATGGTCCCGGGGAAATGCCCCCCAAGCCACGGGATCTCCTTTTGCGCCTTATGCCTGCATGCGAATACGACGAGGTCGGGATGGAGCCCCATCCCCGAAAGCAGTCTTTCGAGGCCTGAGGCAAAAGGGAGATCCTCATCCAATCTCACCAGGCGAAGGTTGCGATATGCGAGGAAGCCCTCCTCTTGTCTCCAGGCGGCCACCTCCAATAGGCGCAAAGCTATATTGGTGCTGGCCGGATCGACAGTGGAAGAGAGGATTGCGACCTCTCTTGTCATATCTCCTTCTCTATTCCGAGCATCCCAGCAACCATGGGGGCGTAATCCCTCTTGCTCTCCACGATCATATCAAGTGGCATGGTCATGAGCATGGGCGGGTCGTCGATCAGGGCCATCTCCGCGAGCGTTCTGATCTCGGCATTCACCTTATTCTTGAGGTCGGTGTAGTTCTCCGAGAGGAATGCCCCAAATGCCTCTCCTCGTTGCAGGTAGGTGAAGAGGGGCGCGCCCATTCGTCGCAGGGAGGTGTGTACCGTCTCCTGTTCCTCCCAGCTCACCCCCCTCCCGAGCTCCAGACGATAGAAGGTGATGAGTTCGCAACAGATCTTCTGCCAATCGATGTTGGCCTCGCGAGTCAAGAGCCCATTCTGAAAGAACTTCGTTCTCTTTCCGGATATGGTAGGCCGGGATATCCCAGTCCTGCGCGATAGCTCCAGATCTGAGAGCATGGGGTACTTGACGAAGGCGTAGAGCGTCAACTTGTCCTTATCGGTCAGCTTCATATCCTCGAGCTGAGAGGAACTCTCCGATATCAGCTCCTGTGGAAGGTCTGGCCGGTCGAGCTCGAATATCCTGTTCACCGCAACCGCGGCGTCTGCGGAATGGTTGGTGGAGGCGAAGGGATAGTGAGAGCATATTATGTCGTCTATGAACCCCTTCTGCGCGTACTCATCGATAAGGGGGTCGAAGCTGCTCTTGAAGTCGCTGAGCGATCTCGAGTAAACCATGGAGAAGGATTCCGTGTCGGTGGCTGTATGGAAGACGCAGTTGGGGTGGCCGATCCACTCCAGGAGGGCTTCAGACTCGCTCCGGACCTCGATCGGGGCGGTGGGGCTGAACTTCGCGAAGATCGAGGTCAGTATCTCTCCTCCCACGGTGATCCCCGAGGGCACGTTCATCAATCGGATCAGTTGCCAGTCGCGGAATTTTCTCTTGCTCTTGAATATGGTTGATCGATCCACGTCAATTCTCGTGGCAAGATCGATATCGCTGAGACCTGGATACCTGGCAAGGCCGTAAAGCACTAATCTCTCCTTGGAGGTAAGCTTTAGCTGCATCAATGCTATTTAACTCTTTTAAGTATTTATAGATTGCCTTTTCTGGGACTTGCCCGCATCTTGGTTCTGCAGAGATTCTGTAGAATAGATCCATTTTTAGCAAGGCAAAGGCTTGATAGGCTTGCCACTCCCTCTCACATCCGTCCTCTGCGACCTCCTTCGGCGTGAGTGGCCTCGCCGAGGCCCTCCAGTGTTACGTAATTCCTTTCGGATATGGAGAACGAATGATCATGGCCTGGGACCACCAGGTCGGCCATGTTCGCGATTCGATGAAGGCTGTCCATGGCAAGCCACCTGTCCACATGGATTCGGGGCGGCAAGTCCTTTAGGAAATTATCCATGGTGGGCAGTGCGTCTCCGGCGATCACCGCCCGGAGACTTGAATGGCACACGACGGAGATGCTGTCCATCGTGTGTCCCGGAGTTGCCGCTATTCGCACACCTGGAGCGATTCCCAGGCCATCGAGCTCTGTGCCATAGAGCCATCGCGCGCTCGTGAATAGGTGGTTGTTGCCAGTATGGTCAAAGTGTTGGTGGGTGTTTACGAGGATCTCTATATCTTCGGGCACGATCCCGATCCCATCCAGGCCGGAGAGGATCTTCTCCTCCTCCCCGGCAAGGCCCGAGTCCACCAGGATATGGATCTGGCCTGACTCGATCAGAGTGACCGTCGAGCGAGCATCGAGGATCTCGCTGGAGTCGTCCCTTTGAAGCGATCCGGGCTTTACCACCCATAAGCGCAGATCCCGGCTAACGGTTGCTGGCATCATATCTCGATCGTCGAAAGCGCGGCGGGCATTCTACCTACCTCGGCGCGTTTGCCCTATCCGTTCCTACCCTACCCTTTCCTACCTATTCCTATGCGTCTGCAGCTTCTGGCAGAGCCGCTCGACCTGCTCGACAGCCGTTCCTATGTAGAGGTGGGGGTCGAGGAGCTTTTCGATCTCCTCCGGCGACAGATATCGGGCAACCGTTGGCTCCTCGCCGAGAACAAGGGCTAGCTCCCTATTCTCCTCGAATGCCCTCATCGAGGCCTGTCTCATGATCTCATGAGCCTGCTGGCGGCCGACCCCCCTCTTCGCGAGCTCCACCATCACAGCCTCGGCCATGTTCAGGCCTTTCATCAAGTTCAGGTTCCTCTCTATGTTCTCCTTTCGCAGCCGCAGTCCCTCCAGCACCCTTGCGGTAAGCGCGAGCAGGTGATCGGTCATGATGAAGGACTCGGGAAAGAGCACCCGCTCGCAGGAGGAGTTGGTAAGGTCCCTCTCGTCCCAGAGGGGGATGTTGGCCATGGCAGGCTCCATCATGGCCCTGACAACGCGGGCAAGGCCACAAACCTGCTCTGCCTTGATGGGATTTCTCTTGTGAGGCATCGTGGATGATCCCACTTGTTTCTTGCCGAAGCCCTCCTCCACCTCTGCAATCTCGCTTCTCTGCAGGCTACGGATCTCCAGGCAGATCTTGTCCAGGGTTGAGGCGACAAGGCCCATCCAACAGATCATCTCGGCGTGGCGGTCCCGTTGAACGACCTGGTTGGATACGTCCACCGAGTTGAGCTCCAGGATCTCCATCACGCGGGCCTGGATCTCGATTCCCTTCTTCCCGAAGGCGGCCTGGGTGCCGACAGCCCCGCTCACCTTGCCAACAGCTGCCCGGGGGCGGAGTTGCTCCAGCCGCTCGATATGGCGGGCAACTTCCGATGCCCAGATGGCATAGCGAAGCCCGTAGGTTGTGGGTACAGCGATCTGGCCGTGTGTCCTTCCCGCGCAGACGAGGTCCTTGTTTGCCAATGCATTATCTAGGAGGATTGCGAGGAGCCGGCGCAGCTTCGAGTCGAGGACGTCGAGGGAGGCCTTGATCTGGAGGCCGGTTGCCGTGTCCAGTATGTCGTTGGATGTCGCCCCGAGGTGGATCCATTCGCCGTGCTCGGTCTCCTCGGCAAGTGCGAGGACTACTGCCATCATGTCGTGGCCGATCTCGGCCTCGATCTCCTTTGCCCTCTCCGGCCGGGCCCTCCGGGCGGCCTTGGCAATGCCTGCAGCAGCGCCTGCGGGAATCAGCCCTACCTCCTCCTCCGCCTGGGCGAGGGCTGCCTCCACCTGGAAGAGGCAGCGCAGCCTGTAGTCCTCCTCCCAGAGAGCCTTCATCTCCGGCGTGCCGTATCTGTATTCGATTGGATGAATCGCCATGGTCTTTTCCAGGGCGGAATGGTTGAAGGAGGTTTTGGTTGCGGGGGAGGGGATCGATGCGTGCGACTCTCATTACATTCTCTCTGCTCCGATCAAGTTTATAGGGGATGGGACCAAAAGGAGGTATCATGATGAGGCTTTCCGCCTACGTCTCGGGCAGGGTTCAGAAGGCAGGCTATCGTGCCAGAGTTGTTGCCCTGGCGAGAGCTCTTGATCTTACTGGTACGGTCCAGAACCTTGAAGATGGCAGGGTAAAGGTCCTGGCCGAGGGGGATGAGGTAGATCTCAGGCGCCTCCAGAAGGGCCTAACCGTTAAAAACAGCATCATCGATGTAATCGGCGTTGAGGCCAGCTACTCCCAGGCAACTGGCGATTACGAGGAATTCTTCAAGCTGGTGGGATCTGGAGAGACCGATGAGCGCCTGGATACGGGAATCGAGTACCTCAAGGAGCTGATCGACGTCAACGAGAAGGGCTTTCAAACCCTGGGGGACAAGATGGACGGAATGCAGGAGTGCCAAGAGACGACATTGCATGAGCTTAGAGGTCTGCGCAGCGATCTAAAGGAGCACATCGACTGCAGGTTCGACCACTTGGAGGGCCAGCTCGCCTCATCCCGTACCAAGAGGACCATCTCGAAGTAGCATTGGATACCCTGGATGGTAATGAGCTGGCCACGCTAGAAGAGTTGCGGAGGTTGTCGAAGGCTGGTGTCTCGCCGGAGTCAAACGGCGGCGCGTCGCATAAGTATGTTTAGCAGATCACATATCAATCCTTAAGTCAAATAGATGCACATTTCTTTGCCGCAGCAAACTGAATAGCATGCGAGGCACCGTCTTTCGCTTAATTTTTATGCACAAAGGCTCGCCCTTTACAGTTTGATCATTACCGATATGGGTATGTAGCAGTCCTTAAGTCGGCTATCCTGCCCACTCAGCCGCAGCAAGCTGCGGGGTATTCGTTTTAAGATAATTTAAAATTAGAAGAGAAACAATGCAAAATGCGAGCTCAATGGCCAAGATGGGGCAAAAGGATATAGAAATAGACCACAATGACTAAAAATATTAACGTGAAAATTTTAAACCTTGTCAGCTTATACTAGATCGAAGCCATCTTTGGAATGTGTTACGACGGAAGGAAGAAGCTCGCCGATACCTACGGAAGTTTTGGTTATAGAGCAAGATATATGTATGATCCGAGCGAATGAGACCGGCAGTGATACCTATGGACCCTGGTCGAATATCCGAAACAGCCCGACCATTGGATGGCGAATGATGGCTATTATGGAGTCATGAGAGACGACGACCTGTAATACTCCGCACCTTACAGCTTCGTAGACTTCGAATACCTGGACTCCATAAACCCGAAATGGAGATTGGTATGATCGGCCCCATTAGATCCAACCCAAAATTATCGGTCGTGAATCTGGAATAGGTTGACTTTATATAGACCCTCTTGCTATTATATGATGGGGGATAGTAAGATGGGAAAGAGAGGTCGAAAGCCCAGCTTTGTGGATGTGCCATGCCCTAATGAGAATTGCAAACTTTATGGCATTCCAGGTAGAGGTAACGTCGTATCAAATGGGACATACCAAACGAAATCCTGTCGTGTGAGAAAGTTTATTTGTCACAGCTGTGGAAAAGTGTTTTGTAGTAGAACTAACACTGCTTTTTATGATTTGAGGACTGAACAGTCAAAAGTAGAGCTAGCAATAAAAATGGCATCGAGAGGTATGAGCGTCTTAGCCATAAGCGAAACCCTTAGTTCGAAACCAGAGACTATTACCAGATGGGTAAAGCGATCTGCTGAGCATGCCAGGAAAGTTGAGGATGCTATCGCGAAGGATATTGAGACTCCCAAGGTTGAGATGGATGAAGCGTGGACGTTTGTTCAAAAAAAAAATTACCAGTAAGTGCACAATTTGAAGATTTTGGAACCTGGATCTGGTTGAGTATGGCGACAAAAACGCGTTTCATCCTATCTTGTGTGATAGGACATCGATGTCAGGGAATGGCAGATGAGCTAGTTGGGAAAGCTAAGAAGAAACTGAATAATGTGCCTCTCTTTGTAACAGATGGGCTACAATTTTATAAAAATGCACTTTTAAAGCATTATGGCAAGCTAGTGACCTATGACCGAACAGGCAAACCTGGAAGGCCCAAGGGCCCTATAGTAGTGATCTCTGAATTAGTGAATTATGCACAAGTAATAAAAAAGAGGCGTGATGGGAAGATAACAAAGGTAATTAAGAGGGTTATCTTTGGATCTGGGATTGACCCTAAATTGATATCAACTAGCTATATAGAAAGACAGAATCTTACTATAAGGCAGGATAATAACCGCATATCACGAAAAACTATTGGATTTTCTAAGGAAAAAGAGTGTCTCAAAGATTCGATCGATCTATATCTATCTAAGTTCAATTTTTGCAGAAAGCACCGTGGATTGAAGTATATTAATGAAGTTGGAGTGACGAAGTACAAATGTCCTGCATGGGCTCAAGGGTTGACTGACCATATATGGAGCCTGGCGGAACTCCTCACATACCCGTATCATAAAAAGACAACTAATTAGAGATTCACGACCAAATTATCGAGAGGTTCAACATGACGGAAATTGGCCTTAGAGTCGTCAAGTTGCTCAGCACCATGGCGATCGTATCGCTCTTTCTATCTCTTGGCGGTAGTGGCGCTGACCCCAAGAGCATAGAAGATAAGATATTTGATCGCGCCGATCTGAGACAAGCTGATTTATCCGGCCTGGATCTCAGCGGGGCTAATCTTAACCAGTCTGACCTGCGAGGCGCGAGCCTGAAGGATGCCGACCTCAGCAACGCCTACCTAATTTCTGCCTGGCTGATGGGCGCCGATCTGACAGGAGCCAAGCTCGGAGGAGCGGACCTGACCGGAGCTGACCTATCCAGCGCGATCTTGGCGGGCGCAGATCTCTCAGAGGCCACCCTCTGGGGAGCGAAGATGTCAAAAGCCGTGTTGACCGAGTCGGATCTGACGAAAGCCGATCTCACACGGGCAGACCTCACGGACGTTGACCTCACCGACGCAGATATGACGAACGCCAGGCTATTTCGGGCCGACCTGTCTGGAGCGACGATGGTGGATGTCTGCCTAATCGGCGGAAACTTCGTCGGAGCCCACATGAGCTGGGCCGACATGAGCGGCAGCTATCTGAACAGGGGCCAGTTCTCGCGAGCCGAGTTTTACGGGACCGACCTCTCGGGCGCCGACTTGACAGATGCCGACTTTTCCAGGGCGTACCTGATGAGGTCCGATCTATCCGGCGCAAACCTCAACTGGGCCCAACTGTCGTACGCCGACTTGACCGAGACGAAACTGATTGGCGCCAGTTTGCGGGGGGCGAAGCTTCTCTATGCAGACCTTACCGGTGCAGATATATCCGAAGCGGACCTGACAGACGCCGATCTTACTGCCGTTCGCCTAATCAAATCGAACCTGACCAACGCGAGGCTTGGGCGGGTATATCTACTGGGGCTCGACCTCAGAGACGTGAATCTGCGCGGGGCATACCTCAAGATGGCCAACCTCGACCAGATAGATCTCACAAATGCCAATCTGAGCAAGGTCGATCTTAGGGGTGCGACCTTCACAATGGTGGAGTTGACGGGAGCCGATCTATCCGGCGCGAACCTTGAGAACGCCGAGTTCGATCAGTTCACCCTATTATCCCTATCGAAGGCAAATACGGACGGAGCTTTGATGGGAGACGACCTGAAAAGAGAGCTAGAGGCCCTGAACTAGTTGGGCCTCCGCCTTTTTTTAGCAAACAGCTTGATCGTCCTGCGGGATCCATGGGGACCGAGGGGGGAGGGAGCCCGATCTAGTCGGGCAATCCCCCCTCCAGCAACGCCCTCAATGCGGCCGGGTGTAAATCGATGGCTATCGCACCCCTTCGGCCTTGGATTGCGTGAGGTTCGACTCCGATCCCGCCTTCGCCGACGATCTCTCCCAAATAGTCGCTATAGTAGTTGCTGAACCAATAGTTGGTTTGCCCGTTGTCTCTGACGTTGAAGTTCTGATTATCTTCGAAGACGTTGCTGGTGATCCGGTTAATCTCCCCCTCGTAAATGTAAATCCCGCCGCAACCGTTCTGTTGGATGAGGTTGTACATGAAAATGGACTGACTGGTCTCGTCCAGCACCTGGATTCCGTACTGGCTGTTGTTTTCGATTGCGTTTCGAGATAAATCGAGATTTTCTGATCCCGATACGTGAACGCCATCCCCGCCGTTTTCGCGAACATAGTTCTTCCAGACCTTGCTATGATCGCAGCCCTTAAGCTGGACGCCGTCATCTGAGTTGTTGTAGATATCGTTACCTTCGATGGAAACCGCATCGGAAAACTCCATGCTCAATCCGAAATGGTTATCGTGGATCTTGTTCTCGACCAAGTTGTTGTCGCTTGAACGGGCCATGATGACGCCATGAAGGTTTCCGTAGACGTCGTTTCCCTCCACGAAGTTTTTATTGCTGTCTTCCAGGTAAAAACCGTACCTTTTGTTCCCGTAAATTTCGTTGTCGGATATCATAATGCTGCTGCTGTTATCGCGAAGGGAGATCCCATTGTATTCGTTGTCGAATATCATGTTTTTGGATAACGTGCTGAAATAAGATCCGTATATGCCAATTCCATTGATACCGTTATCGTAGAGGATGTTTTGCATCATGGTGTTGCCGTCACTGAACCCGATTACCAAAATCCCCTCCTCTCCGGAGTTGTTGATTATGTTCTTCAACAATAAGTTATTTGCTGCCCGATCCAGGCTGACTCCATTGAGACCATTATCGTGTATCTCATTTTCTATGATCCCGTTGTTCCTGGACTCTATGAGGTAGATACCGTCTTCCTGGTTTAGGTTGATCCTGTTATAAACCAAATCGATATAAGCAGAGCTGACTAGCTGGATTCCAACCTCGTCGTTTTCGCAGACCTCATTTTGTGTCAGCTCGTCATGCTCACAGCCCTTTAGAACTATGCCCCACTTTGCATTGTGGAATACCTGGTTTCCGTTCACCTGGCTGAAATTAGCGCTGTGGACGAAGATGCCGCTGTATCGGTTGTCGTGGATCTGGTTTCCTAAGACCCGGTGATCCCTGGAATCGCGGAGACAGAGGCCGTTGCCTGAAGAAGCCGATATTGTGCTGTTTAGAAGCTTGAACCCGTCAGCAAGCACCAGAACCGCGCCGTCATCGAAGCTGTCGTTGAGGCTGCCTCGGAAGGTGAAATCCTCCAACGTGACTTTTTCTGACGTAATAGTGATCAGAGGGTCCGTTTGACCGGAGCCTTTGACGACGGGGTTTCCAACGCCAATCAATACGATCGATCTGTCAACCACGAGGTTTTCGGGGTACGTACCGTTGAGGACAACTATCACGTCGCCGGACTTAGAGGCGTTTATCGCGTCCTGGATATTCGTAAAATTTCCGGAGCCGTTCTGGTCAACATAGGTCGCGCCGGAGGCGGCGCTCGCCAGAATCAAAAACAGTATCAAAGAAGCTGGGCATCTGAACATTCGAATCACCTCTCTCAGGGATACTTGGTCCTGATTAATTTAAATAAGTTGTTCCGGGGCAGGGGGGATAGGTTCCGCTCAAGCCGCAAATACCTGAATTAGACCGTATGAGAAGGACAAGTAAAAAGTCGGCTCTGGAGCCGTTTGGCAGTATACGAGGAACTGGTGGAGAAATATTATGGAAGGGGGTAGCCGGAGAAATGGCGTGTCGATTTTTATTTTAAAAAGAATACCCCGCAGTTTGCTGCGGGGTGCGCTTTTTGACCAGGCTAGTTTCATCGGACTTGCTACCAAGATCGTTTCTACTTCGCGATTCTTGTCTTAACCGATGACCAATGGAGCGTGTTCATGAGCATATATCCATTTGGGCCCCCCTCTCCTCCAGCCGCACCTTCAACTCTGCGGGGCTTAAATCGAAGGTTACCGCATCCCTCCGCCCCTGGATCTCATAAGGTTCGCTCCCGACCACGCTTCCGCTGATACTTCCTCCCGAATAATCGCTGTAGAAGTTGGCGAGCCACCTGTTGTTTTGCCCGTTGTCTCTGGCGTTGAAATTCTGATTATCGACAAAATTGTTGTAGGTTATCAGGTTAATAATCCCCTCGTAAATGTACATCCCGCCGCCACCGTTCTGCTGGACGACGTTGTGCATGAAAACGGCCTGAGTGGTCTGATCCAACAACTGGATTCCGTATCCGCTGTTGTTCGCGATTATGTTCCTAGATAACGCAAGATCATCCGATCCCGATACGTGGATCCCATCCCCGCCGTTTTCGTGAATATAGTTCTCCCAGACCTTGCTCCGATCGCAGCTCTGAAACTGGGCTGCGTTATCTGAGTTGTTGTAGATATCGTTACCTGAGATGGAACCCGCATCGGCGAACTCCATGCTCAGCCCAAAATGGTTATCGTGGATCTCGTTATCCACCAGGACGTTATCGGAGGAACGGGCCATGATAACGCCGTGAAGGTTGCCGTGCACGTCGTTGCCCTCCACGAAGTTTTTGTTGCTGTCTTCCAGGTAAAAACCGTACCTTTTATTCCCGCAAATCTCGTTGTCGGATATCAGAATGTCGCTGCTGTTGTCGCGAAGGGAGATCCCGTTGTATTCGTTGTCGAATATCTCGTTTTGGGAGAATGTGCTGAAATAAGATCCGTATATACCGATTCCATTGAGGCCGTTTTCGTGAAGGATGTTCCCTATGATTATGTTGTCGTCACTGGATCTGATGACCAGCAGCCCTTCCTCTCCAGAGCCGTGGATAGCGTTATTCAACAAGACGTTTCGTGGTGCACGGTCCAGGCCGACACCGTTGAGGCCGTTATCGCCGATCTCATTTTCTAGGATCGCGGTGTTCCTGGATTCTATAAGGTAAATCCCGTCTTCCGCGTTGAGGTAAATCCTGTTGTAAGCCACTTCGGTGTACATTGAGTTGACGAACTGGATCCCCACCTCCCCGTTCTCACGAATCTCATTTTGAGTCATCGTGTCGAACACACAGCCCTCCACAACTATCCCCCACTTTCCGTTGCGGAATACCTGGTTTCCGAGAAACAGGCTGAAGTTTGCGCTGTCGACGCGGACGCCTCCGTATCGGTTGTCGTGGATCTGGTTCCCAATAACCTGGTGATCTCTGGAATCGCGAAGACAGAGACCGTTGCCCGAAGAAGCCGATATTGTGCTGTTCAGAAGCTTGAACCCGTCAGCCAGCACCAGAATCGCGCCGTCATTGAAGCTGTCGTTGAGGCTGCCGGAGAAGGTGAAACCCTCCAACGTGACTTTTTCTGACGTTATGGTGATAAGAGGGTCAGAAAGACCAGAGCCTTTGACGACGGGGTTTCCAACGCCATTCAATACGATCGATCTGTCCACCACGAGGTTTTCGGGATACGTACCGTTGAGGACAACTATCACGTCGCCGGACTCAGAGGCGTTTATCGCGTCCTGGATCTTCGTGAAATTCTCAGCGTCGTTGTCGTCCACATAGATCACGCCGGAGGCGGCGCTCGCCAGAATCAAAAACAGTATCAAAGAAGCTGGGCATCGGAACATTCGAATCTCCTCTCTCAGAAATACTTGGTACTGATTAATTTAAATAGGTTGTTCCCCGCCGGGGGACAGCGTGCTGGGATTGCTATAATTTGATCCTTCGGACGCGCCAAGTAGCGCCGCAGCCTATCGATATTCTTCGAAGAGTCCGCTAGATTACGGCAATTTCGCATCACAGCCAAATTACACGATGGCAGAGATAATTTAGAAATCGCTAACGATCGAGCCAATACATGCGGCTGCCGGGAATCGAACCCGGGCTACAAGCTTGGGAAGCTCATGTCCTAACCCCTGGACTACAGCCGCGCGAAAGCCTCTATGGGCTTTGATGAAGATAAATGTTGTGCTTTCCTCTGAAGCCCCCAATCGTCCCCGAAGATGCCGCAATCCGGCCGCTGAATGGGGAGATCTTCAGCATGCAGATCTAGCGAAGGACCGCATACTTCATTTCTGATCGTTGCTCTTTCGAGATCATGATAACCTTCCACAAGTTCAGCCCGCCCCCCTTCGAGGTCGTGGAGAGAAAGGGGATAGGCCATCCAGACAGCCTTGCAGACGGCATATCTGAGGCGATCTCCCGGAACCTCTCCCGCGCCTATCTGGAGGAGCATGGTGAGATCCTGCATCACAACGTCGACAAGGTCCTGATCATCGGCGGACGCGCGCATCCGACCTTCGGTGGCGGACGATTGATCGATCCGCCCACGGTCATCGTCGGCGGGAGAGCCACAGTGCCTGCTAATCGTTCCCTCGATGAGATCATCTCCAAGGCCGCATCCTCCCATCTAAGGAGCACCGTCCCGGGCCTTTCCGACTTCCGGGTGGAGCCAAGAACCCGCGAGGGAGCGCCTGAGCTTCGCCGGCTCATCGGCCGGGGGGCGAACGATACATCGATAGGCGTGGGCTACGCCCCCTTGAACCCCGTCGAGGAGGTCGTAAAAGACCTGGAGGTGCTGATTCGAAAGGTCCGGGGCGTTGGCCAGGACACGAAGGTCATGGCGGTTCGCCGGGGCGAGGAGCTGGGCCTCGTGGTCGCTGCAGCGATGGTCTCCTCCAAGATCGCAACGCTTGACGAGTACATGGATGCCAAGGAGAGAGTGAGGGATGCCGTGCTATCGAGGGTGGATGCGGAGGTCGTCGTAAACGCTGCAGACGAAGGCGAGAACATATTCCTCACGGTGACGGGGACATCGGCCGAGATGGGGGACGATGGCGCCACAGGCCGGGGAAACCGCGTAAACGGCCTGATAACCCCAATGAGGCCTATGACCATGGAGGCGGTGGCTGGAAAGAACCCCGTAAGCCACGTCGGAAAGATCTATAACGTCATTGCACAGCACGCGGCCGAGGAAGTGGCGGAGCTAGACAGCGTGGAGGAGGCCTACGTCACATTGGTATCGCAGATAGGCGCCCCGCTCGACCAGCCAATGCTGCGCGGATGCCGGATCGCCGCAGCCGGGGGGGATCGCGAAATCATCTCCTCCCAAGCGGAATCCATCATCGGCTATTGGCTGGAGAGGGTGGACGAGATGGCTCTGGAGTTCGTTGCAGGGAGAATAGAGGTCTGCTAGGGGCGAAAGACGAGGCTCTACCTCTTCAGCCCTGCTGCGCCTCCTTCTTTGCTATCTTCAGCCTCTGCTTTGCAGTGTACCCCGTTGCCTTCTCGAGGAAGTTTCGAAAGCGGCGGTTGGTATCCAAGATCTCTGCGTCGTCCGCTTCTGGATTCGCCTCGGTGACCACGTTCATCTTCATTCCATCCAGCCGTACGGTGATGCTCTTGAGCGCGCCGTAGCTAAGGTGGAGATCATCCCCTTCCCGGCTAATCTGGCCGGGAAACTCCTCTTGTAGGGCCTCCTGGATGCGCTCCAGGTCGGGGCGAAAGCCCCTCTTCAATGTATACTCCATGAGGGGGGGTGGTCTCTATTGCAGTATAGATCTTTCGAGCGATGGAAAGCGAAGCGAGCTTAGAGCTTTGCGAAGGCGGCAGCGCTTCCCAGCTCCTCCTCTATTCTCAATAGCTGGTTGTACTTGGCGTTTCGCTCGCTTCGGGCAGGCGCTCCGGTCTTGAGCAGCTCCGCACCGAGGGCGACAGCCACATCAGCGAGCGCCGAGTCCTCGGTCTCTGCGGAGCGATGGCTTGCCATGACCTTGTATCCCGCTCTAAAGGCCATCCTTGCAGCGTCGAAGGCCTCGGAGACGGAGCCTATCTGATTGAGCTTGAGGAGCAGGGCGTTTGTGGCACCCATCCGGATCCCCTTCTCCAGCCTTGCCATGTTCGTGACGTATAGGTCGTCTCCTACGATGATAGTCTCGGGAAGCCGCTTCGTCAGGGCCGCGAAGTCGTCGTAGGCCTCCTCTTCGAATGGATCCTCGATCAGGATTATAGGGTAGGTTGCGACGAGATCCGCGTAGAAGTCGACCATCTCCCCAGACGAGAGGCGGTCTCCATCAACAGAGTAGCCGCCGTCCAGGTAGAAGCTGGATGCCGCGGCGTCGAGGCCGATCTTCACCTCCTCGGAGTAGCCGCTTGCATCGAGGGCGGCCATGATCGCATCGAGGGCCTCGCTGGTCTTCGAAAGCGGGGGTGCGTATCCTCCCTCGAAGCCGACGTTCGTTGCGCCTGCGCCATAGCGACCCTTGAGGATGTTTCCCAGCGTGTGATATGTCTCTGCGGCCATGCGCAGCCCCTCGGAGAACCGTTTGGCTTCGATGGGAAGGATCATGAACTCCTGGATGGAGAGATCGTTACCTGCATGCTGGCCCCCGTTGAGGACGTTGAGCGAAGGGACGGGCAGGCGGCAGGTGTTCACCCCTCCAAGGTATCGATATAGGGGCATGCCTAGGGAGCTCGCGGCGGCCTTGGCGACCGCCAGGGATACGCCCAAGATGGCGTTTGCCCCGAGGACGGACTTGTTTGGAGTGCCGTCGAGCTCGATCATCTGTTGGTCGATGGAGCGCTGGTCCAAGGAGTTTGCCCCCATCAGCTTGGGAGCGATGACGTTGTTCACATTCTCGACCGCCTTGAGGACGCCCTTGCCGCCATAACGATCTCCACCATCCCTCAGCTCGAGAGCCTCATGGGTTCCGGTCGAGGCTCCCGAAGGGACGGCAGCTCGGCCAAAGCCGCAACAGGTGCATACGTCGACTTCTACAGTAGGATTTCCCCGGGAGTCCAGGATCTCACGGGCGTGTATCTTCTCGATCTCCATCGACATGGTCTATCACAATTCTCCAATCATCGGCAGTTTATTTAACATTGGCGAGGGGCGAGGTCCAGCGGATCATTTGCAGGTCATATCTCGATGGGCGGCTCGATTCGATCGAGATGGTGTCTATCCAATCGAGGCTTCTCGCTTCAGATAACGATTAAGATATATGAGGCGCCTTGGGTGGATTGGTAGATAACATGAGCTCGAAGCAGATGGAGTACACTGAGAAGGTGATGGATCATTTCATGAATCCGCGCAACGTCGGCCTGATGGAAGACCCAGACGGCCATGGAAAGGTCGGAAATCCAGTATGCGGGGATGTAATGGAGATATTCATAATGGTCGGGGACGAGGTCATAAAGGATATCAAGTTTCGCACGTTCGGATGCGCTGCTGCCATCGCTACGAGCAGCATGACGACTGAGATGGCCAAGGGAAAGACCCTGGATGAGGCGATGAAGCTATCCCGAGACGACGTGGCTCGTGCGCTAGGCGGCCTTCCACCCCAGAAGCTGCACTGTTCCAACCTGGCCGCAGACGCCCTGCACGAGGCGATAAAGGATTATCGTAGTCGAGGGGGGGATGGTATAGATCGGATCTCTTGATGGCCATGAAGATGGGATCCAAGGCAGCGGACTCCTCATCGCTTTGGAGATGCCCAGAAGTGGGGTTGGCCACCCCCGACAGACTTACATATATTTTAATTTAAATTCTCAGGTGGCCGTACGAAATCCTTATATAGAACTTCAAACTGCCTAATCATCAAAATGGTCATGGAGGACTGGCATTGGCTGGTTTGAGTGGTTACCCAATTATCGTTTTAAAGGATGGATATAAGCGTGAGTCGGGCAAGGAGGTCCAGCACAAGAACATCACGGTCGCTCGAGCGGTGGCCGATTCTGTGCGTAGCTCCTTGGGCCCCAAGGGCATGGACAAGATGCTAATCAGCAACTCCGGAGATGCGGTGATCACCAACGACGGGGCCACGATCCTCTGGGAGATGAATGTGGACAATCCCGTGGGCAAGATGATCGTGGAGGTGGCGAGAGCCCAGGATGACGAGGTTGGGGATGGCACAACCACAGCTGTGATCATCGCCGGCGAGCTGTTGAAGGGAGCCGAGGCCCTAATCGATCAGGGCGTTCATCCAACGATGATCGTCCAGGGCTACAGACAGGCTCAGGCTCAGGCGAGCAAGGTGCTCGAGGAGATGGCGGTTTCTGTTAAGGCCGAGGATCGAGCAATGCTCGAGCTGATCGCCCAGACGGCCATGACCGGCAAGGGCATAGAGTCCATGAAGGGAAAGCTCTCCGGAATTGGCGTGGATGCTGCCCTCGCGGTGGAGGAGAATGGCAAGGTGGACGTTGAGCACCGGATCAAGACGATAAAGATCATCGGAGGCTCTTTGGAGGACTCCCAGCTGAACTTGGGCGTGGTGTTGGATAAAGAGCGACTCAATCCCTCCATGCCTCGGAAGGTGTTGGATGCAGCAATAGTCCTCCTCGATGGAACCCTCGAGCTCAAGAAGCTCGGCACCGATGCCAAGATCAAGATCACCGAGGCCACGGAGTTCAGGAGCTTCAAGGAGGGCGAGGAGACGATACTCGCAGGCCTCGTGGAGCACTTGTCTCGAATGGGGGCGAACGTGGTCTTCTGCCAGAAGGGCATTGGCCTGACCGCATCTCACTTCCTTGCCAAGCATGGCATAATGGCAGCAAGGCGCATCAGCGATGAGGATATGAAGATGCTCGCTTTGGCAACAGGCGCTAAAATCGTGGGCGATGCCCTGCAGCTCGGCGAGGCAGACCTCGGCCGTGCCGATCTCGTGGAGGAGCGGAAAGTCGGCAAGGAGAAGAGCATGATCTTCGTTGAGGGATGCCAGAACCCCAAGGCGGTATCCATAATCATCAAAGGCGTCTCCGAGATCTATCTGGATGAGATCGAAAGGGCGCTCAACGACGCCCTCGAGGTAGTCGGAGATGTGATCACCTACGGCAAGGTGGTCCCAGGAGGAGGCGCTCCGGAGGTAGAGGTTGCAGAGCGGGTAAGGCAATACGCTGCGACCCTCATCGGCCGCAACCAGCTTGCTGCAATGGCCTTCGCCAAGGCCATGGAGTCCATTCCAGTGACATTGGCCGAGAATGCCGGACACAACGCAGTGGACTGCCTGGTCTCGCTGCGGTCAGCACATGGTCTGGGAAACAAGAGCCATGGACTCGATTTTATGAGCGGAAAGCCCGTGGACATGATGGAACAGGGAGTTGTGGAACCTCTCGCAGTTAAGCTGCAGGCCATCAAGTCAGCAACTGAGGCTGCCACAATGGTGCTCAGAATAGATGATGTTCTCGCCGCCGAGAGGAAGGAGATGACCCCTGGCCCAGGCCAGAGCCCCCATGACTACACAAGGATGTGATGAAAGATACGGCCCCCTAGTTGGGGCCATCTTCATCTTAAACGCCGAGGCAGATAGGGGATCAACTGGAGCACTCTGGAGGTCCTGGGCCTATGGCGAGGAAGACCGAACGGTATAAGGCGGATGAGGCTTGCGAAGATGAGCAGGCGGCCTTGGACATCGGTGAAGGCGATTTTGGGGGGGAGATAGCCTCCTCTGATGTGACTCGAGAGGAGCTTGAGCGTCAGCTTGAGGAGGCCACGGCGCAGGCAGAAGAGCGTCTGGACCAATTGCTCAGATGTCGGGCCGACATGGAGAACACCTTGAAGAGGGTGGCTCGCGAACGGCAGGAGAGCTCCAAGTACGCCTCGGAGCGTATTATATCCAGGCTCCTTGGCATTCTCGATAGCCTTGATGAGGCGGCAAAGCACGATGCAGGGTCCCAGGTCCTTTTAAACCAGTTCATGGACGTGATGAGGGGAGAAGGCCTGTCTCCCATCGAGGCGATGGGTCGGAAGTTCGATCCCAACTTCCATGAGGCCATGATGCGCGTCTGCTCCGATGAGCTGGATGATGATTACGTCGCCCAGGAGTTCCAGAGGGGCTATACCCTCCACTCCAAGGTCATCCGCACATCCAAGGTTGCTGTGGCTAAGCGACAATAAACATTAAATATTTACAATGTGCTTATTATGATCAGTTTTAGGAAGTGGTAACTTGGCTAAGATTATAGGAATAGATCTGGGAACCAGCAACTCTGCGGCAGCGGTGCTCATGGCCGGAAGGCCCACGATCATCCCCAGCGCAGAGGGTACCAGCCTGGGCGGAAAGGCATTTCCATCCTATGTGGCCTTCACCAAGGAAGGCCAGGTGCTTGTGGGTGAGCCGGCCAAGAGACAATCGGTGACCAATCCTGAGGGTACGATCACCGGAATCAAGCGAAAGATGGGCACGGACTACAAGGCCCGGGCCTATGGCAAGGAGTACAGTCCCGAGGAGGTCTCTGCCCAGATACTGAGGAAGATCAAGCAGGATGCCGAGGCACATCTCGGCGACAAGGTCGATCAGGCGGTCATCACTGTCCCCGCCTACTTCAACGACAACCAGAGGCAGGCAACCAAAGATGCCGGCACAATTGCCGGCCTGAACGTTGTGCGCATCATAAACGAGCCAACTGCCGCAGCACTTGCCTATGGCCTGGACAAGAAGGGCGACCAGAAGCTGATGGTCTTCGACCTTGGCGGCGGCACCCTTGATGTCACGATAATGGAGATCGGCGAAGGCGTGTTCGAGGTTCGCTCAACGAGCGGGGACACACAGCTCGGCGGCAGGGATATGGACGAGCGGCTGATGGACTACATTCTGGAGAAGTTCAAGCAGGAGTCCGGAGTCGACCTGCGCAAGGACTCCATGGCCATGCAGAGGCTGAGAGAAGCTGCGGAGGTTGCGAAGATCGAGCTCTCGACCGTTCCTCAGACCAACTTGAACCTGCCCTACATCACCGCGGACTCCACAGGACCCAAACATCTATCGATGACGATCAGCCGGGCGAAGCTCGAAGAGCTGATCCGGGACGTTCTCGAGAGGTGCAAGGGGCCGATGATCCAGGCCCTGAACGACTCTAAGCTCGAGAAGTCCGAGGTCGATCGCATCATAATGGTGGGCGGTCCCACTCGAATGCCGGTTGTGCAGAGCTTCGTCAAGGACTTCATGAACAAGGATGCAGAGCGTGGCGTCGACCCGATGGAGTGCGTCGCAATGGGCGCGGCAATCCAAGCGGGCGTCCTGGGCGGCGAGGTCAAGGACCTCCTACTGCTCGACGTAACCCCTCTGAGCCTAGGGATAGAGACCCTGGGCGCGGTCACTACCAAGTTGATCGAGAGGAACACGACGATTCCCACCCGAAAGAGCCAGATCTTCACGACGGCTGCCGACAATCAAACGCAGGTGGAGATCAATGTGCTCCAGGGCGAGAGGCAGTTTGCCCGCGACAACATCTCCTTGGGCAGGTTTGCCCTGACAGGCATTCCTCCAGCTCCACGGGGCATCCCACAGATCGAGGTTGCCTTCGATATCGACGCAAACGGCATCATCCACGTCTCAGCCAAGGATATGGCGACGGGCAAGGCTCAGACCATCACCATCACAGCCCCCCACAAGCTGGGCAAGGATGAGATCGATCGTAAGATCAAGGAGGCCGAGAAGTACGCAGAGGAGGATGCCACGCGCCGCGAGGATATCGAGACCCGGAACCTGGCCGATACGATGGTCTACAGCTCAGAGAAGATGCTGAAGGAAGCTGGGGATATCGCCACAAGCGATCAAAAGCAGAAGATCGAGAAGGGCATAGCCGATCTTAAGGAGGCCTTGGCAGGGACCGATATCGAGGCCGTCAAGTCCAAGACGGAGGCCCTCCAAAACGCCGTCTACGAGCTCTCCACGGCCATGTATCAGCGAGCTGCCCAAGAGGCCCAGAAAGAGTCCCAGCAGGGAGGGCCGGAGGCCTCTTCCGAGCAGGGCCAGACCTTCGATGCCGACTACGAGGTCGTAAACGAGGAGAAGAAGTAGCCGCCAATCGCAACCGATTTAGGAGATCGAGATGCCGGAAAAGAGGGACTACTACGACGTCCTTGGCGTATCCAAGGACGCCGGAGACAAGGAGGTCAAGAGCGCCTACAGGAAGCTGGCGATGAAGTATCATCCAGACCGCTCCGATGCCCCCGATGCCGAGGAGCGGTTCAAGGAGATCTCAGAAGCCTATGCGGTGATCTCCGATCCTCAGAAGAGAAGGCAGTACGACCAGTTCGGTCACTCCGGCATCTCAGGCCAGTACTCACAGGAAGACCTCTTCCGGGGAGTCGACTTCGAGGATCTGCTGCGAGGTTTCGGCGGCGGCGGTGGCAGCATCTTCGACACGTTCTTCGGCGGTGGCAGCCGAGGCCAGTCCAAGGGCAGGGATCTGCGCTACGACCTCGACCTATCGCTCGAGGAGGCGGCCACTGGCCACGAGACCACCATTCAGGTTCCCCGTTCAGAGGTCTGTCCAACCTGCAAAGGCTCGGGGGCAAGGCCCGGGACCAATCCAGCTAGTTGCGGAAACTGTCACGGATCAGGCCATATCACGCGCGCCCAGAATACGCCGTTTGGCCAGATGATCTCCACGACAACCTGCCCTAAATGCGGCGGCAGAGGCCAGATAATTATCTCCCCCTGTGAGGACTGCAATGGGTCGGGAAGGGTTCGCCGAGTGAGAAAGATAAACGTGAAGATACCTTCCGGCGTCGAGTCAGGCCAGCATCTCAAGCTTCGCGGCCAGGGGGAGGCAGGTCCTGCCGGTCCAGGTGGATCGGCTCCTTCCGGAGACCTCTACGTCTTCGTGAACGTGAGGCCGCATCCTGTCTTTCGCAGGATCGAGGACGACCTCCTCCAGGAGTCCCACGTCAGCATCACCCAGGCAGCCCTTGGAACGGATCTGGAAGTGCCAACCCTTGATGGGAGGGCCAAGATCAAGGTCCCTCCGGGCACCCAGAGCGGCACGGTCTTTCGCCTGCGAGGCAAGGGCATGCCCAGCCTTCACGGCGGGACCGGCGACATGCACGTCAAGCTGAACCTGCGCACTCCAACCAATCTGACATCCCGCCAGCGCCAGCTTCTCGAGGAGCTTGCAAAGGAGTTTGGAGAACAGAAGCAGGGGAAGAGCTTCATCGACAAGATCGTCGACGAGGTGAAGGGCGCGGTACAGTAGCGGCAGGATCTGGGAATCAAAGCGAGGGGATCGGGGAGTTGGGAAAAAATGGTTGTCCGGCTGGCTACTTCACCAGCACCATCGGCACTCCGCAGCAGACCAGCTTCCCGTAGCTTGCCTCCTTGACCTCGACTACGTTTCCGCACTTCTCGCACTTGTATATCTCTCCCACCTGGGTCATGACCGATCACCTCCAAGATATTTTACGATATATTCGTCCCTCATCGTTAATCATCGTTGCCCCTCGCCCATATCCCCTTCGGAGACCCGAGGGCCAGATCCCCCCCCACGCCGTAGGTAGACGGTCTGTGTTGGGTAGGCGATCTCCACTCCGAGATCCTCTAGCAAGGCCATGATCGAGAGGTTGAACTCCTCTCTAACGGCCAAAAACTCGTCCCAGACGGTGGTCTTTGTGAAGCAGTAGATGAATATCCCAAGCGATGAGTCGCCGAAATCGGTGAAGTGCACCATGTAGAAGTTGTGATCAAACCGGGAGTCCTCCTTGATGATCGTCTTGATCCCATCGACGACCTCTATCATCTGAGCTCGGGTTGTCTCATAGGAGACGCCGAGGGTGAAGTTGATCCTGCGCTTCTTCATCCTCGTGAAGTTCACAATATCCGACTTGATGAACCGGCTGTTTGGAACGGTAACAAGGGCCTGGTCGAATCGCCGGATCTTAGTTGACCGGAGGCCTATATCCTCGATCGTTCCCTCCACGCCATCGACCGATATCCAGTCCCCCAACTGAAAGGCTCGATCGGAGAAGACCGTGATCGATCCGAATATGTTGCTCACCGTCTCCTGGGCGGCAAGAGCGAGCGCGAGGCCGCCGATCCCAAGGCCTGCAACAAGGGAGGTCACGTTCCAGCCAAGAGTCTGAACGACGGTCAAAACGGTCAATATCACGACGCCGATCTTCAGGCTCTTGATGATCAAAGGAACGAGCTGCTCATCGAGCCTGGTCTCGGTTCTAAGAGTGATCCTGTGGAGATAGTACCCCAGGAGATCGATGAGGTTGAGCAGCAGGTAGAGGGCGACCACTGCAAAGCCCAGGAAGAAGATCGAGTCGATGATCCCTAAGAGGTTCAGCCCGCCTGCCTCTTCCGGGAGATGGAGGGAGTCGACCGCGAGATAGCCGCCGACGATCAGCACCAGATAGCTCACTGGACCGATCAACGCCTTGAGAAGAATATCGTCGAGCTCCGTGCTGGTCTTGCCTGCCACTCGGACGAACTCCTTTTCCAGGAGGTAGAGGGCGAGGCGGCGTGTGGCAAGCGTCAGCAGTATGATCAGGAAGAATATGGCAACGTCCTCGGCGGATATGTGGAGGGAGAAGCTGGACAGTCCCTCCAGCGGTCCGAGCAAGTCCCCTAACATGGGCCTTGCGTATCTGGCTTATCGGCTAATAGCTTTTCCCCCGAGCCGGAGGAAGCGCCCATTCCGAGGGATGCAAGCCTTCTTCCCCGCAGGGGGGGGCGGCGGGTCCGTCGCATGGAAGACGTTGATGATCCTGGCGGGCTCATGCAAAAAAGAAAAAAAACGGTGTCTAGCGATTCTCTCTTGCAAGACGCGGTTCTTCGCTGAATTGTGTCGGCAGGGATCATCATTCAGATTGAAATTATTGCCAACGTTGGCAGGCTTAACTTTGATTATGTCGTTATAACTGAGCTTGTATGTGCCCCTAAAGCATGTAATTTAAGGGGAAATATTAGCATTCATTCGCGTTCATTCGTGGTTGAAGTAGGTAAAGATACGTTCACCCATATAAAACGACGAAGGATCTGAGGAGTAGCGGTCACCACTCGGGCGCCGGCCCTCGGGCTTATCTCCTCTCCTCCGCCGTTTCGAGCACATGGATATCGAGGCCGATCTCGAGCCAGGCCCAGGCCCAGATCACGGCCTCGAACGACCGGACGAGGTCGCCTCGATCGAGGAAGTACCTGGCATCGGAGATGTATGCCTTGATGTTCTCGAGATACCGCTCCTCCCCCCGGAGGGTAACACCCTCGAGCCTCTCCTCGGCCCGGCTGAGCCACTTGAGCGTCTCCTCCCGAAGCCTTCCATCGAGGTCCGTTTCATCGCTCATCCCATCAAGCCCGCCTTGTGCATCGAATGAGAATCGGAACCTCTAGCGCCGATAGGTCTCCTCCACCTTGGTAACACCCCTCTCTCCGACCTCCACGCGGACCATCGTCTTGATCCCATGGCCCTTTGCAGAAAGCCTCTCTGCGCCATCGCCCCTCTCGATTACGACCACGAGGTCCTTTACGATTGCTCCCGCGGCCTTGAGCGCCTCGAGGGTTGCAAGGGCAGTTCCCCCGGTGCTAACAACGTCGTCGACAACGATCACCCTGTCCCCTTCATCGATGCCGTTTAGGAAGAGCTCTGACTTGGAGTATCCAGTCACCTGGCTGATCTCGATCTCTCCTGGAAGGCCGTACTTTCTCTTGCGGATGATCACAAGGGGTATGTCGGTTGCAAGGGAGAGGGCCATCCCTATGGGGATTCCCATCGCCTCAATCGTCACGATCTTGTCGACGTCCATATCTGCCATGCGGATGATCTGGCTTACGACCTCCCTGATCAAGGACGGCTTGACTTGGGGGACGCCGTCTGTGATTGGGTGGATGAAGTAGTGGTACTCGCCCCTCTTGTAGACCGGGGCCTCCAATAGCGACCTCTTGAGAATCTCTAACATCTCAATCTCTCCAGTAGCACTTCGGGCAGCCTTCAGCTTAAATATATCGGCGAAGGATATCGGCGTTGCTCCGACGGCCTACCTCATAGGGCCGATGTATGTTTTATATACTCCTGAAGATAAAAGAAACCTCTAAATAAGAAGGATGCGGAGTTGTCTCTACAAGAGGGTGTAAAAGATATGAGCGATGGGGAATCCCTTCGGCTGAAGGTCGCCGAGGCAGATCAGAGGGACGTGGGGAAGGGCATAGCTCGGGCGGGCGAGGAGTACATGGGGAAGGTAGGCCTGCGGCCCCTTGACGTCGTCGAGGTCAGGGGATCGAGGACGACCGCCGCCCTTGTCGTCAGCGCCTATGCTGCAGACCAGGGGCTCGATATCATCAGGATGGACGGCCTGATCCGCTCCAATGCCGGGACGAGCATCGGCCAGTACGTGGAGCTGAGGAGGGCCGAATGGTCCGAGGCAAAGCACGTGACCCTTGCCCCGGTCACGAAGGGCATGCAGATCTTCGCCCCGGGCGAGGTCCTGACCAAGGTGTTCCAGGGCCGCCCCGTCTGCAAGGGGGACGTCATCTCAACGACGAGCGTGAGGAGGCCTCCCAGCACCTCGTTTGGCCGCGATACCATGTTCGAGGAGATCTTTCGAGGATTCATCGGGGCTCAGGCTTTCGGCCTTGGCGAGATCAAGCTCAGGGTCATCTCGACGACGCCCGGGGGGATAGTGAAGATCACCGAGGGAACGGAGGTCGAGCTCCTCCCCCAGGCTGTGGAGATATCTGAGAGATCGGTCCCTTCTGTCTGCTACGAGGACGTCGGAGGAATAAAGCAGGCGATCGGAAAGGTGAGGGAGATGATCGAGCTTCCCCTCAAGCATCCGGAGCTCTTCGACCGGCTGGGAATCGATCCGCCAAAGGGGGTCTTGCTCCACGGACCGCCGGGGACTGGAAAGACGATGCTTGCAAAGGCCGTTGCAAATGAGAGCGACTCCTACTTCATATCGATAAACGGCCCGGAGATCATGTCCAAGTACTACGGGGAGAGCGAGAAGGCTCTAAGGGATCTCTTCGAGGAGGCTGAGAAGAACACCCCTGCTATCATCTTCCTCGACGAGCTCGACTCGATTGCTCCCAAGCGAGGCGAGGTGACGGGCGAGGTCGAGCGCCGCGTCGTGGCCCAGCTCCTCTCCTTGATGGACGGGCTTACCGAGCGAAAGAACGTGATCGTGATCGGCTCGACCAATAGGCCTGAAGCCCTCGATATGGCTCTTCGCCGCCCGGGCCGATTCGATCGCGAGATCGAGCTAGGAGTCCCCGACTTCGATGGAAGGCGCGAGATCTTCCAGATCCACACGAGGGGCATGCCGCTCTCGGAGGACGTCGACATAGACGAGTTTGCCGAGCTCACATACGGCTTCGTGGGGGCCGATATCGCAGCAGTCTCCAGGGAGGCTGCCATGAACTCGCTTCGCCGTGTCCTTCCCGAGATCGACCTCGACGAGCCAACGATCCCAGAAGAGATACTCGACCGGCTCATCGTCCACAAGGAGGATTTCGAGGCAGCGCTTCGGGAGATCCAGCCCTCGGCGATGCGAGAGATCATGATAGAGGTTCCAAAGGTCACCTGGGAGGACGTAGGCGGCCTCGAGGGCGTAAAGCAGCTGCTTGTCGAGGCTGTGGAGTGGCCTCTCAGAAACGCCGAGAGCTTCAAGCGACTTGGGATCGATGCGCCGAAGGGCGTCCTCCTCTACGGGCCTCCAGGCACTGGAAAGACGATGCTTGCAAAGGCCATTGCCAACGAGAGCGACTCCAACTTCATAACTGCGAAGGGAAGCGCGCTGCTCTCCAAGTGGTATGGAGAGAGCGAGAAGCGCGTAGAAGAGATCTTCAAGAAGGCAAGGCAGGTTGCGCCCGCGATCATCTTCCTCGACGAGCTCGACGCCTTAGTCCCCATCCGGGGCGGAGGCGCGGGCGAGCCTCACGTGACAGAGCGCGTCGTAAACCAGCTCTTGAGCGAGATGGACGGCCTCGAGGAGCTCCACGGAGTAGTCGTAATCGGGGCAACCAACAGGCCGGACATCGTAGATCCCGCGCTCCTTCGACCAGGGCGCTTCGACGAGCTGATAATGGTCCCCGTCCCCGATCCCGCCTCCCGGAAGAAGATATTCGAGGTCCACCTAAAGTCCATGCCCCTCTCCTCGGATGTTGAAGTCGACGAGCTGGTGAAGCTCTCCAGCAACTACACGGGAGCGGACATTGCGGCTGTCTGCAGGAAGGCCGGACGCATGGCTCTTCGGGAGAATATGAACGCCTCAGAGGTGCTCCAGAGGCACTTTCTCGCCGCCATGGAGGATATCGGCCCGTCGGTTACACCTGACACGCAGAAGTATTACTCGTTGCTAGGGGAGGCTCTTCGAAAGAAGGCGTCCCGGGAGATCGAGAGGGGAGATATGTACGCCTGAGGCCACAGATGGCCCCTCTCGTCCCCCATGCGTAATCCGAAAGCAGAAATATCCCAGTTGGCTCTTCGCCCTTTGGTATGGGTGAAACAGAAGATGAGAAGGAGTCTCAAATTCCCAGTGCCCCCCCCCTTGTCATCTTCGGGAACGCCTGGACCGGGCATCCAGGCGACCTTTGCCGAATGCCCACGATCGAGGCTTCCCTTTTCTTGGAAAATCCCCTTAGGCCTTCCAATTCTCGATCCTGGTTCTCACAGGCTCCAGGATCTCTATGAGGTATGATGCGGCAGCTTTCTTCATGTCCATCGGGTGGAGGATTCCGCCCTTGAAATCGGCCTCCATCTCCTCGTACTTCGAGTAGACGACATCCCCTCCGAACTTGGCAGGCCTTCTTACAGCGACCTCTTCTACGCGCGGGAATATGTGGTACTTGAAGATCTCCGTTACCGGGTTGTCCTCGGTCACCTTCGCCGGGCAGAATGCGGCCATGATCTTCTTCTCGATATCGACTGCCGGCTCGTCCACTGAGATGTTGTTTCCTTTCGATGACGACATCTTCTTTCCGTCGAGCCCCGGGATGAGGGGGGTATGAAGGCATACGGGAGCGGGAAGGCCCATCCGGGGAAGCTCCTCCCTTGCGAGCATGTGGATCTTTCGCTGATCGATTCCGCCAACGGCCAGGTCCACCCTGAGGTCGGCGATATCCACTGCCTGCATCAAGGGATAGATCATCTGAGATACCATGGGTGTCTCGGCGTTTCGGCTGACCTCGTCCATGCTCCGACGAGCCCGGTTCAGCGTTGTGTTTCGGGCCATCTGAAGGACCTTGATCACATATTCTGGCTTGAGCTGGTAGTCGGTGCCATAGATGAACTCCGTCCTCTCCGAATCGAGCCCGAGCGCCATGAAGCACTCCTTGTTGTAGTCCGCAGTTCTTCGGACCTCATCGAGGCTTCCCTTCTCGTTCAGGTAAGCATGCAGGTCGGCTAGCAGCACCACCACGTCGAATCCCGCCTTCTGCAGGTCGATCAGCTTGTTCGCTGTGAGCATGTGGCCCAGGTGAACCTTGCCGCTGGTCTCGTATCCAACATAGGCCCGGGGATGTCCCTTTCCATCCAGCAGGTCCTCCAGCTCTTTTTGCGTTACGATCTCCTCAGCGTTCCTGACCACCAGCTCCAGCCTATCCAATGGGTATCACCAGACCCCCAGTGGCAGAGGCAGGTATAACGCTTTTGGTATGCGGGGACAGCTATTTACGTAAGGCAAGGCGAGGACAGGTCCATGAGCTATGGAAGGAGAAGCAGAAGGATACCAATAAGAAACGGTCAACTGCGAAACGTCCTCTTGATAGTAGGGGCAGTGCTCATAGTGGCCTTTCTATGGGGCCCCCTATGGTTCCTGGCACAGCTCGCGCTCTTCGCCCTGGTGGTGTATGTCGTCTACCAGCTATTGAAGGGCCGCCTATAGAGATCGCCTGAGCCATCCGGAGATCCTCTGCCGTGTTCAGGTTGAAGAAAGTCAGGAGCTCTCGATCCAGGGATCGTAATGCCTCAGAGTCCACGTAGTTGACATTCAGTCTCGATAGCGGTGCAGAGATCCTGCGCTCGCCCTCGTCAAGGGCGCAGCGTGAGGCCTCCTCCATCTTTGCCCTGTTGTAGACCGCATGCAGACGCTCGGCATATCCGTCCTTTCGAGGAACTGCGGCATGGTATCCTTCTGCCTTCTCGAAGAGCATCTCGACCACACGGGCGTTTAGAAAGGGAAGGTCGCAGCCGCAGGCAAAGGCGTACTTTCCAGAGGCCTTCAGAAGCCCCGCCTGGATTCCCGCAACTGGCCCCTGGCCGGGGATAAGGTCACATGTGATCGATGCATCATCCAGGATCGCTTCCAGCCTCCGGGATTGGTCCGGGTCTCGTGCAACCACTACCAGCTCGTCGACAACCGGGCGGAGGGTCTTTAGCGTCCTCTCTATCAAGCTCTTCCCCGAGAACTCGATGAAGGCCTTCTCCATGCCGATCCGCCGACCCATGCCGCCAGCAAGGATCACCGCTGAACGCATAACTTCCAACCTTCGGCCCGGCAGTCCTCATCGAGCGCCCGGACGAGCGCCTCCTTCGGGCGAGGGGGAGCCTCTCGGATCTGGATGAGACTGCAATCGGGGCTGACCGAGGCAGATCTTCGCCGTGCCTCACTGAATATCGACCTGAAGAGGTTCTCGTCCAACCTTCCCCTTGCCCGGGCAAGCGCAGCCTCGGCGACCTTTCGAGTGATCTTGTTTCCAAGCACTATTGCCGATGAGCTGCCCTCGCCTGAGATCTCGACCAATCCATCGATCACCTGGACCAATAGGAAGGCACCGGGCGTGACGTAGGCCCGCCTTCGCTTCTCCACCGTAGGGGATATCTCGGTCACCTCGCCGATCAGGACTGGGCCGCGTTGCCATACCTTCTCCCTGTTGTCGAAGACTGCGATATTGGCTTTGAGGGCAACTGCCCTCTCTTGGAGCTCCTCGTCCCCCACGATCCCACCGGAGTATATCTCTTCCTCGAGATTCGAGCAGTCCCCCTCAAAGGTTATGGAGCGGCGGTCGCCAGCGACCATCGCAACCCTCTTCCCGGCATAGGCCAAGACGAGGGACAGAGCTTACGCCCCCCGGGCCTCGCCCTCCGCGGCATTGAGTGTCTGGCTGAGCACCATGGATACTGTGAGCGGTCCAACACCGCCGGGAACAGGGGTGATGGCACCTGCCACATCCTTAACGGCCTCGTAGTCCACGTCTCCAACGGTCTTTCCGTCCACTCGATTGATGCCCACATCGAAGACGATCGCACCCTCTCTCACCATATCAGCCTTGATCAGGGAGGGGACGCCCGCTGCAACGACCAGTATCTCAGCACGTCTCGTATGCTCGGCAAGATCCTTGGTGAATACGTGGCATACTTGGACGGTTGCGTTTCGGTTGAGCATCATTGCTGCAAGCGGCTTTCCAACGACGTTGCTGTGGCCGACTATCACCGCCTCCTTGCCCTCGAGCTCGACTCCCAGCCGATCGAGCGCGTAAATGATGCCCTTTGGCGTGCAGGGAACGAGCCTCTCCGATCCCAGGAGGAGGGACCCCATGTTCTGGGGATGAAAGCCGTCGACGTCTTTTTCCGGGGCTATGGCGATCATCGCCTCCTTGGGGTCGAGGCCAGGCGGAAGCGGCAGCTGGAGCAAAATGCCGTGGACATCGTCCCTTGAGTTGAGTTCATCAATCGCCTTCAAAAGATCGGCCTGGCAGGAATCGGCTGGAAGGACGATGTTCTTTGAACGAATGCCGACCCTCTGACAGGCCGCATGCTTGAGGCGGATGTACATCTGGGAGGCCGGGTTCTCCCCTACTAGGATCGTTGCAAGCCCTGGCGTGATCCCACGGGCAGAAAGCCTCTCGACCCTCGCCTTGGTCTCTTTCTCCACCTCCCCTGCCATGGCCTTTCCGTCGATTATCATCCTACCCTAGCTCCGGATAGAGGGGGAAGCGACCGCATAGGGCTTTCACCCTTGCCCTGACTGAGGCGATCGTCTCCTCGTTCTTGATATCCCTGATAACCTCTGCGATCAGATCGGCGATCTCGGCCATCTCCCCCTCCAACATGCCCCGGGTGGTAACCGCGGGCGTGCCTATTCGGATGCCGCTTGTAACGAACGGGGTCCTTGGATCGAATGGGATCATGTTCTTGTTGAGCGCAATTCCCGCCCGCTCCAGGGTCTCGTCCGCCTCCTTGCCGGTGATTCCCTCCTTGAGAAGCTTGACCAGCATCAGGTGGTTGTCGGTCCCGCCGGAGACGAGCTCGAAATCGAGATCCATCAGCCTTCTAGCAAGCGCCTGGGAGTTTCTAACGATTTGGAACTGGTACTCCTTGAATTCAGGCGTCAGCGCCTCCTTGAAGGCCACGGCTTTGGCCGCTATCGTGTGCATCAAGGGCCCTCCCTGGATGCCGGGGAAGACAGCGCGGTCTATCGACTGGGCAAGCTCCTTCTTGCACATGATCACGCCGCCTCTAGGGCCGCGCAGCGTCTTGTGGGTGGTCGTGGTGACTATATCCGCATAGGGAACGGGCGATGGATGGGCTCCTGCAATGACGAGCCCTGCGATATGGGCGATATCCGCCATCATCAGGGCGCCTACCTCATCTGCCACCTCGCGCAGGGCCTTGAAGTCGATTATGCGCGGGTAGGCCGAGGCGCCGGTGACGATGATCTTCGGCGAGCAGGACTTGGCCACCTCCAGGACCTCCCCGTAGTCCAAGGCCTCCGTATCCTTGTTGACGCCATAGGGCATGACCTTGTACAGCTTGCCTGAGAAGTTGACAGGGCTTCCGTGGGTGAGGTGGCCACCGTGGTCGAGGTTCATGCCCATGATGGTATCGCCGGGCTTGATCGTGGCGAAGTAGGCGGCCATGTTGGCCTGGGACCCGCTGTGGGGCTGGACGTTTATGTGCTCTGCGCCGAAGAGGGCCTTGCATCTATCGCGGGCCAGCTCCTCTGCCTTATCAACGTAGGTGCACCCGCGATAATACCTCCTGCCAGGGTAGCCCTCGGCGTACTTGTTCGTCATAACGCAGGCCTGAGCCTCCATAACTGCTTGGCTCGTGAAATTCTCCGCCGCTATCAGCACCAGGTTATCCCTCTGCCGTTGGATCTCCCCTCTTATGGCCGCGGCAATCTCCGGATCGACGACATCCAATGAGTTCAATCAAATCACCGTGTAAGGATTTGTCCCCATGCCACAAAGGGGGCAAAATAGGTTATGGTAAATAGAGCCACGAAGCATGGGGGGCCTCTTGCGACCATACCATAAATCTTTATCCCAGGCAGTTGCAGGGATAGCGATGCTCCAACGCGCAAGGATAATAGCCGACTACCAGTTCGGGCGCGGGTCGGGAAAGGCCCTGTTTCCCGATGGCACGTCCTATCGTCTCTCTCGCACACGCCGGCTGAGGTTCCTGTTCTTTGGCGAGGAGAGGATAGCAACGCTTCGAGCGTCAGACGGCCTCTTCACGCTCAGCATCCTCGGAGCGTCCATTCTCCACGACCATCTCCCGTTCCCCCGCCTTCGTGCGGTCGTGTCAAAGGAGGCATCTCCATTCGTCGCCAAGGGGGGAAACGCATTTGCCCGCCACATAGTGGATGTCGACCCGATGATCAGGGCAGGCGACGAGGTCTTGGTGGTCGACGAGGATGACGCCCTCCTTGCGACGGGAAAGGCCGTTTTATCCCCGCTGGAGATGCTCCAGATCCGAAGGGGTGTTGCGGTCTCCGTTAGAAGCGGCGCCATGAAAGGGGATATCACCGAATCGCAGAGATCTGGCTGAACCTCTCCGCAGCCTCGACTATTGCACTGGATGCGTAGTCGACCTCCTCCTCTGTGTTGTAGCGGCCTAGCGTTATTCTTAGAGATCCGTGGCACCTCTCCGGCCCAAGGCCGATTGCCGTCAGCACATGGCTTGGCTGGAGCTTTCGAGAGGAGCAGGCCGATCCCGTGGATACGGCGATTCCCTTGGCATCCAGGTACAGGAGGAGCGACTCTCCCTCGACCTTCCCAAAGCCTAGGTTGACGTTCGACGGCAGCCGCTCTCGGGGGTGGCCGTTCAGCCAGGAGTCGTCGACGTGGGAGAGGACGAAATCTATCATGCCGTCCCTATATCTGGTGAGGCGCTCCGCCTCCTCGACCATGGACTCCTCGGCAAGCGCGCAGGCCTGGCCTAGCCCAACGATTCCTGGGACGTTCTCGGTTCCTGACCTAAGGGAGCGCTCGTGGCCTCCTCCCTGGATGATGCTCTCGATTTTGGTACCCTTTCGAACGTAGAGGGCTCCCACTCCCTTTGGGCCGTAGAGCTTGTGCCCGGAGATGGATGCGAGGTCGAGGCCGAGGCTCTCTGCGTCGAGGGGGATCTTTCCTGCCGTCTGCACGGCATCGCTGTGGAAGTAGATCTCTTTCTCCTTTGCGATCTCGCCGATCTCCTTCAAGGGCTGGATGGTTCCTACCTCGTTGTTTGCATGCATCACGGAGATGAGGATCGTCTCCGGTCCGATGGCCTTTTCGAGGGCGGCGGGCTCGACCAGTCCCTCTCGGGTAACCGGAAGGTAGGTTACCTCGAAGCCCAGGGCTTCAAGGCCTCGGCAGACCTCGAGCACTGCGGGATGCTCAATGGATGTTGTAATGATATGCCTTCCCTTCGCCCGGTTCCGGAGCGCGATCCCCTTCAGGGCGAGGTTGTCAGACTCGGTCCCGCCGCTCGTGAAGTACACCTCCTCAGGCTCCGCTCTTATGAGCGAGGCCACCCTCTCGCGAGCCTCCTCCATTCCGGCCCTCGCCTCCCTGCCGAAGGCATGAAGGCTCGAAGCATTGCCATACAGCTCCTCGAAGTAGGGAAGCATGGCCTCCAAGACCTCGGGCGCGACTGCAGTCGTCGCCGAGTTGTCCATATAGATCCTTTTCATCGCTTGTTCATCTGCCCTGATGTGGTAAATATATGGCGAAGGTAGGGAGCGAGGCCGCAGGCCGTGCCCGAAGAAGCCTTAAATATCCTCGAATCCCAGGGAATACCATGCTCTCGCCGGTCATACTGGATATAGCGGCCCTCTTAATGGGGCTCGGCCTGATTGTGAGCGTCATCTCCTCCCGGGCAGGATCCATAAGCCTTGGCGTTGGATCGGTCGCAGTTGGGCTCGTCCTCCTGTCAAGCATCCCTTCCGGCTGGGAGATAGTGGGAGTCGCCTTCTTCGGGATGATAATCGTAGCCGGCCTATGGATGATCTTTCAGGGAGTCAGGGAGATGCGCAGCTGAATTCTCTAAATCCAAAAAATAAAAAATTAGGCCCCGATGAGGGGGATGCCTCTTATTCACGATGCCTGCGAGAACGGCGTTGCCATCACATATCCGGGAGTCAGGGTCAGATAGTAGGTCCCGGCCATCGGCATATCGTCGGCCCCAACAGGTCCCTTGAAGCCTACGTCGCAGATCCCGGTCGCGCTCGTGTCGGCGTGGTACTCGCTCCTTGCCGCGGTTGATGGGTCAAGCTTGTATATCTTCGTCTGGCCGTTCGCGTAGTAGATCATGCCGCCTTTCACTGCCATCCCCTCTATCGACCTCGTCCGGTCGGTGAATATCTGGGTGATCGCCCCGCCGCCGTTCCTCACCCGATAGATGGTTGCCGGGATGTGGTTGCCTGAGCTCAAGAGGAGGTTTCCGTCGGTGTCAAAGGCGAAGTCGCCTGCCCAGTAGCCGCCCACGTTAGAGAGCCTGACCTCGTAGAATTGGGTTGCGCTGCCGTCGCTCTCCAGCTTGTATATCTTTCCGTTTGCAGAAGCGCCGGTTGCCTCGCTGAAGTAGAGGCGCACGTCTCCTGCGTTATCCTTGGCGAAGGCTATGTCCCTTACGTAGGTGTTATGGGTGTAGACGACCTGCTCTGAAGACCAGCCCGAGCCCGTGTAGGCTACGAGATAGATCTTCTTCTCGTTGGCATTGACGAAGTAGAGCTTCTCGGGAATCCCGGGGTGGAAGGTGAAGCTGTGCAGACTGCCGCGAGCCCTCGTGTAAAATGGCGTCCCAGCCGAGTTTGCATAGCGTGCGTAGAAGACCGCGCCTGGGTTCGCATCAGAGTCTGCGAAGTATACGTCTATAGAGGGTCGAAACTGAGCGATGTCGGAGGATGCTATCTGGGCCATCTCCTGCGCCTGTGCACCGGCGATCTGCCCGGTTGTTGCAAGCTTGGCGGAGGCGGGAAGCGCCAGGCAGAGCAGGGCTAGGAGGATTGCGAGATAGACTGGCCCACGGCTTCTGCCCTCGAAGATAGATGATGTTCTCATAATGGATCCACTCTCCTTTCCCCTCTATATTTGGCAGCTTCATTACTTAACCATTTCCAGCGGCGGTCCATGCCTATGGGAAACGCTTATATGGCGGATACCCTATCTTCCTCCGCTGGCTTGGGGTCATAGGGTAGCCTGGTATCCTACAGGACTGGGGGTCCTGTGACCGGCGTTCAAATCGCCGTGACCCCATTCTCTTTTGGGATCTGAGTTTTGGTCTAGCTTGACAACTTTTGCATGGGACGCAAATCGACAGTATTACATAGCGATACTTTAATACATCTTTAAGTTATACATCATCATCATCAGCCTTATATTGATATTAGTATCAGACGATGTTCAGTATCATCAACATGAGAAATTTGGCCAAAATGCTGAATAAAAAACATGCAATGGAATTACGGCATCGGCTAGATGCGGAATAAAAGCGTCACTGCAGGAGACTTGAAATAAATGGATCAACCACAACTGAGCTGGATCACCAATTTCATCTGGGGCATAGCCGACGATGTGCTGCGAGACCTCTACGTCCGGGGCAAGTACCGTGACGTCATTCTGCCGATGACGGTTATCCGACGCCTTGATGCTGTGCTCGAACCGACGAAGCAGGCTGTCCTCGATCTCAAGTCCACGCTTGACCAGCAAGGCATCGTCCATCAAGATCCTGCACTCAGGCAGGCGGCGAAACAAGCATTCTACAACACCTCGAAATTCAGGCTCGCCGACCTGCGAGCCCGGGCCAGCCGCCAGCAGCTAGAGGCAGATTTTCGAGACTATCTAGACGGCTTCTCGCCCAATGTCCAGGAGATCCTCGACAACTTCGAGTTTCAAAACCAGATCCCGCGGCTCTCCAAAGCCGATGTACTCGGGACTCTCATCGAGAAATACCTCGATCCTTCCATCAACCTTAGCCCTCACCCCGTTCTGAACGGCGATGGGAGCGCTCGCCTGCCAGGGCTCGACAACCATGCTATAGGAACTATCTTCGAGGAGCTATTGAGGCGCTTCAACGAGGAGAACAACGAGGAAGCCGGTGAGCATTGGACACCGCGTGATGCAGTCAAGCTAATGGCCAAGCTGCTCTTCCTGCCCATTGCGGACAAGATTGAGTCGGGCACCTACCTGATCTACGACGGCGCCTGTGGGACCGGCGGCATGCTGACGGTGGCAGAGGAGACGCTTTTGCAGCTTGCAAGCGAGCAAGGCAAGCAGGTAGCCACACACCTATATGGCCAGGAGATCAATCCCGAGACCTATGCCATCTGCAAGGCGGACCTCTTGATCAAGGGTGAGGGAAAGGCGGCAGATAATATAGTTGGCGGGCCCGAGCACTCGACTCTCTCAAACGATGCCTTCCCCTCGCTAGAGTTCGATTTCATGCTATCCAATCCGCCCTACGGGAAGAGCTGGAAGAGCGACCTGGAGCGAATGGGTGGCAAGAAGGGCGTCAAGGATCCGCGTTTCCTCTTCTCCCACAACGGCGAAAACGAGTACTCTCTGCTCACCCGTTCGAGCGACGGCCAGATGGTGTTCCTGGCCAATATGATCAGCAAGATGAAGCACATCACAAAGCTTGGAAGCCGGATCGCCGAGGTCCATAACGGAAGCTCGCTATTCACCGGCGATGCCGGCCAGGGCGAGAGCAACATCCGCCGCTGGATAATCGAGAACGATTGGCTTGAGGCAATCGTCGCCCTGCCGCTTCACATGTTCTACAACACCGGCATTGCGACATATATCTGGGTTCTAACCAACCGCAAGCCCGAACATCGCAAGGGCAAGGTGCAGCTGATCGATGCCACGCAGTGGTATAAGCCTCTTCGAAAGAACCTAGGGAAGAAGAACTGCGAGCTATCCGAAGAGGATATCCAGCGGATCTGCCAGACGTTCATATCCTTCGAGGAGACGGCGCAGTCGAAGATCTTCCAGAACTCCACATTCGGCTACTACAAGGTTATGGTCGAGAGGCCTCTTCGATTGAGGGGCATCGATCCCGAGCGCGCCTACAAGCCAGCGGAGATCAAAGATCTGAAAGATAACCACGAACGAGACGAGAAGGCCCCGCCGGTCATCAAGAAGATCCACAAGAAGGGCACCGCCCCAGACCCATTGCGAGGGCTTTTTTCGGTCACTATCAAAAGCAAGCGCGCAGTTGTCGAGTACGAGCCCGACGCCGACCTGCGTGATGCCGAGCAAGTTCCCCTCCTCGAAGAAGGCGGCATCGAGGCCTTTATCAAGCGTGAGGTGCTGCCGTATGCCCCTGACGCTTGGTATGTTCCGGATAGCGTCAGGATCGGCTACGAGATCAGCTTCACCCGCTACTTCTACAAACCACAGCCGCTGCGGACGCTCGATGAGATCCGCGCCGACATACTGGCGCTTGAGAAGGAGACAGAGGGGCTGTTAGGCGAGATCATAGGTGGGGCCTATCCATGAGCGCTGTGCCACCCTTATCTGAAGGCCAGATAGAGGCTATAGCTCACCTGCTTGGCGAGTGCGGTTCTGGCTCGGATATTACACGCGTTCTTAGTGATCGCGGTCTCATGGACAAGTCGGGTCATTCTACGAAATGGCGGCGCTTGTATTGGATTTTCTTGGACACTCAGCAAACCCATGGATGTTCCAACCTTGTGCTTGATTTCATCCAGGCATTTTTGACTCCTGCTCGTTTTGTAGGGCGTAAGGATGAGTTTGAGGAACATCGCAGTAAACTCAATGAGATACTGTTGTTCTCTGGGATAGAGTTCGGCTCCGACGGTCAGTTCAGACAAAAAGATCCGGCAAAGACTCTGGACGAAGCAGAACGGCGAGTCCAGACCATCCGGAGCAAGTTTCAAGGCAGGCGAATTCATCCCGAGGTTCTCAAGTACTGCCGAACTGAACTGATGCAGGAAAACTACTTTCATGCGGTATTCGAAGCCACGAAAGGCTTAGCTCAGCGAATCCGCGACATGTCAGGTATTCAAGCTGACGGCGCAGCCCTTGTTGATCTAGTTTTCTCAATTGAGCGTCCCATACTCGCCTTCAACACGCTGCAAACCGATACCGAGAAGTCGGAACACAAGGGATTCGCTGCATTGCTCAAGGGCTGTTTCGCCGCCGTTCGCAATCCTTTGGCGCATGAGCCGAAAATTTTCTGGGAGGGAGAGGATGATGCAGCAGATTACTTGTCTTTAATCTCACTGCTTCATCGAAAGCTGGACGACTGCGTGCCGACTCGGATCGGGGGCAAGTAACATGATCTCCGATCTCAAATCCTATCCCGTGTACAAGAACTCCGGCGTGCCTTGGCTGGGCGACCTGCCGGAGGGGATCGACGAGACGGACGAAGCCTTGGAGGAGGAAGCATGACTTGCAATCGGGATAATGACTACCTCGCTGGCCAAGTGCGCGAGCTGTGCAAGCTGCCGCATGAAACCGAGTGGGTAGAGTTCAAGGTCAACCAGAGCGATCCTGAGACCATTGGCGAATACATCTCGGCCCTCTCCAATGCAGCGGCTCTTAATGGCAAGGAATACGCTCATCTCGTCTGGGGGGCCGAGGACGAAACGCACGTCATTGTTGGTACGAGCTTTTCACCGTCAGGGGCCAAGAAGGGCAATGAGCCGCTGGAGACCTGGCTTTTGCGCTTGCTCACACCGAAAATTCACTTTCGCTTCTTCGAGCTGATCCTGGAAGGCCGGCCGGTGGTGTTGCTGGAGATTGGTCGCGCCTTCCGGCACCCAGTGCGCTTTAAGAGTGAGCCCTTCATTCGCGTCGGTGAGGTGAAAAAGCCTCTCAAGGATGCACCTGATCGCGAGCGGGAGCTATGGCGCATCCTCGACCGG
>Ga0265595_1000264_pt1 | contig 49786 bp, 46 predicted proteins | sample saktaG_15_FD_190148 | JGI IMG/M metagenome (GOLD analysis project Ga0265595, IMG submission 190148) | Saline water microbial communities from Sakinaw Lake, British Columbia, Canada - sak_2013_06_06_50m | ecosystem: Environmental > Aquatic > Non-marine Saline and Alkaline > Saline ...
TAGGGTTTGAGTTGGGTGGCCAAAGTATACATCGGAGCTGGAATCGAAAACAACCTGGACATGTTGTAACTGCAACATCTACCAGTGGTTATCCAAAACCCCACAATCCTCAACCGGACAGTAGTGGCGGTAGTGCCTCAGTTGGCGATGTCCGCTGGCACGATGGTGGCTTGTGCGTGCAAGTCCATCATCATGGGTAAGCAGTCAAGCCTAGGGCCAATTGACCCACAGCAGGCCGGGTTTGCCGCCCACGGCGTGTTGGAGGAGTTCAAGACCGCCCACTCGGAAATCAAAGCAGACCCTACACGGATTCCCGTCTGGCAACCTATCATCGCCAACTACTCGCCGACGCTGATAGGAGAGTGCCAGAAGGCCATTGCCTGGGCAGAGCACATGGTCAACGACTGGCTTGGCAGCGGGATGTTCGCGGGTGACCCGAACAAAGTCACGAAGATCGACCGCATCATGCGCGAACTCGGCGAACACGCGCTTACTCTTTCTCACGCCCGGCACCTCCCAATAGACAAGTGCATCGACATGGGGCTCGTGGTGGAAAGTCTGGAGGCTAATCAGAATCTCCAAGACGCGGTGCTGAGCCTGCATCACGCGAGCATCCACACGCTGGCTGGGACCAATGCATACAAGATCATCGAGAACCAGAATGGCGTGGCACACATTCAGCAGGTCCGCGTTACTATTACTAGGTAGCGGGCGACTACGCTCGGCACGCGCGGGTCGAGGTCAATCCCAGGCAATTGCAGTGGTGGCAATTCCGGAATCGTTCCATACAGGAGGACACACATGGCTACTCGAAGTCGCAGCGCTGTAACCGGCAAGTACGTCGGAAAGGGCTATGCCAAGAGCCACCCGAAGACGACAGTCAATGAGAGAACCGGCAAGAAGAAGGGTAAGGGTAAGGGTAAGTAGCTTCACAGTTGCTCCCCCCCCGCCGGTCTGACGCGCGGGCGGCGTCTCCCCTGCTGTCCGTGAGCTGTAGTCCGTGAGCCGCACTCCGTAAGCCTCGGCCGTCCACCAACGCGAGCCAAGGCAAAGCCGGGAGCGCGCAGGCGGTCATCTCGCAGTTGGTAATTCCGGGGACAATAAGCAACTTCTGACACGCGGGCGGCGTCTCCGCTGCGTTCGGCTCACGGCTGACAGCTAACGGCTAACTGCACCCGCGCAGAGCGCGGGAAGTCTCAAATCCCAAATCCCAACCCTAGAATCGGCGCAGGCCGGCAACCGTTGTCCGTGAACCGTGCACCGTAAACCGTACACCGTAAACCGTCTATCGCGCCAGGTTATCGTGCTGAAGCAGCCGAGTTAGAAGTTAGCGGCTAGCAGTGCGTCCGTTGGCTTCCTGCACCAGGAAGTCCAGCTTGCCCGACGCCGAATCGGCCTCGACCTGTCGGTCCCAGGCTTGCCAGTCCCGTTCAAGGAACCAGCGGCGGAACTTGTCGTAGTCCTGCTCGGAGAGGCGCTCGACCTCGGTTTCAAGCTCGGCCAGCCGGCCGGCGGTTCTAACGCGTGACATATGAGGTAGTGTAGTCGCATGAAGACCGAAGTCAAACACATTCCAGATTCAAGATTGCAGATTCCAGATTAGGGCTACGAGCCGCTGCCGGCCGCGGACGCGCCCGACGCTTCACGCTCTGTGCCCAACGCCTGGAGCTTGTCGCTTGAGGCCTATGGCTTGAGGCTGGTGCCGCCCGAACAGCAGGACGCGGCACGGGAGAACGTGCCGCGTCAGAGTCGCAGTGCTGGTACTGGCTCGCTACCAGCGGTAGTGGGCGAAGGCGCGGTTGGCCTCGGCCATCTTGTGCGCGTCTTCCTTTTTCTTGACCGCCGCGCCCTGGTTGCGGCTGGCGTCGAGGAGCTCGGCGGCGAGCTTCTGCATCATCGTGTGCTCTTTGCGCGCCCGGGCGGCCATGATGGTCCACTTGATTGCGAGGGCGTCACGGCGCTTGGGCCGGACTTCCATCGGAATCTGGTAGGTGGAGCCGCCGACGCGGCGCGGCCGGACTTCGAGCACCGGCTTGACGCTGTTCATCGCCTTCTGGAATACGGCGTAGCCGTCTTCTTTGACCTGTTCCTGGACCATGTCCAGCGCGCCGTAGAAGATGCGCTGGGCCGTGGTCTTTTTACCGGCCCACATCAGGTTGTTGACGAATTTGGATACGAAGACCGAGCTGTAGCGCGGGTCCGCGGCCACGGTCCGCTGTTCTGCCTTGCGTCGTCGTGACATGCTGTCTCCTTAGGACTTGGCCGCGGGCTTGGGTCGCTTCATACCGTACTGGCTGCGCGCCTGGCGCCGGCCCTCGACGCCGGACGTGTCGAGCACGCCGCGCACGATGTGGTAGCGGACGCCCGGCAGGTCTTTGACGCGGCCGCCCCGCACGAGCACGATCGAGTGCTCCTGCAGGTTGTGGCCCTCGCCGGGGATGTACGCGGTAACTTCGTAGCCCGAGGTCAGCCGCACCTTGCAGACCTTGCGCAACGCCGAGTTCGGCTTCTTGGGCGTCGTTGTGTAGACCCGGGTGCAGACGCCGCGCTTCTGGGGGTTGCCCTTGAGCGCCGGCGTCTTGGACCGCTCGTGAATTGCCGTCCGCGGTTTGCGGACGAGCTGGTTTACTGTCGGCATGCTATACCGCCTCCTCTACTTTCTCCTGCGACTCTTCGGTGGCGAGTTTGATGCGGGCGAATTCACGGAATCCGGTGCCCGCCGGTACCAGCCGACCGACAATCACGTTCTCTTTCAATCCTTTGAGTTTGTCTTCTTTGCCTTGTATCGCCGCCTCGGACAGCACCCGCGTCGTCTCCTGGAACGATGCCGCCGAGAGGAAGCTCTCGGTCAGGAGCGCGGCCCGGGTAATGCCCAGCAGGATCGGCTGGAAGCTGGCCGGCCGCATGTTCTCGGCGATCAGCTTCTGGTTCTGGTCGTACAACCGGCGCCGTTCGACGATCTCGCCCTCGATAAAGGTCGAGTCGCCGGCATCCTCGATCTTGACCTTGCGCAGCATCTGGCGGACGATGACCGAGATGTGCTTGTCGTTGATCTTGACCTTCTGCAGCCGGTACACGGCCTGGATCTGGTTGGTGAGGAACTCCTGCACCGCCAGCCAGCCGCGCACCCGCAGCACGTCGTGCGGGTCAACCGAGCCTTCGCACAGCTTGTCGCCGGCGTGCACGCGGTCACCACTCTGCGCCAGCAGGTATTTGCCGTACGGAATCTCGTACTCTTTCTCCGTGTCGCCGTCCGAGATGACCTTGACCTCGCGGATGCCCTCGCGCGGCTCGCCGACGTTGACGGTTCCGTCAATCTCGGAGATTGTCGCCGGTTCTTTCACCCGTTTGGCCTCGAACAGCTCGGCGACCTTGGGCAGACCACCGGTGATGTCCCGCGTCCGACCCATCTCGCGCATCAGTCGCGCCAGCGTGTCGCCGGGCAGGACTTCGGACTTGTTGTCGACGACCAGGTAGGCCCCGACCGGCAGGGCGTGCGACTCGAGCACCTTGCCCTTGGTCCCGGTGATGGTGATACGCGGGTGGAGCCGCTTGTCCCGGTCCTTGGTGATAATCCGCTGCATCCGCTCGGTCCGTTCGTCGATGTCCTCGCGCAGCGTCACTCCGACCTCGATTTCGTTGTACGCGACCTGGCCCTTGGCCCGGGCCAGAATCGGTATCGAGTAGGGCTCCCATTCGAACAGGGTGTCGCCTTCCTTGACTTCCTGGCCGTCGTGCACGCGGACGGTCGCGCCGGCCGGCACGCTGAAGGGCACCATCCGGTCCGGTGCGACGAGCAGCATCCGGCCCTGGTCCGGGGCCACCGTCTCGCCATCGGTCCGCTTGACCGTCACCAGCCCGTCGTACTTCACCTTGCTCGCGAACTTCGCGGTCGCCTTGGTCTGTTCGGCCACGCGCGAAGCGACGCCGCCGACGTGGAAAGTCTTGAGGGTCAACTGGGTGCCCGGCTCGCCGATGGACTGGGCGGCAACGACGCCGACCGCCTCGCCGATCTCGACAACTGACCCGGTCGCCATGTTCCGGCCGTAGCACTTCACGCAGAGGCCGGACTTTGCCTCGCAGGTAAGAACCGACCGCACTCGCACCGATTCGATGCCGTAGTTCTCGATCTCCTCGGCCGCCTCGTCGGTAATCGCCTCGCCGGAGCGCACGACGACCTCGGCTGAAACCGGATTGACGACGTCATCGAGCGAGAAACGACCGGCGATTCGTTCGGACAGCGGCTCGACGATATCCGCGCCCTCGCGCAGCGCCGTGACCTCCTGTCCGAGAATCGTGCCGCAGTCCTCAATCGTAATCACGACGTCCTGCGCCACGTCGACCAGCCGTCTTGTCAGGTACCCGGCTTCGGCGGTCTTCAGCGCGGTGTCGGTCAGGCCCTTGCGCGCGCCGTGGGTGGAGATGAAGTACTCCCAGACCGACAGCCCGTCGCGGAAGGAGCTCTTGATCGGGGTCTCAATCACTTCTTCGCCGACCGACCGCCGCTGCGGCTTGGCCATCAACCCGCGCATGCCGCCGATCTGGGCGGCCTGGGTACGCGAGCCGCGCGCGCCCGAGTCGATCAGCATGAACACCGGGTTGAAACCGGCCTGGTCCTCGCTCAGCCGCTTCATCAGCGCTTCTTCGACCTCGGCGGTCGCGAGCGTCCAGGTGTTGACGACCAGATTGTACTTCTCCGCATCGGTCATCAGGCCGCGGTCGTAGGCTTTGTGCACCTTCTTCAGGTCGCGCTCGCTCCGGTCGAGGATCGCATGCTTCTCTTTCGGCACGACGACGTCGTCGACGCCGATAGAAAGCCCGGACCTCGTCGCCTGCTCGAACCCGAGGTCCTTGACCGCATCGAGCAACTGGGCGGTCACCTCGAGACCCAGGGTCCGGCTGCACGTGTCGACGAGCGCCACCAGCTTATCCTTGGGGTAGTTTTCGTTCACGAACCGGAGCTCGGCGGGCAGCACCTCGTTGAACAGCACGCGGCCCACCGTTGTCTCCCAGATCTTGCCGTCGTATCGGAACTTGATCGGGTCGTGGATGATGAGTTCGCCCAAGTCGTATGCCGAGTGCACGGTCTCGAAGTCGTCGAAGAACCCGACGAACTCAGTCCGGTCCTCCCTTTTCTTCGTAATGTAGTAGACGCCGATGACGATGTCCTGCGACGGCGTCATCAGGGGCCGGCCGTGCGCCGGAGACAGGATGTTGTGCGACGAGAGCAACAGCACCGACGCCTCGATTATCGCCTCCGGGGTCAGCGGCACGTGGACCGACATCGTGTCGCCGTCGAAGTCGGCGTTGAACGGCGGGCAGACGAGCGGGTGGATGCCGATTGCCCGGTGCTCCGACAGAATCGGGAAGAACGACTCGACCGAAACGCGGTGCAGCGTCGGCGCGCGGTTCAGCATCACCGGGTGGTCCTTGGTGACTTCCTCAAGAACTTCCCAGACCTCCGGCGCTTCGCGCCGGTACATGCTCTTCGCCCCGCGTTCGCTCTCGGCCAGCCGGCGTTCTTCAAGTCTCCGCAGGATCATCGGCTTGAAGAGCTCGAGCGCCATTTCCTTGGGCAGGCTGCACTGGTGAAGCTTCAGCGTCGGTTCGACGACAATGACCGAGCGGCCCGAATAGTCCACGCGCTTGCCGAGCAGGTTACGGCGGAACCGGCCCTGTTTGCCCCGCAGCGCTTCGCAGAGCGACTTGAGTGGCCGGTTGCCCCGGCCCCGCACCGGTCGCGGCCTCGTCTCATTGGAGAAGAGCGTGTCAACCGCGTCCTGCAGCATCCGCTTCTCGTTCTTGAGGATGATATCCGGAGTCCGGATTGAGAGCAGGTGCTTCAGCCGGTTGTTGCGGACAATCACACGCTTGTAGAGGTCGTTTAGGTCCGACGTGGCGTAGCGTCCGCCCTCAAGCGGCACTAAAGGCCGCAGGTCCGGCGGGATCACCGGCAGCACGTCGAGAATCATCCACTCCGGGCGGGCGCCCGAGGCGCGGAACGCCTCGACCACGCGCAACCGCCGGAGCAGGTTGAACCGGCGCGAGGTCTCGTGCTTGATTCTTGCGCGCAGTTCCGCGGCCAGGTCGTCGAGTTCGATCCGCGACAGCAGGGTCTTCAGCGCCGGCGCGCCGCCGGCCGCCTCGAACCCCTCGGACTTGTCGCCGATCTTCTTCAGCTCTTCCTCGGTAATGAGGTCCATCTTCTTGTAGGGCGAGTTGCCGGGCTCGATGACAACGTAGGCCTCATAGTTCAGCACCGTCTCGACCTGGTTGATGGAGAGCGCGAGCATCAGGCCGATCTTCGAAGGGGGAACCTGGTAGAAAAGCGTGTGGGCCACCGGCACGACCAGCTCCACGTGCCCCATCCGCTGCCGGCGCACCGCCGAAGTCGTGACCTCGACTCCGCACCGGTCGCAGACGATGCCCTTGTACCGGATCTTCTTGTACTTGCCGCAGTTGCACTCGTAGTCCTTGACCGGTCCGAATATCCGCTCGCAGAACAGCCCGTCGCGCTCCGGCTTCTGTGTCCGGTAGTTGATGGTTTCGGGCTTGATGACCTCACCGCTCGACCAGCTCCGGATCGTCTCCGGCGAGGCAATCCGCAACCGCAGCGAGTCGAAGTCGAAGAAATCCCGGTCGGACGTCATGCGGTCTCCTTTCCCCGCTCGGGGATGAGTTCCAGCCCGAGTCCCTGCAGCTCCTTGACCAGCACCGCGAATGAAGCGGGCGTCCGGGGCCGGGGCGGGTTCTTGCCGCGAATCAACGACTCGTAGAGCGCGCTCCGTCCCTCGACGTCGTCGGACTTGATGGTCAACATCTCCTGGAGGGCGTGGGCGGCGCCGTACGCCTCGAGCGCCCAGACTTCCATTTCACCGAACCGCTGGCCGCCGAACTGCGCCTTGCCGCCCAGCGGCTGCTGGGTAATCAGGGAGTAGCGGCCGGTCGAACGGGCGTGAATCTTGTCGTCGACCATGTGGATGAGCTTGACCATGTACATCATGCCGACCGTAATCGTGCCGTCGAACCGGTTCCCGGTCCGGCCGTCGTACATCACGATCTTGCCGTCCTCGGGCAACCCGGCCTTCCGCAGTTCCACCTTGATCTCTTCCGGCGTCGCGCTCTCGAACACCGGGCAGAACGCCTGGTAGCCGAGCACCTTTGCCGCCCAGCCAAGATGGGTCTCGAGGACCTGCCCGAGGTTCATGCGGGAAGGCACACCCAGCGGGTTCAGTATCATGTCGACCGGCATACCGCGCATGCCGCGGACCGTCTCGCTCGCGTCCTTACTCTCGGCCTCGACCGAGATGTAGGGCATGTCTTCGACCGGCAGTATCTTCGAAACCACGCCCTTGTTGCCGTGGCGGCCGGCCATCTTGTCGCCTACCGCCAGCTTTCGCTTCTGGGCGATGAAAATCGTGATCCACTTCAGCACGCCGTGCGGCAGTTCGTCTCCGCGCGACACGCGGTCGATCTCCTGCTTCCGTTCCTTTTCGGCTTCGGTCAGCGCGTCATCGTAGGCCTTCATCGCCGACCGGATCTCCATCTGGAGCTTCGGGTTCGATACGAGCTGCTCGAGGTTATGAACGTCAGTGAACCCCTCGGACCGCAGGAACTCGTCGGTCATCGGTTGGCCGGCCTTGTGCAGAATCTGGCCCCGGCTGTCCTTGGCGTTGGCCGCCGCCTTCTGTCCCCTGAGCACCGCCCGCAACTTCTCGTCGCGGCGTTCCTGCAGGAACTCCTTCTTGAGGTCGTGCCGGTGACCGGCCTCGGCCACACGTTCCTTTTCGAGCCGCCGGTTCATCGGGTCCCCAAGTTTGCGGGAGAGGATACGCTGCTCGATAACGACGCCGAATACGCCCGGCTCCACGCGCATTGACGTGTCCCGGACGTTGGCCGCCTTCTCACCGAAGATCGCGCGCAGCAGCCGCTCCTCGGGCGTAAACTCGGTCTCGCCCTTGGGCGTAATCCGGCCGACCAGGATGTCGCCAGGCCCGACCTCGGCCCCGAGCCGGATCACCCCGAACTCATCCAGGTTGCGCAGCTCGTCCTCGGTCGCGCCCGGGATGTCACGGGTAATTTCTTCCGACCCCAGCTTGGTTTCGCGGGCCTGGATTTCGAACTCCAGGATCTGGATCGAAGTGAAGCCGTCTTCCTTGATCAGCTCCTCGGAAACGATAATCGCGTCCTCGTAGTTGTAGCCCCGCCACGGCACGAACGCGACGAGCACGTTCCGGCCCAGCGCGAGCTGGCCGTCCTGGGTGGCCGGTCCGTCCGCCAGCAAATCGCCCTTCTTGACGCGGTCCCCGGCCCGCGCGACCGGCCGCTGGGACAGGCAGGTGTACTGGTTCGACTTCTTGTACTTACGGAGCTTGAACTCGGTCAGCCCGCGGTCGCTGCGCAGGACGACAGTGCGCGCGTCCACCCGGACGACCACTCCGTCGTCCGGGGCCAGCAGGATCGCGCCCGACTCGGCCGCGAATTTGCCCTCGACTCCGGTCGCCACGAGCGGCTTCTCCGGCAGCAGCAGCGGCACGCCCTGGCGCTGCATATTGGCGCCCATCAAAGCCCGGTCGGCGTCGTCGTGCTCCAGGAACGGCACCATCACCGTCGAAGGGGCGAAAATCTGCTTTGGCGACACGTCCATGAAGTCGACCTGGTCGGGCGGCAGTGACACAACGTCGCCCTTGCGCCGACAGATGACGTCCTCATCGGCGAAACGATGTTCGGGCGTCAGTTTGCTCGTCGCCTGGGCAATCGCATAGTGATCCTCTTCGTCCGGGTTGAGATATATCTCCCGGCCCTTGCCGACCATCACCTTGCCGTCGCTCACGCGCCAGTAAGGAGTAGTCATGAACCCGTACTGGTCGACCCTGCCGTAGGTGGCAACGGTCGAAATCAGGCCGATGTTCGGACCTTCCGGCGTCTCAATCGGGCAGATCCGCCCGTAGTGGGAGTAGTGGACGTCCCGCACCTCGAAACCCGCGGTCTCCTTGGTCAGGCCACCCGGCCCGAGCGTCGAGACCCGGCGTTTGTGCGTCAGCTCGGTCAAAGGATTCGTCTGCTCCATGAACTGGCAAAGCTGGCTCTGGGTGAAGAACTGCATGATGGCATTCGCCACGACCCGGGTATTGACCAGCTCCTGGGGCGTCAGCAGGCTGTCGTCGATGAACGCGGCCCGCTCGCGGATGTTCTGCGCGAGCTGCATCAGCGCCGTGCGGAACTGGTTCTCGAGCAGCTCGCCCACGCGCTTCACGCGGCGGGACGACAGGTGGTCGACGTCGTCGGCCTGGTAACGGATCGGCTCGGCCACCATCTTCGGGCCCCTGGCGCCGATGATCTTCTCGGCGCGCTTGCCGCGGCTCTCCTCGTAATAGGTCATCTCGAGTTCGGCCCGGCGCTCGTACCAGTGATACCGATCGGGCAGCAGGTCCTGCTCTTTGAGCTCGGCGAACGCCTTGTCCCGTTCATCGGCTGAGCCGGCCTGATACCGGATCTGGTAGAGCCTGCCTTCGCCGGCAAACAGCAGTATGTGCGAGACAATCGTCAGCACGTCCTTCTGCAGAAGCCCGGTCTCAGCGAGCGGCACCTTGGCCATCAGCCGCTGGTTGAGCTTGTACCGGCCGACCGCACCGAGGTCGAACCGCCGCTTGTCAAAGAGCATGCCCAGGATAACCGACTCGGCGAGTTCAATCGAATGCGGCGCGATCGAACGCAGGCGGTAGTATATCCGCTTGATGGCGTCTTCCTTCGACGTCGTCCGGTCGGCGCGCAGCGTATTGGCGACAATGTCGAGCCCCGCCGGGCTGCCGTCCACGACCCACCCTTCGGTGACGCCCTTGGACGACAGGAAATCGAGCAGCCCTTCGGTCACGTACTCGCCGGCGCGCGCCCAGGATTCGCCCGACTCGGACTTGATGTGGCGGGCGACGACCTGTCCGGGCGCGAACGCCTGCTGGACGACCCGGAAGAGCTTTTCGATGACGTCTTCGTGGGAATAGCCGATCGCCCGCATGAAGGTCGCGGCCGAAATCCGCCGCTTCCGGTCGAGCAGAACGACCATCGAGTTATGCTTGTCCACCAGCAGCTCGAACCAGGCGCCGCGCAGCGGAACCAGCAGCGCCGAGAATTCGTCGCCGTCGCGGGAGAAGTACACGCCCGGTGACCGGTGGAGCTGGCTGACGATCACCCGCTCGACGCCGTTGATGATGAACGTGCCGCTCGCTGTCATCCAGGGCAGCTCGCAGACAAAGACCTCCTGTTCGAGGATGTCCTTGACCTTCTCGGTGCCGGGTCCGGCCTGTCCCTCGACGGGGGTGAACTCCTTCTTGACCATCCGGAACATGACCTTGAGGGGCATCGAGTAATTGACGCCCTTGGCCATGGCCTCGTCCGGCGAGTACTTCGGCTCGCCGAAATTGTAGCCAACGTACTCCAGCCGGAAGTTCTTGTGAGCGTCCTCAATCGGGAACGTCTCCCGCAGCACGCCCTCCAGACCGCGCGGCTCGCGCCGGGCCGGTTCAGTGTCGAACTGGGCGAACTCCCGGAACGAATCGAGCTGCAGCGAAAGCAGACTCGGAATCTCTAAGTGAGTACTGCTCCTGGAGAAGTCTAGGTTTTCCATTCTGCGAGCCTCCCCCGTCATTGGCCGATAACCGGAAAAACCGCCTGCGACTCACGAACCGTGATGCCGACCTTCGTCACTCGCCGCGTCTACTTGACCTCGACCTTGGCTCCGACTTCTTCCAGCTTCGCCTTGATCTTGTCGGCCTCTTCCTTCGGCACATTCTCCTTGACCACGCTCGGGGTCTTGTCGATCATGTCCTTGGCTTCCTTCAGCCCCAATTGCGTAAGCGCGCGCAGTTCCTTGAGCACCTGGATCTTCTTGTCGCCGACCGAAACGAGCGTCACGGTGAACTCGGTCTGTTCCTCGGCCTTGGCCTCGGCCGGAGCGGCAGCGCCGCCCGCGGGCATCGGCCCGGCCGCCATGAACGCCGGCGCCGATACGCCGAACTTATCCTTCAGGGTCTTCACCAGCTCTGCCAATTCGGTAACTGTCAGGCCCTCAATCGTTTCGATGACCTGCTGGATTTTGCTTTCCGCCATCAATCCTCCTGGACTGTTAAACTGCCGCAAACGGCCGCGGCATTCCTTTCGATACCTCGTCTAGAAGCAGCAATGCTATTCTCAACTCCAGTCTCACGCGGCAACCGGCGCTTCGGGAGCCGGGGCCTCGGGGACCGGCGCCGCATCCGGCGGCCGATCCTTGACCTGGTCGAGCACCCAAACCAACTCTGACAGCAGCCCGTCGAGGCCCATGACCAGTCCCCAGATCGGACCTTCGAGTACGCCGACGACCTGCGCGTGCAGTTCGTGCTTGGTCGGCAGCGCCGCGATGAAGTCGAACCGGTCGGCCAAATACAGCACCCGGTCCAGGTAAGCGCCCTTCACCTTCAGGGCCGCCATCTTCCTCATCTGCTCGCGGATTACCCGGGCCGGAGCGACCGGATCATCGCCGGCAAACACCATCGACGTCGGCCCGGACAGCAGCTTCTCGATGTCGGCCGACACGCCGCTCTCGGTCAGCGCCCGCAGCGCCAGCCGGTTCTTCACTACGCGGACCGCGACCTTCGACTCGCCCAGCTTCCGGCGGAGCGCGTTGAAGTCGTTGGCGGCGAGCTTCGTGAAATCAAGGAAGTACAGCGCCGACGCCCGGCCGATCTTGTCCTTCAGGCCGACAACCGCATCTACCTTCTCTTGTTTAGGCATGACTAGCCTTCCTTCCTCGCGGTCTCAAGGAACTCGCGGACGTCGACTCTCACACCCGGGCCCATCGTCGACGATATCACGATGTTGCGCACAAACTGCCCCTTGGCCGTCGCCGGCTTGGCCCGGACTACTTCGCCGACGAAACTGCGAACGTTTTCGGACAGCTTCTCCGGCTCAAACGAGGCCTTGCCCACCAACGCGTGGATGTTGCCGGTCTTGTCCGTGCGGTACTTGATCCGGCCCGCCTTCAGGCTCTTCACGGTCGGCGTGATGTCAAACGTCACGGTCTGGGTCTTGGGCGACGGCATCAGGCCCCTCGGTCCCAGCATCTTGCCCAGCCGGCCGACTGCGGACATCGTGTCCGGCGTAGCGACCGCGACGTCGAAGTCGAACCAGCCGCCCTGGACCTTCTCGACCAGGTCCTCGAAACCCGTGAAGTCGGCCCCGGCCGCCCTCGCCTCGTCCTGCTTCTCGCCCTTGGCGAAAACCAGCACCTTCACCTGCTTGCCGGTGCCGTTGGGCAGCGAGACCGTGCCCGAGACGAGCTGGTCGGTCTTCTTCGGGTCGATTCCCAGCTTGATGGCAATGTCGACCGACTCATCGAACTTGGCCGTGGCGTTCGTCTTGACCAGTTGCACCGCTTCGACCAACGGGTGGAGCTGCTGGTGCTCGAGTTTCTCCGCCAGTGAACGGAACCGCTTGCTGTGGCGCTTCATGATTCCGCCACGTTCATGCCCATCGCGCGGGCCGTGCCTTCGATAATCTTCATCGCGGCGTCAATGTCCGCCGCGTTCAAATCTTTCATCTTCCGTTCTGCAATCTCCCGGACCGCCTTGCGGCTGACCGTTCCAACCGTGGCCCGGTTCGGCTCTCCCGAACCCTTGGCCAGACCGGCCGCCTGCTTTAGGAGTACGGACGCGGGTGGGGTCTTGGTGACGAACGTGAACTTCCGATCCGAGTACACGGTCAGGACGACCGGGATCACCATGCCCGGAGTTTCCTTGCGGGTCGCCTCGTTAAAGGACTTGATGAACTCCGCAATGTTCACTCCGTGCTGGCCCAGGGCCGGGCCAACCGGCGGTGCCGCGGTTGCCTGGCCGGCCGGGATCTGGAGTCGCACGACCGCCGCAACCTTCTTAACCATTACTCGCTCCTCCTAGATTGGCTGGACATCAAGGAAGTCCAGGTCAATCGGTGTGGGCCGACCGAAAATCGTGACGATGACCTTCACCCGTCGGCGTTCGGCAAAGAGTTCATCAACCGTTCCCGTGAACCCGGCGAACGGTCCTTTGGCCACCTTGACATTCTCGCCCTTCTCAAAGGGCGCTTCGGGTTCGGCCTGGTCCCGTCCCCGCTCGATCTGATCGAGCATGGCCGTTACTTCGTCCTCGGACAGCGCGATCGGCTCCAGCTTGGTCCCGAGCAGGTGGGTTACGCCCGGAATTGAGGTGACCAGCGACAGCGTCTGCTCGTTCAACTCCATCTCGACCACGATGTAACCCGGATACAGCCTGCGCTCTTCGGCGACGATCTTCGACTTCCGCACCCGGGCGACTCTCTCGGCCGGCATTATCACCCGGCCGAACAAGCCGGGCTGCCCCAGCCGCTCAATCGTCTTCTCAAGCACTTCCTTCACCCGCTTCTCGCGACCGGTGTAGGTATGGACGACGAAGAACTTCATGCGCGCGTTTCCCGGCCTACTTCAGGACCAGGTTCAACAGCCGGGAGAAGATGAAGTCGAACACACCGATGAAGACCGCCATGATCGTCGAGAAGACGATGACGACGAGCGTCGTGGTGAACAGCTCCTTGCGCTTGACCCACGAGACCTTCTTCAGCTCGGCCCAGACGTCCGCCAGGTAGTTTCTTATCCGCTTGAAAAGGTTCTTCACGTTAATCTACAGGCCAGGAGGGATTTGAACCCCCAACCTACGGATTTGGAGTCCGCCGCTCTGCCGTTAGAGCTACTGGCCTATTTAACCTCCTTGTGCGAAGTGTGCTTCCGGCATGCCGGGCAGAACTTCTTCATCTCCAGACGCTCGGTCGACTTCTTGTCCTTGGTCGTGTGATAGTTCCGGTTCTTGCACTCGGTACACGCCAGCGTCACAAACACGCGCATGTCGCTCTGCTACTCGACAATTTCGACAACCGTGCCGGCGCCGACGGTCCGGCCGCCCTCACGGATTGCGAATTTCGAGTTCTGCTCCAGCGCCACTTCGCTGATGAGTTCAATGTCCATCGTGACGTGGTCGCCCGGCATCACCATTTCGACGCCCGCCGGCAACGTACAATTGCCCGTCACGTCCGTAGTCCGAAGGTAGAACTGCGGGCGGTAGCCCGGAAAGAACGGCGTATGGCGTCCGCCCTCTTCCTTGGTCAGGATGTAGACTTCGCCCTTGAACTTCTTGTGCGGCTTGATCGAACCCGGCTTGGCAATCACCATGCCGCGCTGGACGTCTTCCTTGGCTACACCGCGCAGCAGCAGACCGACGTTGTCGCCGGCCCGTGCGTCCTCGAGGATCTTGCGGAACATCTCGACGCTCGTCACCACGGCCTTGTCGTGCTTGCCGAAGCCGATGATTTCGATCTCTTCGCCGGCCTTGAGCACGCCGCGCTCGACGCGTCCGGTAACGACCGTGCCGCGGCCGGTAATCGAGAAGATGTCCTCAATCGGCATCAGGAACGGCTTGTCAATCTCGCGCACCGGTTCCGGGATGAACGTATCCAGCGCCTCGACCAGCTTGAGAATCGAGTCAAAGTTGGGTCCCGACTCCTCGGTGATTGCCTTGATCGCGCTGCCGCGGATAATCGGCGTCTTGTCACCGGGGAAGCCATACTTGGTGAGGATGTCGCGGATTTCGAGTTCGACCAGTTCAATCAGGTCCGGGTCGTCAACGAGATCCACCTTGTTCAGGTACACGACCATCGCCGGAACGTTCACCTGGGTAGCCAGCAGCACGTGCTCGGTCGTCTGCGGCATCGGGCCGTCCGCAGCCGAAACCACCAGGATGGCGCCGTCCATCTGCGCCGCGCCGGTAATCATGTTCTTGATATAGTCGGCGTGACCCGGGCAGTCAATATGCGCGTAGTGCCGCTTCTCCGACGAGTACTCGACGTGCGCGACCGCGATGGTCAAAATCTTGGTGTCATCGCGCCGGCCCTGCGACTCGCTCGCCTTCGCGATGTCATCGTAACTCTTGTACTTCGCCAGGCCCTGCTTCTCGAGGACCTTGGTGATCGCCGCGGTCAGCGTCGTTTTGCCGTGGTCAACGTGACCAATGGTGCCGACGTTGACGTGCGGCTTGGTTCGCGAAAATTTTTCCTTCGCCATTTGGCCATTCCTCCTTGCGGACTTAACTACTGGTTCTCAATGAACGATAGCCTCTTCCAAGGCATCGACACAATAAGCCCACGGCCAGAATTGAACTGGCGGCCTCTTCCTTACCAAGGAAGTGCTCTACCGACTGAGCTACATGGGCGTTTAGGGCGCAGGGGATTATATTGATAACCTACGCCGTGTCAACAACTAAATGCAAACGCCGCCCGACGGCGACCAAGCCGTCCTGGCGCTCAGTTCTCCGACCCGGCGAGTGCGTCGAACCCGGGCCTCACTTGTCCTGCCGACCACACACCACGGCTCTTCAGCCGTGACGACAAACGCGGACCGCGCTGGCACCTGTCCGGCACAGCGGGCGATGGGAGTCGAACCCACGCAAACAGCTTGGAAGGCTGTTGTGCTACCACTACACCACGCCCGCACCGAAACCAGTGCTGACGGTCACTACCGATTGTCGAACGTCCGCAGCCGACTGGGGTGCGGACTGCCGCCGGGCCGGTGCAGCAAGAACCGGCTCGGACTGGCATGGTCGGGGAAGGATTTGAACCTCCGTAGGCAATTGCCAGCAGATTTACAGTCTGCCCCCTTTGACCACTCGGGTACCCGACCGCAAACTTCTTAATAGCCAGCCGACAGAGGGATTCGAACCCCCGACCTGTGGTTTACAAAACCACTGCTCTGCCAACTGAGCTATGTCGGCGTGTCCACACCGGGGCTTATCCGACATGGAGCAGTGAAATATAGCCTGAAAAGACAAACGGTCAAGAGCCACTCGCCGTCCGGGTGTACATTCGACCGTGAAATCAATGTCAGAATGCCCGGTTTGACTTCCCGACCCGCTCCAATATGCTCAGGTATGCGAAGAATAGTTCCCTTGCTGCTGACCGTGGCAGTCCTTGCCCTGGCTGCCGACGACTCACTCTGGGTAAGCCTGCGCCATCGCTATCTTGGACTCAAGACTCTCTCCGGCACTTTCACCGAGAACATCTGCTCCGAACAGGCGGGGACGTGCACGCCGTTCGAAGGCAAGTTCTCAATCTCGGTCCCGGCCATGTACCGCCTGGAAGTCACCGACCCGCAGCAGCAACTCATCGTCTCCGACAGCACGAACCTGTGGGTCTACATCGCTGACCAGAAACTGGCCCAGCGTCAGCCGGCCGGCGGCTTCGCGCCCGTGCTTGCCTTCCTTGGCCCGGTGCTCGACTCGACCGCGACGGGCGAAGTCACCAAGGACTCCTCCGGCACGTACGTCGTGAAGGTTACGATGAACGACGACATGTCGGCAATGAACGACCTTGTCCTTGAACTGAACGAGACAGCAACCCGAATCAACGGTTTTTCCTTCGTCGACGGCTGGGGCAACAAAGTTCACTTCGGCCTCTACGACCAGCAGTGGAACCCGACGCTCTCCCCTGCACTCTTCAAGTTCACGCCGCCAAAAGGCACGACCGTCGAGGAATGACACAAGTCTGAAACGGATAGTGCAGAATCCAGAATCCAGAAACCTGAATCTAGAGCTGCCGTCAATTCTGGACTCTAGATTCTGGACTCTGAACTCTGGTCTATCCGGTTCCTCATGCTGAAGGACTCGGGTCGCTGCTTCGCCTGCGGCAAAGACAATCAGCAGGGCCTCAAGCTCGACGTCAAGAAGGCACCCGACGGCGTCAAGGTGGACTACGTCCTGCCCGAACACTTCGCCGGCTGGCAGGGCATTGCGCACGGCGGCATCGTCGCGACCATTCTCGACGAACTCCTCGCGTGGGCCTGCACCAACTCCGGCCGCAACTGCGTCACCGCGGAGATGACCGTCCGCTACCGCAAACCGGTCAAGACCGGGCAGCCGCTCAGTGGCTTCGGTCGCGTAACCTCCGAGAAAGGCCGTCTTCTCTTTACCGAAGCCCGGCTGCTCGACGAATCCGGCACGGTCGTGGCCGAAGCAACCGGAAAGATGATGCGGGTTGAAGATGGGAATGTTCAATAACCAATTCCCAATGACCAACGAAAACGGAAATGCCCAAGCCCGTATCCCCATTGGTCATTCCGTCATTTGTCATTAGTTGGGAATTAGGAATTAGCAGTTGGGAATTCCGCCTCCGCCCGCTCCGCTCATTCGTTGGGAATTAGGAATTAGGTATTAGTAATTCCGCCTGCCTGGTGTTTCTCGGTTGTCCCAAGAACCAGGTTGATTCCGAACACGTCCTCGGCGCGCTGACCGAGGCCGGTTACAGCCTGACAACCGACCCGCGCTCTGCCGACCTTACCGTCATCACCACCTGCGCCTTTCTTCAGTCCGCTGTCCGCGAATCCGAAGCCGCAATCCGAGAGGCGCTCAAGCTCAAGCAAGAAAGCCCAAGCAACCCGGAGACCGACATAGACGCCACGAAGGCACGAAAGAAACGAAACGGACTGGATGAACCACCGATGAACACGGATACCCGGGCAGATGTCTCCGAGAAAACCATCTGTGTTCATCCGTGTCCATCTGTGGTTAGTCGGTCGCGTCGTCCGGCTTCGTGTTTTCGTGGCTCACTACATCAGGATTCTGGAAGCAAGAAGGTCGTTGTCGCCGGCTGTTTGGTCCAGCGCTACGGCAAGAGCCTGAAACACAAGTTCCCCGCCGTCGACCTCTGGGTTCCGCTCGCCGACATGCCCCGCATCCCGCGCCTTCTCGCCTCTCGCTTCTCGCCTCTCGCCTCAGGGAATCCTCGCTCTGCAATCTGCAATCGTCCTTCCCGCCTCTCGCCTCTCGCCTCGCGCCTCGCGCCTCGTGTCTTGTCCACCCCGGCCCACTTCGCCTATCTCAAAATCGCCGACGGCTGCGACAACCGCTGCTCCTACTGCATGATTCCCGACATCCGAGGCCCGTTCCGCTCGCGCCCGCTGCGCGACATCATCGCCGAAGCCCGCAGCCTTGCCCGCGCCGGCGTGAAAGAACTTATCCTCGTCGCCCAGGACACGACTCTCTACGGGACGGACATCTACGGCAAACCCTCACTGGCTCGCCTGCTCAAACAACTCGGGCAGATTGACGACATCCGCTGGCTGCGCCTGATGTACACCCATCCCGCGCATCTCACGGAAGACGTTATCGACCAGTTCGCGACCAACCCCAAGCTCTGTCGCTACGTTGACCTGCCAATCCAGCACGTTACCGACCATCTGCTCCGGAAGATGAACCGAAAGTACACGCGCAGCGACATCGAGTTACTGCTCGAATCGCTCCGCGCGATTCCGGATATGCACGTCCGCACCACCATCATCGTCGGCCTGCCCGGCGAGACCGCCCAGGATTTCGCCGAACTGCTACTGTTCGTCCGTGCCGCCCGCCTTGACCGCCTCTCCTGCTACGCCTACTCGCCCGAACCCGGGACCAAAGCCGCGCGCATGTCCGGCCAGGTCTCCCCTGCCGTAAAGAAAGACCGCGTACGCCGCCTCATGCTAGCGCAGGCCGCCATCTCGCGCGCGAATCTCAAGAAGCTCGTCGGCCGCAAGCTGACGGTTCTGGTTGATGCCCTGACAGCAGACACGGAATCTCACCACAAAGACACAAAGACACAAAGAGGACACGATAAGAGAACCGGCTCGGACGCTGCCATCGCGCGCACGGAATGGGACGCGCCCGAGATCGACGGCGTGGTCAAACTCTCCGGCCGCAAGGTCGCGCCCGGCCGGTTCGTGCAGGCTCTTGTCACCGGTTCCTCAACGCACGACATCACGGCCGGACCGCTGTAGAATCGCCCACCGCGAACCGCACACCGTCAACCGTACACCGTTAACCGTACCCCGCCGCCAATCGGCACTCGTCACTCGGCTATCGGAAATGGGATAACCGCCAAGCTCGCCAAGAACGCCAAGAGCCGCAGAGGACTAACCACAGATCACACAGATGAACGCAGATGACACGACGTGTCACCCCGACGCCGATGGAGGGGTCTCGCCTCCAGTCGTCAATCGCCATTCGCCGCCCCAACTGGACACTGGTAATTGGCAACTGGAAACTCGCAGCTCAAAGCTGCGATGAAAGTTCCCTGGAAAGCTCGCCAGAAAGCTCCTTCGAAAGCTCGTTCAAGAGTTTTCTTTGGAAGCTCATTTTGGGGCGCCGACGCGCCTCACTCGCGCGTTGCGCTTGAGACTTCGGCAGACTACTCATCGAACAGCGGGGCGGATAGCCCGACCAGTAGCGGGGACAACAACCGGTCGAACTACTTGCCCGACAGCAAGGGCAGCTACCGGTGGAACTGCTGCACCGGCAACCGGTCGAGCAATCCGTCCAATCGCCCCTCCGGCAATCAGCCCAACTGCGGATCGAGTTGCCCGTGGAACTGCCGGTCCAGCTACGGATGAGGCAACCTGACCAGCAGTAGATGGAATCACCGGTCAGGCAGCCCGACCTACAACCGGTCGAACCACGGGTCGAACTGCCGGGCGAGGAATCGGGCAGACTGTGGGTCGAACTGTTGGTCAAACGGCCCCCGGACGCATCCATCGTGACTTACACGACTCTGCTAGTGAACCGCCAGCCGTCTTCGTGTCTTCGTGGCAGGCATCCGCGTCCGGACTTGGCGTACTTGGCGCTCTTGGCGGTTCTCATATCTGCGGCGTCTGTGGATGCTCTGCTCCGCGAAATCGCCCATCATCGGCAGATAACCCCGTGACTGGACACTGGTCACTGGCACGTGGAAACCCGCGCAGTTCGTGCGCGCCTTGACTTGACGCCACTCGGGCATGCCCTCATCAGAAACGGCAGCGCCCGCGCCCGATGCCGTCAAGCGGCTGGTTGACCGCTTCGCCCCGGTTGAAAGGTTTTCCTTTCCGGCGTGCACCAAGCTCCAGTGGAACCAGAACAAGTCCTCCAACCGGTACGCCACACACTCCGGTTTACCGACACGGCAACCACGGGTCAACGGACGATGGCTCCAAGTTACACGGCCTCGGCAGGATAGCAGGAGAGGTTCCCAGCCCCTGTCGCTGGGGGGACGGTATTGAAAGCCCTCGTGAAAACTCAAGTCGAATCCCAAATGGAATCCCAAATGCAGTCCCAAATGGATTCCCAAATGGACTCCCAAATGCGGTCCCTAGCGAAATCCCCAATGAGATGCCTCTTTCGGACCCAAATGCAGTCCCAAGTGCCCTGCCTTCTTCAGTACCAAGTGAAGTCCTAAGTGAAATCCCAAATGGAATCCCTAGTGAAATCCCTTCTGAAATCCCTTCTGCAATCCCTCATGGAATCCCTGATGGAATCCCCTCTGAAGAGACTGCTTCCGATTCTCGCGCGGGGAAACCTGCCGTACTACTGAAAACCAGGAACTCGTCACTCGCGCGCCCGCTTGACTTGACGCCCCTCGGGCATATCCTTCTGAAGCATGGCAACGCCCGCGCCCGACGCCGTCAGACGGCTGGTTGACCGCTTCGACCAGAACCGCGACGCCTATCTCTCCGGCAGCTACAACGAGACCCAGCTCCGCCGGGAGTTCATTGACCCGCTCTTTGAAGCCCTGGGCTGGGACGTTGAGAATCGGCAGGGCAGCGCCATGCCTTACCGTGACGTCATCTTCGAGGACTCGCTGAAAGTCGGCGGCGCGACCAAAGCGCCGGACTACTGCTTCCGCATCGGCGGCATGCGCAAGTTCTTCGTCGAGGCCAAGAAACCGTCGGTCAACATCGCCTCCGACTCGAGTCCCGCCTTCCAACTCCGTCGCTACGCCTGGAGCGCCAAGCTGCCGCTCTCAATCCTCACCGACTTCGAGGAATTCGCGGTCTATGACTGCCGCTCGCGCCCGGTCAGGACCGACAAAGCCTCTACCGCCCGCATCAAGCTCCTCCGGTACAGCGAGTACCCTGACCGCTGGGACGAGCTCTGTTCAGTCTTCTCGCCCGAGGCCATCCGCAAAGGCTCGTTCGACAAGTACGTCGAAGATACGAAAGTCAGGAAAGGCACCGCCGAAGTAGACGACGCCTTCCTCGCCGAAATCGAGGGCTGGCGCGACTCGCTCGCCCGCAACATCGCCCTGCGCAACCCCCGGCTCGGCACGCCGGACAACACCGCGGACCTGAACCTTGCCGTACAAATGACCATTGACCGGGCCATCTTCCTGCGCATCTGCGAAGACCGGGGCATCGAAGACTACGGCACCCTGCAGAACCTCATCGGCAAGCCCGGCGTCTATCGCCGGCTGATGGAACGATTCGAGAACGCGGACGGGCGCTACAACTCCGGCCTGTTCGACTTCCGCAAAGACACCATCACTCCGTCCCTGAAGATTGACGACAAGCTCCTCTCCGACATTCTCTCTGAACTCTACCCGCCCAAATCGCCCTACGAGTTCTCGGTCATCGGCATCGAAATCCTCGGCGAGGTCTACGAACAGTTCCTCGGCAAGGTCATCAAGCTCACCGACGGCCATCGAGCCAAGGTCGAGGACAAGCCCGAAGTCAGGAAGGCCGGCGGCGTCCACTACACGCCTCAGCATATCGTCAACTACATCGTCAAGAATACCATCGGCAAGCTGATTGCGGACAAGACCCCGGCCGAGATTGCCAAGCTCGCCTTCCTCGACAAATCATGCGGCTCCGGCTCGTTCCTCATCGGCGGCTACACCTGCCTGCTCGACTACCACCTCGACTGGTACGTCAAACACGACCCGGCCAAACGTCCGAACGAAGTCTTCGCCATCCGTCCCGGCGAATACCTGCTCACCACCGCCGAAAAGAAGCGGATATTACTCAACAACATCTACGGCGTGGACATCGACCCGCAGGCCGTCGAAGTCACCAAGCTCAGCCTCCTGCTCAAAGTCCTTGAAGGCGAGAACCGAGAGACAATCAACAGCCAGCTCAAGCTCTACCACGAACGCGCCCTGCCCAACCTCGACTCCAACATCAAGTGCGGCAACTCGCTCATCGACTCCGACTTCTATCGCGGCCAGCAGGGCGGCCTGTTCGATGCCGACATCCGCCGCGTCAACGCCTTCGACTGGCACAAAGCTTTCCCCGAAGTCATGGCCCGTGGCGGCTTCGATGCCGACATCGGCAACCCTCCGTGGGTGATGACTGCCTACCACGAGAAGGATACGCTGGACCACTTGAGACGTAGGTACAAATCCGCAACTGGCAAGTTCGACCTCTACTACCTCTTCGTTGAGTTGGGCGTTAGACTGATATCAGACACCGGGCTGCTCGGCATGATCATACCCAACAAGTTCTTCCACACGAACGCGGCTGCCAACCTTCGGGCGCTATTGGCGGAAGGTAGGGGCATCCGCAGCATCGTGGACTTCGGAGACGAGCAGGTGTTCAAAGGTGCCACGAACTACTCCTCGATGCTCTTTCTTCAGAAGAGGCCACTCAAGAATCTCGAGTATGCGAAGGCTATGGCCGGGCTCAAGGTCACGGAGGAATACAGCGTGCCGCTGGCTTCGCTCGGAGCAGAAGCCTGGCACTTCTCATCGCAGAGAATCAACGTTCTCTTCAGCAAGATTGAGAAAGAAGGCACGCCGCTAAGTGCTTTGACGGCCCGCTTCGGCACGGGAGTACAGAGTGGCGCGGACCGGGTGCTTGCGCTCGACGAAGAGACCGCCGGTTCCCTTCGTATCGAGAAGGACGTCTTGCGCCCCGTGCTGCGAGGTCGGGATGTGAGGAGATACGGCACGCCTGAGAAGCCGAAGTCGCTGGTCTTTCCGTATAAGGTCGAAGGCGGTAGGTTTGTGATCCTGACGGAATCCGAGATGGAACGGCACAAACATCTTTGCAGGTATCTCGCGGGCAATCGGCAGAGACTGGGAGAGCGCGTGTGGTTTGATAAGACCGCGACAGAGTTGTCAGGCAAGTGGTACGGAATGATGTATCTGGACGCATGGTCGTCATTCGAGAGCGAACACATCCTGACACCGTCGCTCAGCAACTGTGCCAACTTCACAACTGGCAAAGGAACGCTGTTTGCGACAGGAACGGCGGGAGTGACATCTATCATCCCCAAGCCTGATGTGCGCGAGAGCATCCTGTACCTGCTCGGTGTGCTGAACTCGCGGCTCCTGAGTTTCTACGCCATCCACCACAGCCCTGTCTTCTCAGGCGCATACTACAAGTTCAGCGCGCCCTACCTCAAGAAGCTGCCGATAAGACGTATTGACTTCTCGAACAAGGCGGACAAGGCGCGGCATGACAAGATGGTCGAACTGGTGACGCGGATGATGGAATTGAAGAAGCAGCAGGCCCGCGCCCCGAAGAAACAAAGCCCCAGTGCCCGCCAACTCCTCGACCAGAAGCTCGCCATCACCGACCAGCAAATCGACGCGCTGGTGTATGATCTGTACGGATTGACGGAGGATGAGGTTCGGATAGTTGAGGGAGGTGACAAGTGAAGGCACGGCTAGTTGTGCAGCATTTAGAGGGAATCGCAGGGGCAGCGCTGGACGAGTACCCTGCCGTTATCCGCGAGTTCATCCGAGGCCGGAATGGCGTCTACGCGTTGTACAAGCGCGACCGGCTCTACTACGTCGGACTGGCCCGTAATCTCCGGTCACGACTCCGCGGCCACACGCGAGACCGTCATGCAGGGAAGTGGGACCGGTTCAGCATCTATCTGACTAAGAACGACGAGCACCTGAAAGAACTGGAGTCGTTGATACTGCGGATAGTCGACACGCGAGGCAACAAGGTCACGGGCAAGTTCATCGCGTCTGAGGACCTGAAGCGAAGGTTCCGTCGTCGGCTGAAGGAAAGCTGGAACCACAAGGTCGAAGAAATGACCAGTTGGTCTGAGCCGGAGCGCGAGAAACCGGAACGGAATCTCAGGCGTTTCCTCGGGCCGGTCGGGCAGAAGCTTGATACCGTGCTGAGCAAGTACGTAACCCAGCGTTTTCATGTCAGAATGGGCTACAAGGGCAAGGTCTACGTCGCACACGTAAGGCGGAATGGCGCGATTTCCTTTGCCCGGGAGAGCGCAGACTCGCAGCGCCTCGGAGGCAAACTGCACCTGTCGCCGTCAGCGGCCGCAGCCGCCGTCGCTGGCAAGTCCATGAATGGTTGGTGGTGGTGGAAGTTCAAGAATGCAGACGGCAAGTGGGTCAGGCTCTCCGAACTGCGGGCCGGCCGCGCGCGCCCGGCATGAGGCCGATGAACGAGCACACGGCGACGGTCCTCTCGGATTGGCCGTCATACTCTCGGGACCTGAAGCAGTGCGGCTACTCTCCCGACGTCGACTTCGTATGCCCCATCTGTGGAGAAACGTGCTCATGCCCTACGAAGCCCATCTCTGTCTCGAAGGGCCACATCATTCCGGCGGCGTTTGGAGGCATCTCAACGGTGCTCGTCTGCAAGCAGTGCGAAGACTTCATGGGGCACAGTATCGAAGCGCCACTCATCAAGCTTGTCAAAGACGGTCGCGCGATATACGGTAGGGCTGACGGAATCGTGCGCGGGAGGTTCCGCATCAAGACCGACACGGGGCCAGCCCACGCACACCTTAGGTTCAGTGGAAACAACGGCTGGACCATTCACTTTCCCAAGCCTGGTGACATGGAGAGAGTATTCCCCGATGCAAAGCCGGGACCGATTGTCGAGCCGCCCCGGCTGGAGTTCGCCCTAGCGTTCGACAAGCCAAGGGTAGACAGGTCCCTCCGACTGACTGTACTGAAGGTCGCATACTTGGCGTCCTTTAAGTGGCTTGGATATGCCTACGTCCTAAGGCGTGAACTGGCCTGGGTCGGGAAGAAGCTCAGGGGACAACCCGTCGACCGTCCGTACGTCTACTCCATGAGCCTGCCAGGAAAGGCGTACACCCTCCGGATGCCCGGTTACGACCAACTGGCATTGCGCGAGTCGCACGTGGCTCTTTTCTCTGGCACCGCCGCAGAGTTGCCGGTGCTACTCGGGTTTGTCCAGCTTCAGAACATGCAGCACCTTGCTGTGCTGCCACCGCCTGCCGGCGGTGTGACCTTGGAGCAGCTGCGGGATAAGCTCGGCACCGGAGACGGGCGGACAGCTTATGTCGCATTCGACCCGCGGCCCGCGGTCATTGTGGTATGAGGCCGACCGTGCAATTCAAAGGTATGGCAAATGAGCCTCTGAGCGAGTGACATGACAAGATGGTCGAACTGGTGACGCGGATGATGCAATTGAAGAAGCGGCAGGCCCGCGCCCCGAAGAAGCAAAGCCCCAGCGCGAAGCAACTCCTCGACCAGAAGCTCGCCTTCACCGACCAGCAGCTCGACGCGCTGGTGTATCAGTTGTACGGATTGACCGAAGACGAAATCCGAATCGTAGAAGGAGGGCAGAAATGAAGACAGAAAACCTGGGGAGCGTTTCTGCCAACCTCATGAGTTGTGATGACGGGGCTGGGAATGATTGGCGCCCTTATTATCTCCTAGTCATATGGTCTCATGCTCATCTACTTTGACGCCAACGTAGTTGAGTATTGTGCGGTCTATGAGGACTTCGTTCTTGGCGAAAGCACGGCACTGCCTGTCAGCGAAGCCAAGCTGCTGAAGGAACTGAGAGCCCTCCGCAGGCTAGTGGAACTTGAGCAGCTAGGTGAAGGATGGGAGGTTGCTGCGCCAGCCCATTTGATGAGGGAGCTTCTGAGCGGCGAACCGGAACCGCAGGTGCGAGAAGTCTATGCAATCTTGCTGGAGGCTTGGAAGGACTCAGCATGGCGCGCAATTATTGACGCCAGCGAAGAGAGGATTCTCTCTGTCGCACGTTCCCTCCGCACATTGAACATCAACGGCGTGGCTGACAGAAGGCATCTTGCTGAGGCCATCGTGCTGAGGGCGTCGTGGCTTCTGACCAATGACAGGAGATTCATCAACCGCACACGTGTCAGGACAGAAGCCATCGCTGATGTGCAAGGGGTTCGTGTTGCTCGGCCATCAGAGTGTATTCGTGAAATATCTCTTGGCCTGTTTCTGAAGTAATGCCCATGAAGAACACATCGGGGAGTATCGGAGATGGTAACCGTTTTCGCTTCACACGAATCCCGCAGCCGCTACCCGTGAACCGTAAGCCGTCAGCCGCGAGCCGCAGGCTGTCGTCCGTCCCACCCCGCCACCTTGACATCTCCGCCTCCGCCCGTATCATGCGGACCGTATTGTGCCATGAACCTAGCCCGGCCGTGACGGAACCGAGGTAAGCAATGCGTCCCCGAATTCCCTCTGCAATCAACATAGACAAGAGCCGTCTCTGGAAGGCGATGGGCGCGTGCGTCGACAATGGGCTCCGCCTGCACGAGGATGCCAAGACTCTGCGGGACTACGGGTCGGCCAACGGGTCGGCCACGGCCGTTGCGATCTGCATTCTGGCTCAAGAGGAGTTCGCTAAAGCATTCCTCCTCCATCTGGTCTGTGAGGGGGCCATTCCGTGGACAGTCGAGGTGCGCAAGTCACTGCGCAGTCATAAACCCAAGCAGCTCTGGGGATTCATCATGGAATGGCTGAGCCCTTCGGACGACGATTTCCTCGGGAGGCTTGAGAGAATAGGAGGAGAGCGCACGTTGCCCACGCATGTCGCCGATGCAGTGAAGCGGTACATTGAGGAGGTGCAACCTCAGGAGCACATCATTTGGCGGCCGACGGCTGATGATCCGAGGGCCAAGAGCGTTGCAGATGGTGACCGTGACAAGACGAAGCAAAACATCTTCTATGTCGGACTGTCCAAGGATGCAGACGTCATCAGTGTCCCCCCACGGTTAACTCCTGAGATGATAGAAGCAGAGCTCGATAGAACCAAACGGCTCGGCGACCTGGTCGGGCCACTGGGAGAAGGCCGCCTAGGCTCGGCCGTCGACTACGACCTCCTGCGGGAGGCGATGAGCTTCCTCTTGCTGGACAAGAGGAATCGGCCATTCTTAATCCTCGGAGAATCAGAATTTGGCGGCCCGACGTCTTCGTCAACTGGGACCTCTTGGCCGCACTCCATAAAGGTGCGCATCGAAAACATCTCAGATGAACGGGCTACGCATGTCAATGGGCATGCCGCCGTGTATCTTGACAAGGAAATGGTGAGACCATTGTTTCTCCTGAATCAGTTTGCGGTTGATCCACAAACGGTCAGTTCCTGCACGTTCTTTGTATCAGAAGAAACACATGCCTGTAGCACTTCTCCCTCGCACAAACTCGACCTCTCTGTCCAACTCGAATACCGCGGAGGCACTTCGGACCGCAAGTACCATGTACGCATGTGGAGCACTTATGATGCTGGTGCCGGAACTTTTCGGGAGAAGGTGACAGACTCTCAGGAATCAGTGAACGGCGGGCATCCATCACGTGACGGCTTAGAGGTGACGTGGCGACGCCCAACAAGCACCTGATTCGTACGCGCCAGGAGAGAATGCGGGACACTTCCTATATTTCTGAGCGATGTCAAGGCGCGGCATGACAAGATGGTCGGCTTGGTCGAGACGATGACGACAGCCGACAGCTTACGGCTTCCAGCTTACGGCCTCGGCGAAATGAGCAATTGATGCCTGGCATTATCTACCACCCATGGCTTCCTGCTGAGGACCGCGTCGTTGACCGCTTTGCCCGCGCAATCGTCAGTGGCCGGTATCGGAACGTGACAGAGGCGTTGCCCGAGTGTCAGCGCGAGCTCAAGAGGGCGCGGCCGGATCTCAGGCGTGCCGATACGGCAGCGGCCTGGAGACTTCTGTGCCGCGCTTACGATTTCGGCCTGCCGCGGTGGAAGCACTTGTGGACGGACGATGAGCTGCGGCTGCTCGAACGCCACGCCTCGGCGCTCGCGCACGGGAAGTACCGTAACATTGCGACCGCGGCGCGCTGCTACGAGACTGCGTGCGCGCGGGCCGGGCTTGCGGCCCGACATCCGGACAGCTCCATTTGTGCCCGCATCACGGTTCGCGCGCGTGCGCTGGGATACGTCTCGTCCCGAGTCAATCCGCCCCTCGGCCCGGAAGAGCTGCGCGTCATCACCGGCTTCAGCCGGGCTTTGGCTCGGGGCAGATACTCCTGCGGCCGGGCCGCGGTTCCCGACTGCCTTCGTGCCCTCTCCCGCGCCGGGCTGGAGTGGCGACGACCCGAGCACAGACTGGTTGACCTTATCAAAGCCGGAGCGCGGAGACTTGGCTGGCAGGCATTTGAACGGTGGAGTGAGCAGGACATCGAAACCGTAAGGCAGTTCGGCATGGCGTTGGCGGCAGGGCGATACCGGACCGTGAAGGCTGCCTTGCGCGTCTGCCTGAAGTCGCTCCGGTCTACTGGCCGGCACAAGAGCCTCACTGAGAGTAGCCTCAGGTGGAGGTTTAGCCGGTGCTTTGTGGACATGTACGGCAGGCTCTGGCGTCCCGTTTGGAGTCCGGAGGAACTGCGAATCCTGGACCGGTTCGCGCGGGCCTGCATTCGAGGGAGGTATCCGAGCGTTGCCGCCGCCGCGAGAGATTGCGGGGTCGCGCTTGAACGGGCCGGCCTGACCGAGCATAGGAGCGGGAAGCCGCTCAGGTCGACTTCCGGACGGGGTTGGAGCGAATCCAGCGGAGGTTGGACACTCCCCACAATCCTGAATGATGTCCCCGCGCGGCATGACAAGATGGTCGGTCTGGTCGAGACGATGCTGATGACAGCCAACAGCTTTCAGCTTACAGCTTACGGCCCGGTCAAGGACAGGATTCGGTCGTGGAGTGTGCGACCGACAGCTCACGGCCGACGGCGGCGCAGGATCGCTTGCAGAATCGCTGCGAGAATGAAGTGCTTGCCAGCACAGCCGGACCTGCTATAGTACAGACATAGTGGTGAAACGATGACGAAGCCCGCTTGGAGATTGTACCTGGACACGTCGGTCATCGGCGGGTGTTTCGATGAGTAGTCCGCTATGGCAACGGTTCCCGGTCGAGCCCGGACTGCATACGCTGGAAATGAAAGACCGCCTGCAGGAGCGAGTCATGGAAGACACGAGAGGTGCGTCGCCGGCGGCGCTTCTGGCTTACTTCCGCAAGGCGTCGCGCCGTTTCTGGGACGAAGTCGGCTGCGCGTATCCGGAGTCCGTTGCGTCGCCGATGTTCGTTCGCGACGCCGACCAGTTACCCGGCAGCGACTAAGGCGCGGGGAACGCTCCCCACATTTCCGACCGATGTCAAGGCGCGGCATGACAAGATGGTCGAGTTCACACGGAGAGCGATAAACGATGAGTGATGAGTGCGGAGCGACGAGCGCGGGCGTGCGTCGATGGGTTGTGCGAGAGACAACGGGCACGGCCATGGCTGGCGCCCTGCTGGTTGTCACCTCGGGGCGCTGGGACTGGGCGATGGCTTGGGCACTGGTCGGCGTCTATGCAGCAACGTTCATCGCCCAGCTTGTTCTGCTGCTGCCTCGCCGTCCTGGGCTTCTCGCCGAACGGGCTTCGCGCATGGGCACTAACACCAAGTCGTGGGACCGGGTCCTGCTCCCGGTGTATGGCTTGACCACGCTTGCGGTGCTCGTGATTGCGGGACTGGACATGCGCTTCGGCTGGAGCATTCGCTTTCCGGCCTGGCTCCAGTTCGTGGGGCTCGGGCTTGCGCTCATCGGTAACGGGCTCATCACCTGGTCGATGGTCGCCAATGCCTTCTTTGCGTTCAGCGTCAGGCTTCAGCAAGAACGCGGCCAGACGGTTACGACCGGCGGTCCGTACCGTGCGGTCCGGCACCCCGGTTACGTCGGGGCGTCGCTGTTCGCACTCGGCACGGCGCTGTTGCTCGGTTCGTCCTGGTCGTTGGTTCCCGCGGTCGCTTCGCTCGTCCTGCTCGTGGTTCGAACCTGGCTGGAGGACCGCACTTTGAAGGCCGAACTCGAAGGTTATGCCGACTACGCCCGCAGAACCAGGTACCGGTTGCTGCCGGGTATCTGGTAGATGATGCAGATGGTCGAGAAGATGCTGATGACGGCTGACAGCTTACGGCTTGCGGCCTCTGACGGATGCAGGACCAGCACCGCGTAGGAGTAGTTGGCCGTGAGCCGTGGGCCTGCGGCGAACCACGCGCCGGCGTATGAGTTGTATGGACCGACGGAATAAGGAAGTCAGAATCGCCGAAGGTGAGGCAAGATGAGAAACCGGGACACTGGTAACGACCCCAGAATTCGGGCAGGTGAGGAGCCGGAGGCGTTCGGGGGGCTGAAGGGTCTGTCCGCTGACGCAGTGCTCAGTCTGCTCAAGAAGAAGCTCAAATCGGTCGGGTTGACTGGCGAACCGGGGAGCACGAGCGAATCAGGGCCGGGCCGCAGGATGTCCGAAGTCCTGCTGGCGTTCATCAAGCCCTACCTCCACTACGCCGAGAACGGGGAGATGCTGGACGGTCTGGTCACGACGGCCGTGGTGGCATGGAACGCCAGTTTGCTGCCGGAAGACAAGCGCGAGGAGTTCCTGGATGAAGCTGGTCGGGCTGTACTTGCCGAAGCCGGCAAGCAGGCGGCGGATGACTTGAAACCCATCATGCGCGACCTCATAGAGCGGAAGCAGCGCCACTTCCCCGGCGACGAGCGCGTAGTCGTCACGTATGAGTTGCGGAAGGTACGCGGTCGGGACGAGCTTGTCGTGGCATCGGCCCGCGGCGTCTCCCGTGACTCGAAGGAATCCGACTAGCCCGCGCGACCGGTTACGCTGTAAGGGATTCCTGACCAGCGGGCCCCTGTCCCCCCTTTGCCATTTCCCCTTTCCTCTTCGAATCTTGGCCTCCTCGGCGGTTATCTGGTCCGCGATGGGACAACGCCCACGCCGGACGCTCGATAAGTCAGACGGGGCCGCAAGGGCCCCGTCTTCAGGAGGCGAACAAACAGTCGTGCGGCTATTCGATAATGAGCTTCCGGGTAAAGCTACTTGCGCCGGATTCCAGCTTCAGGATGTACGCGCCGCGGGCGAGGTCCTGCCTGGAGAGACTGACCGCGTGGCTGCCCGGCAGTACGTAACCGCAGGCCACCGTCTTCGCCAGCGCTCCACGGACGTCGTAGAGCTTGAGGGAGACATTGGCTGCCGCAGGCAGTGAGTAGCTGACCACCATCCGGCGCGAAGCCGGGTTGGGCGAGACGTCGAGCGCAAACTCGAGAGGGGACACAGCCAGCCCGGCAGCAGGACCGTCGAAGCCGAAGCTCGTGGTCCCAGTCCTGCCCCATATCTGGTAAGGGTATCTGGAGCTCGCGTCATAGCGAGTCCAGACCAATTGGAGGGCACCACCAACTGCAACGGTGATGTTGGGATAGAAGTCCCGGAGATTGGCGGAGTTAGGGGAAAGCCAGTATGGCCCGGTCCATTCCCCGCCCTCGGAGGGACAGCAAGCATAACTGACGCCGTAGTTGCTTAGGCTTGCGTTGTACCCGTACCAGACGACATGAGCCTTGCCGTTGGCATCAAAGAACATGCTGGGTCCGCAGTCGGCGCGAACTTCCGGGTCTGATATCATCACAGGGACCGTCCAACCATTATCGGCGCGGTAGGAGTGGTAGATGTGATAGTACCTGGTGGTGTCGTTTCCTGACACACTTATTGAGTAGCTGTGGCAGACGATGTGCGGGCGACCTGTTACCGGATTGACGTCGATGTCGGGGACGATGAATGAATCCGGATACGGAATCGACTTCGTCACGTTTTCCCATTCCTGCCATTCAGTGCCGATGCGGCTATTCACGTAGACATGGAAACTGTCCCTATCCTCTACGGACTGGCTGCCGTAGTAGGCAACAAACACGTTCCCTGATCTGTCAGTAGAGATCGACGGAGTCCACCGGTAGCTCGGAATCGCGTCCTGAATCAGAGTCTGGGGCTGCCATGTGCCCGAGGCATACTCGCGGAACCCATACGACCGGACCATGTCCGGATACCCCCAAGCCTCCATCCAAGTAACGACCACCTGGCCGTTTGGCCCACAGGCCACGGCGGGATAGACGTGGTCGTGCCCCGAGACGTTCTCACAGAGGTCGAGCGGCTTACTACCAACCCAGCCGCCGGTGCCCGGGCCGGTCACCTCACACTTCCAGTAGTAGATGTGGAAGTTGGTGGTGCCGACGTGTTTCCACATACGCCACACCACGTGGATGGTTGTGCCGTCGGAATCGAGCGCGATTGCGGGATCGGGATCGGGTTTGCCGGCCGTCTTGGCGAGCTGCAAGTCCTTCGACCAGCCTGAGCCGGGGTAGTACCGCTTGTAGTAAACCGCGTCTCCAGCATTGTCGTACCACACCACGTGTCCGACGCCGCCCGCGCCGTAGACAACCTTGTGACCGTTGTTGTGGTACGTGACGTTTTCCAGCCTGTTGTCTGTAATCTGGACCTCAGGGTCCCAGCCGTCCACTTCGGCTACACCGCCACCCGAATTGACTTCGGTCTGCTCAATCGCCGTCCTCTGCGATGACGGTCCGGGCGCGAGTACGCCCATTGCTTCCATATTCCCGCAGACGTTCTCGTTCGGGAGCCCGGTTAAGGCACCCGCTGACAAGGCTGTCGCGAACAGCCCTGCGAACGCGAGAAGCGTAACTAGCCTCATTCGCATCCTTCCTCCTTCTTCTGTTCTGCCGCCTCAGGCCGACCGGTCGGGAGGACCCCCGAGCTCAAGACCCCTTGGCTCCATCCTCCCGACCGGACGGCACCTCCGATTCCTTCACCCGTCCGGCGGCGCCCATCGGTAATCACGACCTGTCGACATGCACTTTTGGTGCCAAAGACCTACGGGTTGAAAGTACGAGACTTAGACGAAGCGGGCTGCAGGAAGTGTGTCCGTTCGGTTACAGATTGTCACCGAACGGTGACAGACCCGGCGTTCAACGGTCCACGGGCTAGCCGCAGCCTCTGTCTGACAGTGCAGGATTCAGGCCGGGAAATCTGCGCAATCTGCATAATCTGCGGATGATTGCTGGCGAGGAACCGGCAACTTGGAACCTGGAACTACCTAGTCGGCCGTCTCGCGCCGATGACGCCTCCCGCCTGACGAGCGTTAGTGGTAATACCAGATGCTGCGGTATTCGCGAGGGTTCTCGCCAACCGACTTCAGCCATTCCAGGTATTCCCAGATGCCGACGTCGGGTTGGACGTAGGTCGGCGCGAGCGATATTCCCTTTTCCCAGGGATGGAACTCGTAGACGCGACGGCCGTCGGGCCGAATCATGATCAGCCGGTGGTGCTGGCCGGCCCGGACGTAGTTCTTGCCCATGCCCGGAACGTTGAATACCGCCTCGTCGGTTCGAGCCAGGCCCGGCATCAGCCGCGCCTCTTCCTTCTGCTCCTGCAGTAGCCGGGCAATCGGCACCCGGTAGTCCATGGTCTCTTCTTTCCCTTTGGCGCTGAACGTGTAGTAGGGGTCAACGCCGACGAGCCTCAGCAGTCGCCGCAGGGCCGCGGCCTCGAATCGTCGGCTGTTTTCACGGGTGAAGACCATCTGGTTGTACACTGCGATACCGCGACTTCGGAACTCCTGTATCGCCCGCAACGTCTCGCCGGTCACCTCGTACACGTGCTGGATATGGGTCACGAGGCATATCTCGCGCCGGCCCGGGACGTGGAACCGGGCAATGGCCGTGGCGAGCGCCGGGGTTACGCGCATCGGCAGGGTGACCGGGACGCGCGAGCCGATGCGGATTCGCTCGATGTGCCGGATGCGGGCCAGTCGCTCGATGATGCCGAGGATGAAGTCGTTGCCCGCGGCCAGCGGGTCGCCGCCGGTCACAAGCACTTCGGAGATCTGGCGATGCCGGCGGAACCACCGGATTGCCGCATCGATGCGGTCACGGGTCGCGGCGGCACCCGCCGCCATCGGCTCGGCAATCTCCCAGTTGCGCTGGCAGTAGACGCAGACCTGCGGGCAGGCGTTGAACGGCTTCAGTATCGCGATCTTCGGGTAACGCCGCGTTACGAGGTCAATCGGCGAGGTGTCGTACTCCTGCATGAAATCCAGCGAGTGCAGCCCCTGCTCCCGGTTGGCCTGCATCGCGTCGACGTAACCGAGCGATGGTATCACCTGGGCGCGAACCGAATGGTCGAGAATCCGGCTGGCGTTGAAGTCCATCAGCGACGCGTAGTGGGGCGTGACCCCGAATGGCAGTCGGCCGGCAACGGCGCGGTCGATCGCCTCCTGCTCGTCCGGGGACAGCCTGACCATCCGGCCGAGCGTCGCGGAATCACGGATGACGTGCCGCAGGTGCCAGGAGTAGTCGAGCCAGTCGCGGCGCCGGCCGTCCATTACCTCAAGCACCCGGCGCCGGTTGGCCTCCCGACGCACGACCACGGCCGGATCCAGGCCGGTCGGGAAGCGCCGGATGCCCTCGTCCACGAATTCGGCCAGTTCGTCCAGGCCCTTGGACCGGACTCTCGCCGCGGCGCGGCCGGACAGCCGCTTCGGCACCCTCGCGACCGGTTCCGGGTAGAGCTTGCTCTGACCACGAAGTGCGCGGAACAGGTGTCGAAACTCCGCTATGAACCCCGGCGCCAACTCGTCCCTCGGCGCCAGCCCGTGCGCGGCGTCGTGCAGTTGGCTGAGCGCGCTGCAGCCGGCGACCTCCTCGCTGCGCACGGAAATCACCTGCTTCATGACGTCGACGCAATCAAGCACGGTGGCGAGCTCAAGTGCGTGCGTATCGAAATCGTGGTTGAGGAAGACCAGCTCTTGCTGGCTCAGGTAGTCAAAGACTCGTTTGCGGGCGCTCCCCAGAGTCGGCGCCTCACACAGTATGGCGTGCAGTTCGGGATTCTCCCGCCAGATGTCATCGAATCGCGGTATCATGAAGCCTCCCGTCGGCGGCGTCCCCGCCGGCATTCACAATATACCCGCACGTCAGCCTGAATCAAGCACGGCTGCACTCTGCAGGCCTGCGGCATCGGTTCACATTTGACAGGCAGGAAAGAGCCAATGAAGACCGACCGTTAGCAACTCGCGGCCTGGGACCTGAGGCTGCCGACCTTAAGGCTTGGGTCGGGGACTGGTTTCGGAATCGGAGCGGTGGTAGACGACCCGGCGCGCGAACGGAATCTCTACCCCCGCCTGGTCAAACGCCTTCTTGAGCCGGGCCCGCAGGTCCATCCCGGTCTTCCAGTGCATGAGCGGCCGCACCTTGGCCAAAATGCGGACCGTAACCCCGGACTCGCCGAACGCCAGTATCCCCTGCACCTCGGGCGGCTCCAGCGCAATGTCCTGGTTCTCACTGAACCACTGGTCCGCGGCCTGCCTGGCCACGGCCATGCCTCGCTCGGCGTCCTGCTCGTAGGCAAGGTCAACCGTGACTATCGCCCTCATCCAGTCGCGGTTCCAGTTACCTATTGTCGTGAACTCGCCATTGGGCACGACGTTGAGTGTACCGTCAAACGCTCGGATGTGAGTGGCCCTGAGCCCGATGTACTCGACAACACCCGCGACCTTGCCGCTCGTGATGACGTCGCCGACGCCCATCACGTCCTCAAAGAGGAGGAAGAAACCGGAAAGGAAGTCGCGTACCAGGGTCTGGGCACCGAACCCGATCGCGAGTCCGGCCACGCCCGCGCCGGCCAGAATCGCGGCGTAATCCACGCCCAGCACCCGCAGCACCATCACCAGGCCGACGAAGAAAAGAACGTAGCTGATCAGGCTCCGGCTGACCATCAGCAGGGTCCGGGCATGGCGTTCCCGAAGGAGCCGGCCACTGGTGCGAAGCAGCCGTTTGAGGACAAGCGTGGCAATCCGGCCAGCAAGCCAGAGGGCCGCGATGATGAGGACGATGCTGCCCAGCTTGACCACATACTGGGCGAACTTCTCCGGGGTGAGAAACTGCTGTTTGAGTACGTTCCACAGGTTGTGCCAGAACAAGGGCTACCTCCTAACCTCAATTGTGCCGGTAGGCCCGGCGACTGCTGAACCGACGACGGCGGCGAGGACACCCGCGTCATTGGCCCGGTGCTGGAAATCGGCGACGCGGTTCTTCGGCAACGACACGAGCAGCCCGCCCGAGCTCTGCGACTCCCAGAGGATATTCCGTAGCGCGGAAGAGACGTCGTCCCGCCACTCGACCTTGTCGCCAAACGAGTTCTCGTTCATCGCCACGCCGGCGTCCACCAACGTCTCAGCCATGCTGAGTACCTTGGGCAGCAACGGAATCGCCGACGCGTCAAACCGCAGCCGCACTCCGCTGCCTTGCGCCATCTCCTGCGTGTGTCCGAGGAACCCGTACCCGGTGATGTCGGTGGCCGAGTGGACGTCGCAGGCGAGCATTATCTCCGACGCCACTTTGTTGAGCTGCATCATCGAGCGGGTGGCGGCCGCGTACAGTTCGGGGTCAACCTCATCCTGCGTCATCATCGCCTGGGCGAATACGCCGCACCCGAGCGGCTTGGTGAGCACAAGTACGTCGCCGACCTTTGCCGCAGCGTTGGTGACAATCCGCTTCGGGTCGATCCGGCCCGTCACCGACAGCCCGAACTTGATTTCCTTCTCGTTGAACGTATGCCCGCCCGCGATCACTGCTCCGGCCTCGCTTACCGCGTCCTGGCCGCCGCGTAGAATCTCGGCCAGCACGCGCTTGTCCATCGGGCCGGGAAAACCGACGATATTCAGAACCGTAAGCGGGGTGCCACCCATCGCGTAGACATCGGAGAGTGAATTCGCTGCCGCAATCCGCCCGAATACGTACGGGTCTTCGACCATTGGGGTCAGCAGGTCAACGGTCTGCACCAACGCGAGACCATCCTGCAGCAGGAACACGCCCGCGTCGTCGGCCGTGCTGATGCCGACGAGCAGTCGCGGGTCGTTCTGGGGCTTCAGGCCCTCAAGTGCTTGCGCTAACTGCGCCTTGCTGAGCTTGGACGCTCAGCCGGGGCAGGTTACCGTAGCGAGTATGCCACGTTTAGCCATAGTTCCTTTCAGGACAAATGACGAATTCCCAATTGCCAATTCCTAACGAATGCCCGAATGCCCAATGTGCACTCCGACACTTCCGTCCATTTGGGCTTCGTTGGGAATTGGGAATTAGTCATTAGTCGTTCGCCTTGTGCCTGAGTATTCGGACTTCGCCTTTGCGCTGGGTCACGCCGCGCGAATCGAGGTAGTTGAGCAAAGGGATGATGTACTTGCGGGTGGTGCCTAGTTCCTGCCTGATCTCCGAAGCGGTCAGTTCGGCCTTCTGCGCGAACAGCGCGCGGACCTTCTGTTCGGCCAGCGCCACCGCCTCGCGGTGCATCACCACCGACTCGCCGACGTCCACCAGGCGGCCGGACTCGAGCAGCGCGACGCGCGCCTGCTGCGCCAGCTTCTTCTCGGTACCGGCCAGCGCCTCCTCGAAGCTCGGCGGCGAGAAACCCATCTCCCGGAACAGCTTGTCGAGACGGTCATATTCCTTCTGCAACGCCGGGCCCAGCTTGATTTGATGCGCCGCCAGGCGGACCCGGTCGTCTTCGACCACGACCTCCTTATCGTCGAGCAGCCCGGCCAGCACGGTCTCGAACAAAGGCGGCGAGAAGTTGGGCGCCGCTTTTGCCCGGAGTTCGGGCCGCTTGAGTCCGAGCCGGAGCGGATTGTCTTTGTGGAACCGGTCGAGTGTCGCGACCACGGCCGCGCGCGCCTCCGCGACCATCTTCTCGTGGACCAGGAACTCCTTGGCCTCGTACACCAGCCTGCGCGCGCGGTTGGTCGCAAGCAGCAGGCCGAGCATCTCGTTCGCGTCGGTGTCGGCCAGCGCGAGGTCTTTGGCCGCCTGTGCCAGGGTCCTGGCTTCGAACCGGCGCTTGAGCAGGTACTGTTCGAGCACGCTGCCCGCTTCACCGGTAGCAAGCGCCCGGAGCCGCTTGACCACGTCCTCGTCGAACCTCCGCTCCTTGGACGGGTTCGCTTCGAGCACGACCCCGCCGCCGATTGTCTGCTGGGGCGCGAACGTCCGGATTACATAGTGGTCGTTCCAGTCGCAGACGACCGGCTCTTCGGCGCGGACCTGCACCAGCGCCTCGTGGCCCGGCGCCAGCTCCTTGCAGTCGAGCAGCGCGACCCGGCACATCACTTCCGCGGTGCCGACATGGAGTTTCAGGCTGGCCAGGTTCCGGAGTGGCTTCGCGACCGACCGAAGCAGGTAGAAAGTCGCGTTGAAGTTGAGCGTCGGCGTGTAATAGCCGGGCGTCGCGAGCACGTTGCCGCGCGTCACCGCCTCCCGTTCCAACCCCTGCAGGTTGAGCGCGGTCCGTTCCCCGAGCCCGATTGACTCGACCGCCGCATTGTGCTTCTGGATTCCCCTGACCCGCACCTCGCGCTTCTGGGGCAGCAGCTCCAGCGTGTCGCCGACGTGGACATGGCCGGACAGGATCGTCCCGGCGACGACCGTGCCGAAGCCCTTCATCGAGAAGTTCCGGTCAATGGGCATCCGGAAGACGCCGCGGTCCGGCTTGGTCTCGACCGTGCGCGACAGGTCAATAATCATCTGCCTGAGTTCGGGCACGCCCCTGCCGGTAATCGCGGAGACCGGCATCATCGGTGCTCCTTCAAGGAAGGAGCCCTTGACCATCTCGCCGACGTCCAGCTTGACCATTTCGAGCCACTCGTCGTCAACCAGGTCAACCTTGTTGATGGCAACGAGCCCGCGCTTGATGCCCATCAGCCGGCAGATCTCAAAGTGCTCGCGGGTCTGGGGCATCACGCCGTCGTCGGCGGCCACGACCAGCACCACGAAGTCGATTGTGCTTGCGCCGGCGAGCATGTGCCGGACGAACCGCTCGTGCCCGGGCACGTCAATGACCGTAATGTCGGCACCGAGGAAGGCAAACCCGAGGTCCGTGGTCATGCCCCGTTCTTTCTCTTCCTTCAGGCGGTCCGGGTCGGTGCCGGTCAGGGCTCTGACGAGCGCCGACTTGCCGTGGTCAATGTGGCCCGCCGTCCCGACTACAACGTGCACGCGACAGCCTCTGGAACCCTGAACCCTAAACCCCAAAACCCAAATCTGCAATCTGCAATCCGCAATCTGGAATCTGAAATCGTCTTAGAATCCTCTCCGGTCACTACACCCCGGGACACCAAGCTCGGCCCGGTACTTGGCCACGGTACGTCTCGAGATGTTGATTCTCTCCAGCTTCAATTTCGCGCAGATTTCGTCGTCGCTCAGCGGGTTCTGCTTGTCTTCGGCACCGATAATCGTCTGGACTTTCTGCTTGATACTGGTGCGCGAAGTGGCGCCGGCCCCGGCTTTGAAGAAGTAGCTGAACGGAAAGATGCCCTGGTCGGTTTCGAGATACTTGCCGGCTATCGCCCGCGACACGGTCGAGGCGTGAACCCCGATGACGTTGGCGGCCCGTTTCAGGGTTGCGGACTTCAGGTGCTGCCTGCCGTGCAGGAAGAAGTCGTGCTGTTCCTCGATAATCAACTCCACCAGCCGTTTCAGGGTCCGGCGCCGCGACTCGATGCCCCGGAGGAACATCAGCGCCCGCTGCAGCTTGTCCCGGGCGAACTGCACCTGCTCGGGCGCGCAGTCCTTGGGGTTCTTCAATATCTCGATGTAGCGCTGGGAAAGTCGCAGCCGCGGGAACCGCTCGTCGTTGGCGCTGGCCACCAGCGAGTCGCCCTGCCACTCCACCGAGAAGTCCGGCGAGACGTAGTCCGCCGTTCCGGGCGCGAAGCTGCGCGCCGGCCGGGTCTCAAGCCTCAGCAACCGCAGCACTGCGCGTCGCACTTCGTCCTCGGTGACTCCGCACAGTTTCGCAATCCTGGCCGTCTGCTTCTTCATCAGCAAATCCCAGTGGTCGGCGAGCAGCTTTCGCTCCAGGCAGGCCGGGTCGGCGTCCGCCAACTCAAGCTGGACCAGGAACGACTCCCGCCGGTCATGGCACGCAATGCCGCCGGGCTCCAACCGCTGGATCGCGTAGAGGATAGACCGGACCCGTTCCGCTTCGACTTCCTGCTGCTTGGCAATCTCCTCGTCCGACATAGTCAGAAACCCGTCATCGTCCAGCGACTCGACAATGAACTCGGCGACGCGCGCGTCCTCCTCGCTCAATACGCTCCGGAGGTGCGGCATCAGCGACTCGACCAAGTTCTGCCCCGGCCCGGCCGCAAGCTCGACGGCCGATGTCTTGTCGTCGTCCGACCCGGTGCCTGCGTATGCCGTCGGGGACCAGCCGTCGTCCGGCATCAGCTCGCTGATTGTGTACTCGTCGCCGGGCCTGATGTCAATCTGCGTCTCGTTCGTCTCCGGGGCCGGCGCATCAACCGTTGAAACGGGCGCGGCGGCTTCCGGTGCGGGCTCTGAAATGGAGGCGATTACGTCGGATTCGACCGTACCCGGGCTGCCATCGGATTCCTCGAGCGCCGGGTTTTTCTCCATCTCCTCGCGCACCAGTTGCTCGAGGTCCAGGGCCGACACCTGAAGCAGCTTCATCTGCAGGATGAGCTGCGGGGTCAGCCGCATTTCCTGCCGCTGCGTCAGGTGGAGCCCGAGGTTCATATCCGGAATCTCTCGCCCAGATAGACCTGTCGCGCCTTCTCGTGCTTGACCAGGTCGTCCGACGTACCGGACATCAGCACACGCGCGTCAAACATGATGTACGCCCGGTCGGTAATCTCCAGGGTCTCGCGCACGTTGTGGTCGGTTATCAGAATCCCGAGCCCCTCGTCCCGCAGCTTCCTCACGATGTCCTGAATCTCGGCCCGGACAATCGGGTCGATCCCGGTGAACGGCTCATCCAGCAGCAGGAACGCCGGCCGGGAGGCAAGCGCCCGGGCCAGTTCGACCCGCCGCCGCTCCCCACCGGAAAGCGTGCCGCCCCGCTGCTTCTTCAGATGCCCGACATTGAACTTGGCCAGCAACTCCTCGACCCGGGCGGTCCGCTCGGCCTTCGGCACGCCCAGCATCTCCAAAATCGCCCTGACGTTGTCCTCAACCGACAGCTTCCTGAATATCGAAGGTTCCTGGGAAAGGTAACCCAGACCGAGCCGCGCCCGCTTGTAGACCGGCATCCGCGTGATGTCATGGTCATCGAGCGTGATTGTGCCCTGCTCCGGCCGGATGAACCCGGTTATCATATGGAAGGTCGTAGTCTTGCCGGCGCCGTTCGGTCCCAGAAGCCCCACAATTTCGCCGCGCTCCAACTCAAGGCTCACGCCGTCAACGACCGTGCGCTCGCCGTAACGCTTGACCAGGTCCTGAGTCGATAACCTCATAGGCCTCGCCCCACGCCTCTCCTCACTTCCTCTGCTCTCCTGTTCTGATGAGCTGACCCGAGGTCAGCTCGCTGACTTCGACCCGGTCAATCCCGCCGTCCGCGACCCGAAGCTCGATGGTCCTACCGGCAACCACAATCGAGTCGCCGCCCTCGGTCCGATACTCGCCGGTCGCGCGGTTACGAATAGTCACCCACTCGAGCGCGCCGTTTCTGACTCGGAATACCATCGTGTCACCGCTCGCCCGGCTCGCACTGTCGCGCACGCGCGGCCCGCCGAGCGCCATGCCCGAGTCCGGCCCCGAGAAGAAAGTGACCGTGTCACACTCGAGTTCGGTGGCTCCCGACTTCAGCCGTACGTCGCCCTGTGCCAGCGCTCGCGATCCCTTCTGATACCAGAACATTTCCCGGCTCGTTACCGTGGCAGCTCGGCCCTCACCCCTCGCCCCTCGCCCCTCGCCCCACACCAGAACCGGGCTCGAATCAACCACCCCGACGTCTTTATCCAGGTCGTAAGTACCCTTCCGACCGGTCAGACGGAAGCTGTGGTTCAAATTCTCAAGCGTAACTCCCGAGTCGGCCAACACCGTCTTCTCCTTAGACCGGTAGAGCAGCTTCGGCGCCCTGATGTCGAGTGACTCCTGCCGCACGCGAACGTTGCCGAAAAGCTCGGCCAACTTGTCGGAAAGGTGATACCGAGCCGAATCGGCCCAGATCTGGGCGTCGGGATTGGTTATGTGGACCGCGTCGCTGATAAGCGCCAGGCCCTTGCCTTCGAACATCCGCGCCAGGTTCGCGGTTATCCGGGTATCGCCGTCGGTGATCACGACGCTGTCACGAAACACGGTTGCGTCGCCCTCCGGCGTGCGCTCGATGGACATGTGCTTCGCGTTGAGTTGGGCCGCGTCGCTCAGCCCGATGCAAAGTGCCAGTCCTGCTGCCATGAGTCCCATTCGTCGCATGTGTCCCATTCGGTTCATGCCTTACTTCCCAGTCTCGAAATCGTAGTCCGACGTTCCCTGGACCGGGCTCAAGATGTCAATCTTGTTCAACCCGGCATCGGACACGAGCCCCTTGCCCTCGATTCTGCCCTTGGGAGTCTCGATCACCAGGTCGGCGTCGGTCCGGACCAGCCGGCCCTGATTGCTCCATGACAGAGAATCGGTCGAAAGCGTCGTGCTGTCCGAAGTACGGACGACGACATGGCCGCGTGCAACCAGGTCTTCGCTCTTCGAGTATATCGAGCCCTCGTCCGCCACCAGCGTGGAATGGACGCCGCCGGCATCATCGTAAAACAACACACGAAGACCGGTCACGTCAACCCGCTGCACTGGGTCATAAACGTACGCCTCCTGCGCCTCCAGAGTGTACAGCCGCTTCCCGCTCGAACTCTCATGCAACGTGAACCCGTCAATCACCTGGCTGGGCAATACCGGGTTCGGCCCGCACACCGGCTTGTCATTGCAGGCAAGGAGCATACAGCATACGGCATACAGCACACAGCACGCCGTCTTCCTCGGTCTGCAATCTGAAATCTGCAATCTGAAATCTGCAATCCTCACTGGATTGCTCCCGCCTTGCCCCACCACACCCACTCCTCCGGATGCCGCCGCACCTGCTCAAGCAACGCGCGCGCCGCCGCCCGCTCATCCCCGGCCGGGTACACGTCAACTCGCATCCGGCCCCGGTCCAACCGGGCAAAAGCCGGCGCAAGCGAACCGCCCTTCCGTGCGGCAATCTTGAATCCGATATCAGGCAACCTGACCCTGACTCCGTCACACTCCGTCCAGCTCTGGGTGCCCTGACTCGTATTGTCCAACATGAACCCAGTGATTGATGGTCCGGCGCCGACCTTGATTGCCTGCCTGATTCCCTTGGCCATATTTACACCTCCGGACCCGCGCAAAGCCGACAACTGCCTGCCCAGCCCCGGATCCCGTTGCTCGCCGACCGCAAGCGAGACCCGGCATCCGGTGCGACTGAACACCTGAGGCAGGTATTCCCACAGGCCAAAGTGAAAAGAAGCCATGGCCGCATGCAATTCTCGTTCCATTAACTTTCGGGTAAGATTCTCACAGTATACGCTCGCCCTGTCAATGATGGCGTCACCGGTTCTGCCTCCAACCTTAGACATAAGTGCGAAATTCTTCCCCAAACGCCAGCCATTCCTTGCCCAGAACCACCGGTTGTCTTTCCCCATGATAATGCGCAGGTTACGCCTGATTTCCTGCCGGTAGTCCGGCCTCAGCGCGAGGTACAGCAGGACGATTGCGCGGGAGAGAAGGATCGCCGGGCTATCGGGCAGAGCCCGAACCAGCGCGAGAGCGGCGCCGGGCAAACTCATAGCCGGCCTTGATGAATTCGTGGAAGAGCGGATGGGGCTTCAGCGGCCTTGATTTGAATTCCGGGTGAAACTGGGTCGCCAGGAAGAACGGATGGCCTTTCAACTCGACTATTTCCACCAGCTTCCCGTCCGGCGATTTGCCGGTCGCGAGCAGCCCATGTTTCTCCAGCATCGGCAGGTACTTGAGGTTGACTTCGTAACGATGCCGGTGCCGCTCCGGCACCTGTGCGGTGTGGTAGCAGCGCCAGGCAACGCTACCCTTTCTGACCCGGCACGGCCAGGATCCAAGGCGCATGGTGCCGCCCTTGCGCCTGATACCTCGCTGGCGCGGCATCATGTAAATGACCGGGTATGGCGTCCGCGGGTTGAACTCGGTCGAATTGGCGTGCTCCATGCCGCACTGGTTCCGAGCAGTCTCAATCACCGCCGACTGCAGGCCCACGCATAGCCCCAGGAACGGCAAGCGCTTCTCGCGGCAGTACTTCACCGCGCACAGCTTGCCCTCGATGCCCCGTACTCCAAACCCGCCCGGAACAATCACCCCGGCCAGACCGGCCAGCCGCTCATCGACCGTCTCTTCGGTAATCTCCTCAGACTCAACCCAGCGGACCTTCGCCTTGACGCCGACCGCCGACGCCGCGTGGTGCACCGCTTCAACAACCGACTTGTAGGCATCGTGCAGCCCCACGTACTTGCCGCACAGCCCGATTTCGAGAACCTCGGTCGCGAGGGTCTCGCGCTCGACGAACCGCCGCCACGCACTCAGGTCCGGGTTCCGCGTCTTCAGAGCGAGCAGCTTACAGATGTAACCGTCCAGGTTCTGCCGGCGGAACATGAGTGGAACCTTGTAGATGTTGTCGACGTCGGTCGCCTCGATGACCGCCTCCGGACACACGTTGCAGAACAGGGCGATCTTGTCGCGCGATTCCTGGGGCAGGGCGGTCTCGGCCCGGCACATTACGATGTCGGGCTGAATCCCGAGGTCCAGCAACTCGCGCACCGAATGCTGAGTCGGCTTGGTCTTGTACTCGCCCGCGGTCTTGATGAACGGCACCAGGGTCAGATGGACGTAGATGACGTTCTGCCGCCCCTCCTCCAATGCGAACTGGCGCGCCGCTTCAAGAAACGGCTGGCCCTCAATGTCGCCGACCGTGCCGCCGATTTCGGTTATCACCACGTCGTGGCTCTTTGCGAGCTTCCGAATCCGGTCCTTTATCTCGCCGGTGATGTGCGGCACGACCTGTATCGTCCGGCCCAGGTACGCGCCCTTCCGCTCCCGCTCAATCACCGCCGAGTAGACCTGGCCGGCGGTCACATTGTTGTCCTGCGAGAGGCTCAGGTCGATGAACCGCTCATAGTGGCCGAGGTCAAGGTCGGTCTCTGCCCCATCGTTGGTAACGAACACCTCGCCGTGCTGGAACGGGCTCATCGTTCCGGGGTCGACGTTGATGTACGGGTCGAACTTGAGCGGCACGACCTTCAGCCCGCGCGACTTGAGCAGCAGCCCGATGGATGAAGTGGCAATCCCCTTACCGAGGGATGAGACCACACCGCCGGTAACGAAGATAAACTTAGCCAAGGCAGAAGTGCTCTAGTGCTCCAGTGGTCAAGTGCTCCAGTGGCGGAACCGGTCCGCCCCTGTCACTCGACCACTTGATCACTCGATCTCTTCTCACTAGCCCTGTCTCTGCTTGTGTTTCGGTTCGCGCTTGCAGATGACGTACACGACGCCCTTGCGCTTCACAACGACACAGTGTGCGCATCGCTTCTTGATTGACGTACGAACTTTCACAAGTACTCCTTTGTCCTTTAGTTTAGTCGAGCCCGCAGCCTTTTCGGAGACCTCTCGATCCCGCTGAGCTTCGCTCAGGGCATCGCCGCCGGCTTCACTTGAACCGGTAAATGACGCGGCCCCGGCTCAGGTCGTACGGTGAAAACTCCACCGTCACGCGGTCGCCGGGCAGAATCCGAATCCAGTGCAACCGCATCCGGCCTGAGATATGGGCGATGACTTGATGTTTGTTGTCCAGCACCACTTTGAAGGTCGCGCTGGGCAACGACTCGAGTACCGTCCCCTCAAGCTGTATCAGGTCTTTCTTACTCATTCATCTCCGTTATCAAGCTGCTGTCTCTTTCTGCTTACCAAGTTGACAATCGACAATCGTCAATCGCCAGTCGTCAATATTACCGGCTCGGCGGCGGTCACCAGTATCGTGTGCTCGTAATGAGCCGATGGCTTACCGTCCTTCGCCACAACGGTCCAGCCGTTGCCGAGCGTCTCTACCTCATACCGGCCCATGTTCACCATCGGCTCAATCGCCAGCGTCATGCCGGCGACAAGCTTCATCCCCATCCCCGGCTTGCCGAAGTTAGGCACCGACGGGTCCTCGTGCAGGTTTGTTCCCACCCCGTGCCCGCACAAGTCGCGCACGATCGAATAGCCCTGCGCCTCGACGTACGACTGCACCGCGTGACCGATGTCCGAGACGCGATTCCCTGCCCTGGCCTGGGCCGCTCCCAGCCAGAATGACCGTTCGGTCGCGGCAACGAGCGCCATGACGTTCGGCTTCACGTTACCCACCGGGAACGTCCTCGCCCCGTCGGCAATCAGCCCGTCTTTCGTCACGCCGACGTCAATCTTCACGATGTCACCTTCGGCCAGCCTCCGATGGCTGGGTATCCCGTGCACGACCTCCTCGTTCACCCCGATGCAGACCGCTGCCGGGAAACCACGGTAACCCAGGAAAGTCGGGTACCCTCCGTGCGAACGGATGTACTCGTCGCAGACATGCTCAAGCTGCTTCAAGGTCTTGCCCGGGCCGACCGCTTTCCCGGCCGCGTCCAGCGCGCCGGCAACCACCCGGCCTGCTGCCCGAATTCCCTCGACCTCGCGCGACGACTTCAGATGGACAGGCAATTACGCCTCACGCCCCACGCTCCGCGCCGAATCTGGCGTCAGGCGTCATGCGTCCGGCGTCAAGCCGCGCCGATAAGGCGCGTTATCTCTTCGTACACCCGGTCGCGGCCCAACTCGCCCGCAACCCGCTCCAGCTTGCCCTGCTCCGAATAATAGAGCAGCACCGGCTCGGTCTGCTTGTGGTACGTGCTCAGCCGGTCGCGAATCACGGTCTCGGAGTCGTCCTTCCGCTGATACAACTCGCCGCCGCAGTCATCACAGACGCCCGCGAGCTTTGGCGGCTTGAAAGTCAGGTTGAATATCTTCGAGCACTTCCGGCACTGCCTTCGCGCGGTCAGCCGTTTCACCACCTCGTCGTCCGGCAGGTCCACCAGCACCGCCATGTCCACCGCCGACTTCTGCTCGGCCAGCACCTTATCCAGACCCTCGGCTTGCGGAATCGTGCGCGGGAACCCGTCGAACAAAGTCGGCTTGCCTGCATGCTCGGCCATAAACGCATTCACAACCCGGAGCACGACCTCGTCCGGCACCAGCCGGCCGGAAGTAACGTACTCCTCGACATCGAGGCCGACCGGCGTCTTGCGCGCGATGTGGTCGCGGAACACCTCGCCGGTCGAATAGTGGACGAAGCCATTCTTCTCCCGCAGCAGTTCGGCCTGTGTACCTTTGCCGCTGCCGGGTGGCCCAATCAGGATAAGATTCATCACCTTCATAAGCTGTCGAAGTCTAGCCGCGAATGAACGAGAGTCAAGCCAACCCCGGCAGCCGCACACAGGCAACAGCCCGCGGTCACCGCATGAGCAATCAGGGCTTGAATCCCCATATGCACCAGAACGGACTGGACCCGGCGGACGCTGCGGTGCCGTCGGCCATCGCCTTGCGGAACGCCCGCAGGGCGACGCGGCCTCGGCGCCGGCTCGCATCGAACTTGGCTCGTGACAGGCCGCCGGCCCGCATCTGGTCGAGCGTAATCTTCCTGACCGGGCCCCGGCGAGCCCGGTCCTTAAAACGCTCCTTCACGTTCCGGTAGTCGGTCTGCTGGCCTGCCGATCGGTAGGGCGGGGCTATCCAGTACACCCGCTCGTTGGCGCGTACGTCGACGCGCTCGAGCCCGCGTGCCTCCATCCATGCCGGAAGACGCAGCCCGACACCGAAGTCCCCGAACCCGAGCTTCACACGGCCGTTCTTCATGCGCATCTCGACTTCGATATCGAGCAACTGCTCCTGAATTGTGGGATCATGACAACTGTCCCAACCCGTGTTCGAGCCGCCGCTCCGCGCCGGCTCGAACAGCGCGATGCAGCCGCCCCGCCGAGTCACGCGGATTAGCTCGTCCAGCACCCTTTCCGGCTCGGCAAGGTGAATGAGAACGACGTGGGCGATACTCACGTCGAAGGCGTTGTCCGGGAACGGCATCTTGTAGATGTCCGAACAGACGAAGCGTACTGCCTTACCCAGGCCCCCCTTCTTGCAGAAGCGAGCTGCCTGAGCCAGCAACTTCCTATCGCGATCCAGACCGGTCAGCACGCCGCCGGGCAGGCAGAACCGCCCCCACGTCCGCATTGCGTATCCGAACCCGCAGCCCGCGTCCAACAGCTTTATCCCGCGCTTGAGCCGGAAGTGCCGGGCAAGGCTCTCTATCTGGTCCGGCGTCCATATCCCCCTGCGCTGCCGAACCAAGACCTCGCGACGTACCTTGGCGCTGCGGTAGTTGACGGACTGCCTGCGCCTCATCGCTCAGGACAGGCCACTCAGTTTCCGGTCGTCCGCGATGTTAATCTACACATCGACGGCACAACGAAACCCGATGCTGCCGTACCGGTACGACGGCACGTCCCAGTACCGATACGCGCAGCGCATGACCACAGGAAGATCGCTCCAGGACCCGCCGCGCAGAACCCGGCACGAGCCGAAATCCGGGCCTCGAAGGCCCTCGGCCGGGCTCCTCTTGTAGTAATCAGCCGAATACCAGTCGTTGCACCATTCCCAGACGTTCCCAGCCATGTCCATCACGCCATAGGGCGACGCACCGGCCGGATACTGTTTCACGGGCGAAGTCTGAGCGTACCCGTCGTCCACGCTCTGGTTTGCCCAGTCGAACCCTGACCGCTTGTCTGCGTAGTTGCACTGCGATCCATCCGGTCCCGCGTTGCCCCAAGGATACTTCCTTCCGTCCTGCCCGCGCGCCGCCTTCTCCCATTCCGCTTCGGTCGGAAGCCGCTTGCCCGCCCATTCACAGTACGCCTGCGCATCTTCCCACGACACGTTCACGACCGGATAGTCGGCGTTCTTCGTGAAGTAGTCGGGCATGCCCGAGAAACTTGGGTCCGGCGGATAGTCGCGGCCGGTCGCGTCGCAGAACTTCCGGTACTGCCCATTCGTCACCGGATACTTGTCAATGCAGTAGTCGCTCAGAGTAACCTCGTGCACCGGCTTCTCCCGGTCCTCCTCGGTTGAACCCATCATGAACTTGCCCGCGGGTATCTTCACCATCTCCGCGCCATCAACCGGGCTCCGGTATTCCTCGTAGCCCCGCCCATTCACGCGCAGGAACTGCAGGCCGGACGCTCTGCCGTCTCTTCGGGCCTCTTCCACAGGCTGCACTTGAGCCGTGGCCCCTTTGACCGCCGTCGTGGACGTGAGTACGTGCTCAAAGTGCACGCGCCTGACAGGCTTCGGCGTGGTCTTGAGAGTTCGGCACGCATCCTTGATGAGGTCGGCTAATTCCCTGAGCGCCAGTGTCGTCTCCGTTGAGTCAACAGAGCAGCACCTCTTGCGCAACTCAGCCCACTGAGCGCCCTGGTAGCTGTAAAGCAGTTCCCAGATTCGCTTATCCTCGTCGTCCTCAGGACTGCAGCCGATGTAGAACACTGGAACAATGATACCCTTTGGGTCACGACCGTCGAACCGGTCGACCTCGTGGCGGCAGGCCTTGCTCCTGAGGAAGCGGGGAGTTACGAAAGGTATCAGGAACGCTGCGGAGTCCAGAACCTCGTCATGGTTGGGCAGCCACTGACCTGCCGGCGTGTCGAACGCATCAATGAATATCGGGAAATCGTTGCCGACCAGCGACCCGACTTCTTCCTCAAGCTGCTGTCCGGCCTTCCTGATCCAGTCGCGGTCGGTGCTGTTGTCCTTGTGTGTGTAGCTCAGAAAGGCCATGTACTTCGGGGGCTTCGCCTTTCCGGCCTCCGGCTTCGGCGTCTTGCGGCTCGGCATGACGTTGTTGGGTTCCTCGCTGTTTCATGTGGGTAAGCTGAAGTCGAGCTTGCCGGCAATCATGTAGATCATCGTGATGAGATTCTTGGCCGTGCGGTAGCCGCGCGCACGCGCCTTGGCCGCTTGCACCAGGCTG
>Ga0265595_1000266_pt1 | contig 49627 bp, 45 predicted proteins | sample saktaG_15_FD_190148 | JGI IMG/M metagenome (GOLD analysis project Ga0265595, IMG submission 190148) | Saline water microbial communities from Sakinaw Lake, British Columbia, Canada - sak_2013_06_06_50m | ecosystem: Environmental > Aquatic > Non-marine Saline and Alkaline > Saline ...
CGACAAACGGACGAAAGGAGTTGACAAGACGCCAAAACTGCCGGACAATCAGCCGGCCGAAAACAGCTAGGAGGGGGGTCAGATTTCAGTGGCACAAAGGGGTCAGTTTTCAATGGCAAACGACAACGGAAGTGGAATTGTTTATCGGGTCACCGGAACCTTTCTTGCCGACTGGTTCGCCGATTAGTCTGTCAGAACCTCTGCTAAGACCTCAGTCAAAACTCTACCCCGCTCCTCAGCCCAGTGATTCGGAGCGAACCGATCCCTTCTACAACCCCATCCACGTCAGGCTCATTTGACAAGCAGATCGGACGACACATAATGACGCATGGCAAACCAGAACCGCTGGCATCCGGTAATGCTGCCGGACGACTACCTGCGAAAGATGAAGCAGGACCTCAGCGAGGTCGAGGCTCAGGTCGAGGCTGAGACCCGTTATAAACCCGTACCGGACGACCCTCCGCTGCCCGACGACGACCAGCCGGCTTGACTTCCCGGCCCGAAAACGTATCATAGGCCTGATGCTGAACCCGGAATTCCGGCCGACCCTTCCGTCACAGGAATTGTGCACGCTGACCCCGGAATGCCCCAGATAATGCCCAGGATTTCGGAGTTCTTCGGAATCGCAATCTACATGTACTACCGCGAGCACATGCCGCCGCACTTCCACGCCATCTACGCCGAACACGAAGCTGAAGTCGAACTCGACGGCCTGACGCTTCTGTCCGGCGCCCTGCCGCCGCGAGTCAGAGGTCTGGTGGTCGAATGGGCCGCGATGCATCGGGACGAACTGCTCCAGGTCTGGCAGCAGGGGAAGGCCAAACAACCCCTGTCCCGTATCGCGCCCCTCAAATAGGAGTGATGATGCACAGAATCGTGAATGCCCGAGCGCTGCCGGGCTATCGTTTGAGCCTCCGATTCGACGATGGCGTCGAAGGCGAGGTGGAGCTTACCGAGCTTGTGGGCGAAGGCGTCTTTGCCTCATGGAACGACCCGGCAGAGTTTGAGAGAGTGTTCATTGACCCGGAGAGCCACACGGTTGCCTGGCCGGGCGGGATTGACCTCTGCCCGGAAAACCTCTACCGGGAAGTCGCCGCGGTTGCTGAAACGTGCTGCGCCCACGACAAACCGGCAACGAAGTCGCCCCGCCCTCGTGCCGGCAAGCCGTGAGCCGTGGGCCGTAAACCGTACACCGTACACCGTGAACCGTAAGCCGTGCACCGTAGACCGCAAGCCTGGTGACCTGCAAACTGGAAACTGAGTACTCGGACGCTATGCGCCCGATGCCGCCTTGACATCCCGCCTCGCGAGTCCTAGAGTGTAGCCATGACGGCGCGGAACCACCAGGACGAGGCAAGGCCAAGCGGCAGTGTCGTGGCTGCGGCTCTCACCCGTCTTTCCAAATCGTTGCTGGTAGCACTTCTGCTCATCCCGGTAGGCTGCTCCAAAGACAACCTGGAGCCCTTGGAAGGCAAGGTCATGTTCAGTATCCGTGAAGCCTATGACCCGCCTGACGACAGCGGCTGTCCACGGATCGAGCTCTCGATGGCTACCGAGAAGGTCTACCCAGAGTCCCACCTGTCCATCGCCGCGGGCGTCTGGATTGACGGGCCACTGGTCGCTGTTGACATCGATGGTATCTACTGCCCAGATGTCCTCTTCACTGTGCCAGGCCCCGCAGTCTTCACTTGGCCTCTCGACCTTGCGGGCGGTAGATACGTCTGTCGGTTCTCATACGGTGGCCACGACGACTTCTGTTCCCTGACCGTCACCGACTCCTCTATTCGCGTGTCCGGGACCGAGGGGAGCATCACGAAGCCCCCGACCGCTCTTTGCTGGCGGCATCCGGTGAATTCATTCGCATATATCTGCGGCACGACCGAGGAAGATACGTGGGTGTACGATGACTTCCTGGACTCCCTCAGGGGTCGGGTCAGCCTTACCGAGTTCGGGTTCCCGGATTCCGGCGTGATTCCGTATCCGCGTTCCAGTTCGGGCCACTACCATGACATGCCGGCCAAGTACTTCCTGTATCAGAATGATGCCGACTTCGAAGAAGCAGGACGCGTACTGAAAGAGTATTCGAAGAACGTGCTCGGACAGCGCCAAGGAATCGGAATCATGCTTGTTGACTGGAAGAACAGGAGACACACAAGCTGGGAGAACTAGAAGAGGGGTCTCGGGATTCTCGGGGACACGACTTCCTCGACTCCCAAGCGGGGGAATTCCATGGACGTAGTTGGTCCGCGCGCGGGCGGCATCTCCCCTGCCATCAGCGCAAGCCGGTGTCCTTAGACCGCACACCGTAAACCGTAGGCCGTCAGCCGTGAGCCGTAAGCTGTCGGCCGCCACGCTCCGCCCTTCGCTTGACTTTAGGACGCGCGTGTTTACGATGTCTGCGGAGCAATGATGAACATGAAAGAATTATCTCGGCGCGTCGCGACGTTCTTGCAGCGGAACCGTGTACTGCTGGCGCTGTTGGCGCTCGTGCTGTTCTCCGCCTGACCCGGCAACTGACGCCCGCAGTTCGCGGGTAACGTTGCTGGACACGGAGGCAGGTCACATCGTACCGGCCACGCGCCGGAGGCGCGAGTCAAACGTAGTCGGGCGCCGAGAGATTCCTCGACTCCGCTCGGAATGACATCGTCCTTCACGTCCCTCTCCCCACTTTGCCATTTCCCCTTTCCCCGTTGCATCTTGGCGCTCTTGGCGTCCTTGGCGGTTGATTCCGAGAGATTCCTCGACTCGTCGGACTCGCTCGGAATGACATCGCCCCTGACGTCCCTGTCCCCACTTTGCCATTTCCCCTTTCCCCTTCGCATCTTGGCGCTCTTGGCGTCCTTGGCGGTTCAACTGCATCCTACCGAACAACCGCCCGCCGTGACGAACCCCTGAGCCTTTCCCAACCGCCTTGACATCAGGGCCCGAAGGTGTATCATTCGCTTGATGGCTGACATCAAAGTCCGCCTATCCTTGACACGGAAGAAGTAAAGGGAGATGTCCGCGAAATTCCACCCATACCGTAGCCTAGACCTTCGTCTTCCGGTTTCCGGGGTGTATCGCAGCCCGGTTCATGGTCCCATTAGAGAATCCTTCGCAGCACAACAAGCAGGAACCGTGGCCAGAGCAGTTCTGGCGGCTGTCTGTCTGTTCCTGCTGGGCGCGAGCGCAGCCTTCGGCAGAGACACGCTCTGGACCCGGCGCTACGAAGGAACACGGGACGGCTATGCCCGGGCCCTGCTCGTCGACCGAAAGGACAATGTCATCGCTGTCGGCACCTGCCTCGGCGCCGGCACCGGCAACGACGTCGTCGTCGTCAAGTACGGTCCGGACGGCGCCATGAAATGGTCTACGACCATCGCCGGGCCGGGTGCGTCCAGCGACGAAGCCCGAACCGCGGCCCTGGACTCCCTCGGCAACATTTACGTCACCGCCTCGACCGGAATCTTTCCCGACCTGGACATTCTGACTATCAAGCTCACGCCGTCCGGCACCGAGTCCTGGCGCCGGACCTGGACTGGCACGAGCAACAAAGCGGACGTTCCGGCAGGCATCGTGGTAGACAGCGCCGGCAACGCCTACGTCACCGGCTACACGACCGCGGCCAGCGGCCTGACCGGTTGGGTTACGATGAAATACGAGTCGGACAGCGGGCTCCCACTCTGGACCGTAGTCCGACCGGGCGAGGGCGGCGGCATAGATGCACCGGCGGCCATCGCGCTCGGGCCGGGCGGCACACCCTATGTTACGGGCTGCAGCCCGCGCGAGAAGAAGGAAGACTACGTGACCGTCAAATACAGCACGGACGGGGTCGAGCAGTGGACGAGCTTCTACGACTACTCGGGCAATGCGACCGACCAGGCAGTGGCCATCGCGGTTGACGCCGACGGCAACGCTTATGTCACCGGCAGAAGCGCCACGGCTCCGCCGCCGGACGGCCTCAATCAGTACGCGACGGTCAAGTACGACAACGATTCGGGCGCGCAGGTATGGGCGCAGCGCTACGCCGGCACCGGCGGGCAGAACTCGGCGACGGCTATCGCGCTCGGGGACTCGACGGTCTACGTCACGGGCACCAGCCAAGGAGCCGAGGGTGACAACGACTATGCCACGGTTGCCTATGACAAGACCGGTGGCAACCAGCTCTGGGCGACCCGGTTCAATGGCCCGGCGGGGAAGGACGATGATCCGGTCGGCATCGCCGTCCCTCCGCACGGCATGATTCTTGTTACCGGCACGAGCATCAACAAGAAAGGCACGGGCGATTTCGCGACTTTACGCTACACGGCCGCCGGCAGGAAGGCCTGGGTCGCCCGGTATGCCAGCCCATTCGGCGACGTCACAGCGAGGGCGATTGCATATGACGGCCACAGCAACCCGATCGTTCTCGGCACCGGTTTTGGCGGCGCGTACTACGGTTTCGTGATTGTGAAGTACGACTCGTCGGCGTTCGGCGGCATCGGCGACTTGGGGCCTGCCGTTCCCCGCCGGTCCGGGACGGACCTCGCGCCCAACCCGGCCCGGAACTGGACGGACGTCCAGCAGTCGCTTTCCGGTGCGGTGCCGGCCGCCATCAGCCTGCCGGGGGGTGATGGCAGGACGGTTCGCACGCAGCCGTTCGACGGGCAGACGGGCGTGCAGTCGCAGCTCGACCTGACCGACCCGGCTTCAGACGGCTACCTCGTCCGCCTCGACGCCGCCGGCCGGCACGCGACCTCGCGCCTCGTGGTGGAGCAATGAACACACTAAGGAGGAATCGTGACTAGAATAGTTCTGACGACTGCATGCCTGCTCCTGCTGGGAACAAGCACAGCCCTCGCCTATGAGGACACCATGTGGACCCGGCGCTATGACGGTCAAGGCCGCCGGGATGACTATGCCAAAACCGTGCTCGTCGACCAGGAAGACAACGTCATTGTTGTCGGTACCTGCATGGGCACTAGCAGCGGCAACGACGTCGGCGTCGTCAAGTATGGCCCGGACGGCACCGAGCAATGGTTTGCGACCATCGCCGGGCCGGGCGCGTCCGACGAAGAGGCCAAAGGCGCGGCGCTGGACCCCAGCGGCAACATTTACATCACCGCCTCGACCGGGCTCTATCCTGACTTCGACATCATGACGGTCAAGTACACCTCGCAAGGCACCGAATCCTGGCGCCGAATCTATGCCGGCACGGGTGGCCGGGCCGACGTGCCGGCGGGCATCGCGGTGGACTCCGACGGCCACGCCTACGTCACCGGTTACACAATAGCGGCCGGCGACTCGAGCGGTTGGGTGACAATGAAGCTCAGTAACGGCAACGGACTGCCGCTCTGGACCGTAATCCGCATCGGCGGCCTACCGGCGGCCATCGCGCTTGGGCCGGACAACGCGGTCTACGTCACAGGCTACAGCGCGCCCGAATACATGGATGACTACTGCACAGTCAAGTACAACACGGCCGGGGTCGAGCAGTGGGCCAGCTTCTACAACTACTCGGACAATGCGACCGACCAGGCAGTGGCCATCACGGTTGACGCTGCGGGCAACGCCTATGTCACCGGCACCAGCGCTTCCGCTCCGCCGCCGGGCGGCCTCAACCAGTACGCGACGGTCAAGTACGGTAACGACTCGGGCGCGCAGGTGTGGGCCGCGCGCTACGAAGGCGAGGACGGAAACAACGCGCCCGCTGCAATCGCGCTCGGGACCTCGGCGGTTTATGTCACCGGCAGCAGCCAGGGGCCCGAGGGCGACGACGACTACGCCACGGTTGCCTATGACAAGAACAGCGGCAGCCAACTCTGGGCGACCCGGTTCGACGGCCCGGCGGGAAAGAATGATGACGCGGTCGACATCGCTGTGCCCCCGTCCGGCGAGATTCTCGTGACCGGCACCAGCATCAATGCAAGTAACAAGGGCGATATCGCGACCCTCACCTACACGCCCGCCGGCGAGCCGCACTGGGTCAGGCGCCATAGCGACCCTTCCGGCAACGACGTCGTAGCGGCGGCGGTTGCGTTCGACTACCACTCCAACCCTATCGTTACCGGCAGCAGCTTCGGCGGCGCGTACTATGACTTTCTGACGGTGAAGTACGGGGCACCCCCCGGCATCGCCGAGTTCGCGCCTGCCGCACCCTCCCGGCCCGGGATGCGCCTCGCGCCCAATCCGGCCCGGAACTGGACGAACCTCCAGCACTCGCTTTCCGGCGCGGCCCCGGCCATCATCAGCCTGCTTGGCGTTGACGGCCGGGTGGTCCGCACGCAGCGGCTCGACGGGCAGACGAACGGGCCGTCGCGGCTCGACCTGACCGGGCTGGCTTCAGGCGTCTACGTCGTCCGCCTGGACGCTGCCGGCCGGCACGCGACTTCGCGCCTCGTGGTGCAGCAATGAACGTACTAAGGAGGAATCGTGACTAGAGCAGTTCTGACGGCTGCATGCCTGTTCCTGATGGGAACAAGCACAGCCATCGCCGATGACACTATCCCTGATATTCTTTGGACCTGGCGCTATGACGGTCAAGGCGGCCGGGACGACTTTGCCAAAACCGTGCTCGTCGACGAGGATGACAACGTCATTGTTGTCGGCACGTGCATGGGCACCAACCGCAGCAACGACGTCGGCGTCGTCAAGTATAGTCCGGACGGCACCGAGCTATGGTTGGCGACGATTGCCGGGCCCGGCGCGTCCAACGAAGAAGTTAAAGGCGCGGCCGTGGGCCCCAACGGCGCCATTTACATCTGCGCCTCAAGCGGGCTCTACCCCGACTTCGACTTCCTGGTGGTCAAGTACACCGCGGAAGGCACCGAAGCCTGGCGCCGGACCTGGGGTGGCCCGGACGGCCAGCAAGACATTCCGGCGGGCATCGTGGTGGACACCCTCGGCAGTTGCTACGTCACCGGCTACACCACAGACACCACCGGCCAGACCGAATGGGTGACAATGAAGTTCCTGGCCGGCAACGGGCTGCCGATGTGGATCACAATCCGTCCGAGTGAGGTTGGCGGCTTCAACTACCCGACAGCCATCGCGCTCGGGCCGGGCAACGCAACCTATATCACAGGCTACAGCCAGCGCGAGTACCTGGAAGACTACGCCACCGTCAAATACAGCTGGGCCGGGGTCGAGCAGTGGGCCAACTTCTACAACTATTCGGGCAATCAGGCCGACAAGGCAGTGGGCATCGTGGTTGACGACGTGGGCGACGCCTACGTCACCGGCACTAGCGCCACCGCTCCGCCGCCGGGCGGCGTCAACCAGTTCGCGACGATCAAGTACGACGATAGCGATTCGGGCGCGCAGGTATGGGTCAAGCGCTACACCGGCAACGGCGCACCGAACGTGGCGGCGGCTATCGCGCTCGGGGCCTCGAATGTCTACGTCACCGGCGCCAGCATGGACTGCGTGGGGGGGACCGACGACTACGCCACCATTGCCTATGACAAGAGCAGCGGCAGCGTGGTCTGGGCGACTAGGTTCCTGGGTCCGCCGGGAAAGGCCGATGACCCGGTCGCTATCGCCGTCCTTCCATACGGCGACGTCCTCGTCTTCGGCACGAGCATGGACTTTAATAACAAGGGCGACTACACGATCGTGCGCTACGGGGCCGCCACCGGCAGTCAGGACTGGGTCACACGGTACAATAGTATATTCGACAACGACGACGAAGCGAAGGCGCTTGCGTATGACAGCCACTGCAACCCCATCGTTACCGGCAGCAGCTACGCCATGGGGTACTACGACTTCCTGACGATCAAATACGACTCGGCGGCGTCCGGCGGCATCGCCGAGTTCAAGCCTGCCGTTCCCGTCCGGCCCGGGATGCGCCTCGCGCCCAACCCGGCCCGGAACTGGACGAACGTAATGCAGTCGCTCTCCGGCACGGCACCGGCCATGGTCAGCCTGCTTGGGGTTGATGGCCGAGTGGTCCTAACGCAGCGGTTGGACGGGCAGGCGGCCGGACCGGCGCGGCTCGACCTGACCGGACTGGCTTCAGGGGTCTATATCGTTCGCCTGGACGCTGCGGGCCGGCACGCGACCTCGCGCCTTGTGGTGCAGCAATGAACACACTAAGGAGGAACCGTGACTAGAGCAGTTCTGACGGCTGCCTGTCTGCTCCTGCTGGGAACGAGCATGGCCCTCGCCGCTGATACCCTCTGGACCCGGCGCTATGACGGTCAAGGCCGCCGGGACGACTATGCCAAGACCGTGCTCGTCGACCAGGATGACAACGTCATTGTTGTCGGTACCTGCATGGGCACGAGCAGCGGCAACGACGTCGGCGTCGTCAAGTATGATTCGGCCGGGAACCAGATGTGGTTCGCGACCATCGCCGGGCCCGGTGCGTCCGACGAAGAAGCCAAAGGCGCGGCCCTGGACCCCGACGGCAACATCTACATCACCGCCTCGACCGGGCTCTATCCTGACTTCGACATCATGACGGTCAAGTACACCTCGCAAGGCACCGAATACTGGCGCCGGACCTATGCCGGCACGGGTGGCCGGGCCGACGTGCCGGTGGGCATCGCGGTGGACACTCTCGGCAACTCCTACGTCACCGGCTACACGATAGCGGCCGGCGACTCGAGCGGTTGGGTGACAATGAAGCGCAGTAACGGCAACGGGTCGCCGCTCTGGACCGCAATCCGCATCGGCGGCCTGCCGGCGGCCATCGCGCTTGGGCCGGACAACGCGGTCTACGTCACAGGCTACAGCGCGCCCGAGTACCTGGAAGACTACGCCACAGTGAAATACAGCACGGACGGGGTCGAGCAGTGGGCCAGCTTCTACGACTACTCGGACAATGCGACCGACCAGGCAGTGGCCATCACGGTTGACGCTGCGGGCAACGCCTATGTCACCGGCACCAGCGCTTCCGCTCCGCCGCCGGGCGGCCTCAACCAGTACGCGACGGTTAAGTACGCCAACGATTCGGGCGCGGAGATGTGGGTCGCGCGCTATGCCGGCGAGGACGGGAACAACGCACCCGCTGCAATCGCGCTCGGGACCTCGGCGGTTTATGTCACCGGCAGCAGCCAGGGGCCGGCGGGCGACGACGACTACGCCACGGTTGCCTATGACAAGAACAGCGGCAGTCAACTCTGGGCGACCCGGTTCGATGGCCCGGCGGGAAAGGACGATGACGCGGCCGACCTCGCCGTTCTCCCGTCCGGCATGATTCTCGTCACCGGCACGTGCATCGACTTTGACGACAAGGGAGACTTCGTGACCGTACGCTACACGGCCGCCGGCGAGCAGGAGTGGGTCCTGCGGTATAATAGTTCATTCGACAACGACGACGTAGCGGCGGCGGTTACGTTTGACGGCCACTCCAACCCCACCATTGCCGGCAGCAGCTTCGGCAGCGGGTACTACGACTTCCTGACGATCAAATACGACTCGGCGCCCACCGGCAGCGCCGAGTTCAAGCCTGCCGCACCCTCCCGGCCCCGGATGTGCCTTGCACCCAACCCGGCCCGGAACTGGACGAACGTCCAGCAGTCGCTCTCCGGCGCGGCACCGGCCATCGTCAGCCTGCTCGGGGTTGACGGCCGGGTGGTCCGTACGCAGCGGCTCGACGGGCAGACGGGCGGGTCCTCGCGGATCGACCTGACCGGGCTGGCTTCAGGCGTCTATGTCGTCCGCCTGGACGCCGCGGGCCGGCACGCGACCTCGCGCCTTGTGGTGCAGCAATGAACACACTAAGGAGGAATCGTGACTAGAACAGTTCTGACGATTGCCTGTCTGTTCCTGATGGGAGCTAACGCAGCCCTCGCTGATGACACCTGCTGGACCCGGCACTTCAACCTGGACGGCGACTGTTATGCCCGAGCCCTGCTCGTCGGCCAGGAAGACAATATCATTGCTGTCGGCACCCGCATCGGCGGCGCCACCGGCAACGACGTCGTCGTCGTCAAGTATAGTCCGGACGGCACCCTGGAATGGTCTGCGGTCATCGCCGGGCCGGGTGCATACAACGAAGAAGCCAAGGGCGCGGCGCTGGACCCCAACGGCAACATCTATATCACCGCCTCGACCGGGCTCTATCCTGACTTCGACATCATGACTGTCAAACTCGACCCGACCGGCAGCGAAGTCTGGCGCCGGACCTGGGATGGCCCGGATAACAAACAGGACGTCCCGGCGGGCATCGCGGTGGACACTGCCGGCAACGCCTATGTCACCGGCTACACAGCCACGGCCAACGGCATGACCGACTGGGTGACAATGAAGCTCGCACCGGACAGCGGGCTGCCGCTCTGGACCGTAGTCCGTCTGAGTGAGGGCGGCGGCTTCAACTACCCGACGGCCATCGCGGTCGGTCCGGACGGCTCACCCTATATCACGGGCTACAACCAGCGCGTGTACCTGGAAGACTACGCCACCGTCAAATACAGCACGGCCGGGGTCGAGCAGTGGGCCAGCTTCTACAACTACTCGGGCAACGGGCCCGACAAAGCAATGGACATCGTAGTTGACGACGTGGGCGACGCCTACGTCACCGGCGCCAGCGCTACCGCTCCGCCACCGGGCGGCTTATACCAGGATGCTACGGTCAGGTACGCCAGCGATTCGGGTACGCAGATGTGGGTCACGCGCTACACCGGCGAGGGCGGGAATAACGCGCCGGCTGCAATCGCGCTCGGAGCCTCGGCGGTCTACGTCACCGGCAGCAGCCAGAGAGATACGGGCGATTACTACTACGCGACGATTGCCTATGACAAGAGCAGCGGCAGCGAGCTGTGGGCGACCCGGTTCAATGGCCCGTCCGGAAGTGCGGTCGACCTCGCCGTCCTCCCATACGGCATGGTTCTCGTTACCGGTACGAGCGGGGGCGATATCATGACCCTGCGCTACACCGAGGCCGGTGTTGAGGACTGGGCCGCCCGTTACAGCGACGCCGGAGCGACGGCCATTACGTTTGACAGCCACTGCAACCCCATCGTTCTCGGCAGCAGCTTTGACAGCGGGTATTACGGCTTCCTGATTGTGAAGTACGACTCGGCGGCGTCCGGCGGCGTCACCGAGTTCAAGTCTGCCGTTCCCGGCCGGCCCGGGATGCGTCTCGCGCCCAACCCGGCCCGGAACTGGACGAACCTAACGCATTCGCTCTCCGGCGCAGCCCCGGCCATCATCAGCCTGCTTGGCGTTGATGGCCGGGTGGTCCGCACGCAGCGGTTGGACGGGCAGTCGAGCGGGCCGTCGCGGCTCGACCTGACCGGCCTGGCTCCGGGTGTCTATGTTGTCCGCCTCGACGCTGTCGGCCGGCACGCGACCCAGCGTCTCGTGGTGCTGCGCTAAGGAGCACAAGCTCAAGCACAAGCGCAAGCTCCGGCCCGAACGTGAGCCATCTGCGTAATCTGCGTAATCTGCGGATAGTCCATTCCGTGTTTCGGCATTCCCGGCGGCTTGGCGGTTCACTAATGTCCTGCGGAGTAGCAGAACCGGCCGGGCGCGTGGGCGGGCAGCGCTCAACTTGATTGCCTCATGCCGGTGCGCTATACTTGACCAACATGACGCGTACCGTTGAGAAGATTGCCAACGACGTCAAAGCCCTGCCGGACGCGGAGCTGGACGAGTTGCTGGCCTGGCTGGCCGACTTCGAAGCGGAACGCATGGATGCGTGGGACAAGACGATAGCCGCCGACAGCCAGCCGGGGGGACGCTTGAACGGCCTCCTCGCCCGCGTGAAGGACGACATTGCGGCGGGCAAGACCAAGCCCCTCGATGAAGTCCTCGACCACAAGTGATTTCCGGGCGTCGTTCGACGCCCTACCCGCAGACATCAAGGCCCGTGCCCGCCGCGCATTCATCCTGTGGCGAGCCAATCCCCGTCACCCCTTGCTCTGTTTCAAGAAAGTTGGTGGAGCATGGGTGGTTCGGGTCGGACGCGGCTTCCGCGCGCTGGCCCTGCTGCAGAACGACACCTTCTACTGGTTCTGGATTGGGTCGCACGATGACTACGAGAGGATGATCGCGGACCTGTTGCGGTAGCAGCGACTGTCAGAGAATCCAAGAGCTTTCGAGAACAAACCAGCAGTTCCTGACCGCACGGCGCGGGCTCAGGCCGGTCGGGGACGGATTCGCTTTTCCATCTTACGCATGATGGACCGATAGCCGGCCCGGTCGTACAGCCTCAGGGCCTCCGCATTGAACTCCCATACGGCAAGCTGAACCAGCCCAAGTCCGCGCTCCGCCGCCCATTGTTCGACTCTGGCCAGCAACAACGAACCCGCTCCCTGCCCGCGGTGCGATTCCGCAACCGCAAGTTCGTACACGTCGGCCCTTGGCTCAATCGTCAGGTCGTCGGGTTCGGTCTCTCTGGCGACAAGCGCGTAACCGATGACCGCGCCCGCAATCACCGCAACGAAGAACCCGTGCTCCGAATTTGCGAGCAGCCGTTCGTAGTGCGCGGCCTGCATCGAGAACTCGACCGTCTGCGCCGCCTGCATCTTTCGCTCTCTGGCAGCGTACTCTTGAACTTCGTGGGCAATCGCCACCACGCGCTTGATGTCGCCTGCCTGCGCGGACCGGATTTCGATGGGCATGTTCATGCGATTGCTCCGAGCGATGCTAACCGCACAGGACAACACAGTCAACCTGCACGTCTCTTCCGACACAATCTGGGGACGCTGCCCGCATTTCGGCGAGTGCGGCAGGCAGCAAGCGGGAGGCTCCTGAGAGATTCCACCACTCCGCGGAGCCTGCCCTGAGCCAGTCGAACGGGCTCCGGTCGGAATGACATGGCCATTGGCGAGCTTGGCGGTTCAGCCGCTTCGCGGAAACCCCAAATCCCAAACCCCAAACCCCACGCGCTTGCGCGCGAGTTTCCAGTTCGCGTTGGCAGTTGGCAGGCGGGACGGCCCACGGCTAACAGCTAGCGGCCGACGGCTTCCGGCCAGCGGCCTGGACGTGGGTCGCTAGTCCGTGGTTTGCGGTTTGCGGTCCGCGACGGCAGGAGGCGACTCAACACGGCCATGCACCGGTGACATGCGATGTCTGAATCGGAGCCAGAGCGGGTCGTCGGCAAGCAGCCTCTCGGTCTTCATACTGCGCTCGTGCCAGCTCAGGCCGGCATCCTCGGTATCTATCTCGGCCCGCCTCTTCCGCATCCACGCAACCGCGTCGAATGTCTTTCCATCACTCATATGACAGCACTTCCTTCGGTGAGCGAATCTCCAACAGCGGGTAGCCACGTTCGATATTGACCGAGTGAACCAGTCGGATTCGGTTGAGGTTCACTATGTGCCTGAAGTTCCAGCTAACGAGGACATCGGCTCGTCCGACCGTTGCGAGAGCGATGTGCAACGCGTCGGCGCGAGAACTGCGGCCAACGACGCCGCGCTGCAGGTATGCCTCGGCCAGTCCGTACGCCTCATCGCTGTCCGGCAGCATCACCACGTCCGCTTCAGGAAGCCGCGTGAGCCGCGCCCGCACCGCAACTGGAGCACCCGCGAGTTCACGCAGAGTGTGCTCGGATAGGACCAGAGTGTACACGCCATCCACGAACTGCTGCCAGAGGGCGAGGCTCTCGGCGCTGAATTCGGCGTCTTCACAGCCGCCGATAACCGAGGCATCGGCATAGACTAGCGTGCCGCGTCTCAGCATCTGCGTTCCTCAGCGGATTGGACCATACAGCAATCTAGCGCCCCGTCCGACCGAAGTCAAGCCAAGCCCGCATCCCGCCTCGTCCCGTCCGCCGCAGCAAACTCCAAACCCCAAACACCAAACGCCAAATCCGACCCCTCACCCTTACCCTCTCCCTCAAGGGGCGAGGGTACCCGCGCGCGCAGCGCGAGTAACCAGTTCCCAGTTTGTTGTTGGCAGTGGCCGAGAGATTCCTCGACTTCGCTCGGAATGACGGAGCCGGTCTTGGCGTTCTTGGCGGCCTTGGCGGTTCACCCGTGTTCCGCAGAACAACCGAACCGGCCGGGCGAGAAGCCCGGCCGGTAGATGTTAAGACTGGTGCGCTACTTCTGCGCGGCTTCTCTTGCTTTCGCGGCCTCGTCGATGACCTTCTGGGCCGCGTCGCGCGGGGTCTCTTCGTAGTGCGAGAACTCCATCGTGAAGAATCCCCGGCCCTGGGTCATTGACCTGAGGCTGTTGGAGTATTTGTACATTTCGGCCATCGGTGCCTGGGCTTTGATGACCTGCATGTTGCCTTTGACTTCCATACCCATGATGCGGCCCCGTCGGGCGTTCAAGTCGCCCATCACGTCGCCGGTGTAATGGTCCGGGACCGTGACTTCGACGTTCATGATGGGTTCGAGCAGGACCAGCCCGGCCTTCTCGCAGCAGTTCTTGAACGCGAGGCTGCCCGCGAGTTTGAAGGCGATGTCGGATGAGTCCACGTCGTGGTAGGAGCCGTCGAAGGCCACGGCCCGGATGTCCATCATGTGGTACCCGGCGAGAACGCCCTTTTCCATCTGCTCGACGATTCCCTTTTCAATCGGCGGGATGAACTTGGTCGGAATCGAGCCGCCGCGGATGGCGTTCACGAACTCAAACCCGGTGCCGCGCGGTACCGGTTCGAGCCGCAGCCAGCAGTCGCCGAACTGCCCGCGTCCACCGGTCTGTTTCTTGTGCCGGCCCTGGGCCTCGGACTTCTTGGTAATCGTCTCGCGGTACGGGATGCGCGGCTTGATGAGGTCGACGTTGACGTCGAACCTGCGCTTGAGCCGGGCCACGATGACGTCGAGGTGCAGTTCGCCCATGCCGTTGATGAGCTGCTGCGCTATTTCCGCGTTGAATTCGTAGGAGAAAGTCGGGTCTTCTTCGTGCAGCCGGGCGAGGCCGGTGGAGACCCGTTCTTCGTCGCCCTTGCTCTGCGGCACAATCGCGACCGAGATTGAGGGCTTGGGGAACACGATACCCGGCAACTTCGCCGGCTCGTGTTTGTCACAGAGCGTATCGCCGGTGTGGGTCTCCTTCAGTTTGACCAGCGCGCCAATCATGCCGGTGGTCAACTTGTTCACCTCGACCCGCTCGTGACCCTTGACCACGTACATCTGGTTGACCTTCTCGTCCCGCTCCTTCTTGGCGTTCAGCACGACCATGCCCGCTTCGAGCTTGCCGCGGAACACGCGGACGAGGTTCATGTCGCCGACGTGGGCTTCCGACACGGTCTTGAATATCAGGGCGCAGACCGGGCCGTTCTCGTCCGGCTTGATCTCGAGCTCGTCCGCCGAGTCGAGCTTGGTCGCGGCCCGCGGGGACATGTCGAGCGGCCCGGGCAGGTCGTCCACCGCCAGGTCGAGCAGTACGTCGACCCCGATCTGGGCCAACGCGTCGCCGCAGACCAGCGGGTAGACCGCGCCGGCCTTGATGCCCTTTCGCACCGCCGCGCGCATCTCTTCGGGCGTAATCTTGCCGCCTTCGATGAACTTCTCCATCAGCTTCTCATCGACCTCGGCCGCGACCTCAACCAGTTTCTCTTTCCACTGGCTGATGGTGTCTTTCATGTCAGCGGGCACCGGGATTTCCTTGCGCGCCCCACCGTCGTAGGTGTAGGCTTTGTCGTTCAGCAGGTCAACGACCCCGCTCAGTCCTTCCTCTTTACCGATGGGCAGGAAAACGGGCGTGATCCGCGTGCCGAACGCCTTGCGCAGGTCTTCGGCGGTCGAGTCGAACGAAGCATGTTCTTTCTTCAGCTTGTTCACGAACACGGTGCGGGGCAGCTTCGCGTCGTCGAGCCGTCGCCAGACCATTTCGGTTCCGACTTCGACGCCGGACGAGGCGTCGACGACAACGACGCCGTTGTCCACGGCTCGGACCCCGGATACGACGTTTCCGAAGAAGTCGGCGTAACCCGGTGTGTCAACTAGTGTTATGAGCATGTTCTGCCACTCGCCGTACCCGAGGGACAGGTTGATAGAAATCTTGCGGGCGACCTCATCTTCGTCATAGTCCAGGAGCGACGTCCCCTCGGCAACCGAGCCGAGCCGGGTGTTCTGCTTCATCACGAGCAGCAGCGCCTCGCAGAGCGAGGTTTTGCCCGAGCTGGCATGACCGAAGAAGCCGAGATTGCGGATGCGTTCCGCGCTGTACTCTTTCAAGGAATCCTCCTGGAATCTTGTCTAAAGGTTGGTGGGTATCATAGTGAAACAGACAGGCAAGTCAAGCCTACACGCTGGGAGCGCGATGAGTTAGTAGCCGGCAGCCAGCGGTTGGCAGTTGGCGGACGCCGGAACTCTGTCCTCTGCCCTCTGATTTCTGACTTCCGACTTCGTCTCCTCCACTTTGCCATTTCCCCTTTCCACTTTCCCACTTCCCCTGCCGTCGGCCGAGGCCTTGCGCCGGCACTCCGGCCCTGTTGACACCCCGAGCCGGCGTGCTACTATTCCCGTGATGGCTGAACATGGGAGACTCGCGCTTGAGCCCCCGCGGAGGTATTCGATGTACAGATTCTATCCGATTCTCGCCGGCGTACTGATGGCCGCCGTGCTGCCGTTCTCGACCGGCTGCGGCGGACCGGGTGGCCGCGGGCAGTCGGGGAACATGTCCGCTAACCTATCCGGACTGCCCAAGATCCTGCGCTACCCTTATGCCCAGACTGTTTCCGCAGGAGGCGGAACCTACGACGGAAAACCCGCCACCACATACAGCTTCACCACCAACGACCCGATACCGCCGGTCACTGCGTACTACAAGACCGAACTTGCCAAGTGGAAGGATTATCCGGTTCCGGCTCCTGCCAGCGGCAGCGCTTCCGGTTTCACCAGCCCGGACGGTGAGCGGACCGTCGTAATCACGGTCGAGCCGGGCGAGAACGGCAAGACCGACATCACCATCTACAACATCACGAAATAGTCGGGACGCCGGAAGCCGCGCCCTGCGGATGTGACCTGCTTCGCAGGCAGCGCTCTCCCCTGCCTGCCGCTTGAAGCTTGTGGCTTGAAGTCCGCCGCTTTGGTCTAGCGGGCGGGCACGACTATCTTCTGCGCCTCGCGGCCGGTCGCCGTCTCCAGAGTCAATAAGTACGTGCCCGGCGTGAGAGCGCGGTCAAGACTCAGAGAGTGTTCGCCGGCCGGAAGCACGCCCTGCCGGAGTTCGGCTACCTTCCTGCCGTCCTCCGAAAACACAAGCAGGCGGGCCGGGCCGGACGCTGCCAACTGATAGCTCACCGTGATTCTGCCCGTCGCAGGATTGGGCGTCACTTTGAGACCACCGACGGCGGGAACCACGGCGCGCGGCTCCTCGACGGTCGTGCCGGCGAATCGGAAGTGGTGGACCGTCATCTGGGTCGTATCCATCGTCACCTGGCGGCCGTAGCGAAGCATCTGGTCGCGGCTGGAAGCAAGCATCTGGTGGAAGGCGTTGTACGGATAACCGTTGCAGGGCGTCGTGTCGGAATAGGAGTGGCCGCTGCCTGGGTTCTCGGTGTTGAGGTTATCCGGGTCCATCCGGCCGTAGTTGTGCAGCGAAGAGTGGCCGCTCCACCAGCTCGCCGGCCTGAGCACGTACTTCCCGGCGTAGTAGTCCGCCGCAATCGGGTCCTTCGAGGCAACCAGCGTGTTCAGCCGGGTGCACATGTTGTAGGGCGCGTTCGGGCCAGTGGCTATTTCCGCACTTACCCAGGTGGCATCGATGATGTTCAAGTCCGGGAACCGGGCCTTGCCGAAGTCAACGCCAAGCAGCCCCCGCGTCATCACGCTGTCGTGTATCGGGCCTTGGCCGATGGCTTTGTAGGACAGGAACCCGATATAGTGCTTGACCGACGCGGACACGCCCATGTACTGATGGCTTTTCAGGACCGGCATGTTAATGAACTTGAGGCGCTCCGGCTCGTAGGCCGAGCCGTTCCAGACCCCGAGTCGGGTCGAGATACTGGTGCCATAGGAGGTGACGAATTTGGCGTAGGTCATGCCGGTCGAGTCCTCGCGCACGTAGCCGGACACGGTGTCTCCAATGTCGAACTCGCTCACCCAGCGGTTGTTGCCGCTGTAGCCGATTGCAGTCCAGTTGTATGCGCCCACGTGGTAGCCCCTTGCGGCAAAGGTGTCAACCACCTCCTGCATCGTCTGTGAGTGCCGCTCGGCGTTGTTCAGCGGATACGCCCAGGACTGGCGCCACTGGCCGTTTTCGACCAGTTCGACCTCGCCGGTAAAAGTATCCGGGTGAGCGACGATTCTGGCGATGAGACCTTTGAGCAGGTCGGTGCTGGGCATACCCCGCTCCGGCCATTCCGCGTTCACCTTGAGGAGCACTACGTCATTCTTGCCGATGAGGCCCGCGGTATCGCACCACGGCAGGTTCTTGCCGGAGCGATAGAGATATGTACCATTCTGGGCCAGCAGCGACAGGAGAGTATCCAGTCCCTCGTGGTACATGGCGAGGCTGTCCGGAACCGGGACGCTGTCCACGACGAAAATGTGAGACTGAGTCGGCAGCGCGGAAACCCAGACCGGCAAGTTCCCCTGCGCCGGAGGAGGCGGCGTCGGACGCGGGTGGAAGTAGCGGCCGGCGAGAAACAGAGCCGCGACTGCGAGCCCGGCGATGACGAGCAGGTTCCGGGCCGGCCGGCTCAGACGGGCTTCCGGCAGTTTCAGGCCGATGGCGCGCAACCCGCGCAGGATGCCAGGAAAGACAAAGACGCTGAGCCAGAGCGAGCTGGTTCCGGCCGCAGCCTGCTGGCACGGGTAGCGGAGCCGGCTGGGCTTGGTCCCCGACCGCCATAGCAGCCAGAGAACCGAACCGATGCCAACCCAGAGGAAACTGTGGGTGAAGAATCTCGAAACCGCCGTCATCAATCGTTTCATGGAGTCACTTCCTTGAGGTAATGAGCCAATCAGTCACCTTAAATCATCGCACACCCAGCCCGCCCTGTCAAGGTGGTGTCGTACCGCTTCCCGTCCGACGCGGGTTTGACCTGTGCGTCCGGCGGTTCTATAATCGGACATGGACTTCAGGATTCGCGGACGCGTCAGTCTGCTGGCAACCGGCACGGCTGCCGTGCTGTACCTGCTGGCGTCGGCGTCTGCACAGGACTGGGTGAACCAGGGCGGCAACCCGCAACGCAATGGGCTGTCCAGCATGCCCGGGCCGCACGGGTCGACCCTGCTCTGGGGAGGCACGATCCCCAGTTCGTACGGTCAACCTGTGCTCATCTGTGACGACAAACTCGTCACCTACCGCGACAACTTCACGACGAGCATTGCAGTCTGCCATGATCTTGAGACGGGTGACACGCTGTGGACCCTCGACTTCCCGGGCACGGGCGGCCGCACCATGCCGGTGGGGTTTCGCGACAACACGGTCTACATGGTGAATCTCCAGAACGCCGCGCCGGACACGCTTTACGCTTTTGCCGCCGATGACGGCGCGCTGGTCTGGCGCTGTCCATACCCGGTCAGCGTCTACCTGTCGGAGAGCGCGACCTTTGCCGAGAACGGCGACCTGATTCTGCCGCTTGAGGGCATGCGCACGGCCTGCATCAACCACCTGACCGGCGACACGGTCTGGACCACGGAGCGCGTCTGGCCGGTTTCAGGCAGCGCTGACGCGACGGTCTCGGACTCGACTTGGTATTGCTTCGGCGGCGCGCTGGTCGGCGGCTCGCTTCGACTCTACGCCTTCGACGTCGCGACCGGGTTCAAGAGAGATTCTGTGTTCATTGAGGACACCCACCCCGGTGGCACCGCACCCTACGGCAACATCATGGTCGGCCCGGACCGCGTGCTCTACGCCCACCGCTGCGGCGACAATGTCACCGCAGTCGAGGACTGGGGTGACAGCCTGCACATCCGCTGGGTGTACCCACTGGAAGACAGCACCTACTCGCCGTTTGCCCAGCTTGCCTGCGGCCCGGACTCATCGGTCTACGCGCTCGCCAGCGGTCGCATCATCCGGCTCGATCCGCAGACCGGCGCTCCCCTCGACTCCTCGCCGTACATCAAAGACTCAACCGCGGTCTTCGCCGCGCACCTGTCGGTCGGCGCGGACGGAACGGTGTACGCCACAAATGCCGGGTACGCGGGCGGTGCGCTCTTCGCCTTCACGCCAAGCCTCTCGGTAATTTGGGTGGAATCGATACCGAACGTCAGCACGTCGTGTCCGGCACTGGGCTCTGGTGGTGAACTCGCTATCGCCGGCAACGGCACGACGCTGAAGGTCTTTCGCGACCCCACGGGCGTGGGCGGACCGAAACGTACGCCCGCCCGCAATCGCCTGGTCGCAACGCCCAACCCGTTCCGATCGATGACAGCTATCAGCTTGCAGCTTACGGCCGACAGCCCTGCCGAAACCCGAATATACAACGCGGCCGGCCGCCTGGTCCGTTCCTTCTCCTCCCTCCTCTCTCCTCACTCCTTTCTCGTCTGGGACGGGACGGACGGCGCAAGGCACAAACTGCCTGCTGGTGCGTATTTCTTGCGCTCAGGCACCACAAGTATCGTGCTGACATTAACCGACTAGAAAGGACACGCGATGAGACTCGTTCTGATTCTGGCTTGCATTGCAGCCGTGACCATGGCCGTTCAACTCGACCCGACCGGGACTCAGGCAATCACGAGGATGGTCGTCCGGCCCGGCCAGACGCTGTCGGACTTCGTTGACCTCGGCAGCTTCTATGAACAGCACGACGTTGACCCCGGACTCCCGGCTGAGGGCGACTATCTGGACCGGCCCGTTTTCACCCGCGACGGGGCCAAGGTAATCGTCTCCAACCGCATGACGGGCAACATCACGGTCTTCGACTGGAGCACGATGGCGGCCGAGACCACGGTTGATGTCGGCTCCTATCCTGCCGGCATGGCCGTCACCGACAGCCTGCTTGTCATCTGCCGGCCGTTTGCCGATTCGGTGAGCATCGTCCGGCTGAGTGACTGGGCGGTCATGGCCCGCCTGCCGTCAGGTGAGCAGCCTTGGGTGGTGCACGTGAGTCCCGACCAGAGCAAGGCCTATGTCGGCTGCGACATCTCGAACACGCTCGAGGTGTACGACCTGGCGACGCTGCAGCGCGCGACTACGTTCAGCGACTTCCCGTTCTATCTTGTGACAGTGAGTTGGAACAGCGAAAACGGCCGCTTCTACGGCCAGTTCAGCGAGTTCGAGGTGACGCCGGACGGCTCGCACATCGTCGCGCCCGACACGGCACCGCAGCTGCTCTGGGTGGATGCCGCGACCGGCGTCAAAGACGACACGCTCGCCGGCATCGGCGACTGCTGGTTCGTTCGCTACTCCGGAGACAGCAGCAAGCTCATTACCGCCAACTACGACAATCCGTGCAAGGTCTGGCAGATCGACGTGGCCTCGCACCAGGTGACCGACTCGGTAGTCATCACCGGCTACACGCTGATGACGGTCGACGCGGCGGTGAACATGGACGGCTCCAAAGCCTACCTCGGCACGTCCAACAACACCAGCACGCTGGTGAAGTTCGAGACCAGTGACTTCGTGACCTTCTCGCAGACCTACACTGCGTTTTGGCTCGGTGTCTCCCCTGACCGAACCAAAGCCATCGGCGGCCAGTACCGGTTCTCGGTAGTCGACTTCGAGTCCGAGCAACTGCTGGGTCAGCACCAGGGCAACGCACAGTACTTCGGGGCGGTCTCCCCGGTCGGCTCGGGCGTGGCGAGCTTCGACCCGCAGCGCCACGAAGGCGTCTACTTCTATGACTACACGAACCCGACCCCGGATTATCGTGGCACCACGAACTCGGGCGAGCCGCCGGAAGGCGACGCGCCCCACCGGGTCAAGATCAGCCCGGACGGTCTCACCGCCATCGCGACCAACGTCCTCTCCGACAACCTGACCATTATCAACACTGTGACCGCGGCAGTCGAGACCATCCTGCCGCTTGGCAGCCGGCCGCAGGACATCGCCTTCACGTCCGACTCGCGGTGGGCCGTGGCCTGCGGGCTGAATGGCAACAACGTCGGCATCATCGACCTCGACGACAACTCCATGACCACGCTCCCGGTCGGTGCCGGCCCGGCGACTGTTGTAATCACACCGAACGACTCCTTCGCCTACATCGGCAACATCGGCTCAAACACCGTGTCGGCCATCCGCCTCGACGGCCCGTCCAGTTCGGTCATCGCCTCGATTCCCTGCGGCGTAATCGGCATCGTCTGGGGTTCGTACGGAGTCTGGAGCGGGCTGGGCATGAGCCCGAACGGCAGGTACTGCCTGGTCGCGGTCTCGTTCGACGACGTCGTGAGGGTGATTGACGTCGCGTCCAACACGGTCGTGGACACACTTGCCGTCGGCGACTTCCCGCTCTGCATCGCCTTCGACTCGACCGGCGACTACGCGACCGTCACCAACTACATGGCCGGCACATACTCGGTCATGCACATCGACGGAGCAAGCTCCTCGGTCGTCGGCACATTCTCCTCCGGCCAGTATGCCATGCGCCTCGCGTACAACCGTGCGCTCGACCAGATGGGCATCGGCAACTACGGTGCCAAGACGCTGACCATCGCCGACCCGCGCACCGGCGCGCTTATTCAGAATATCTCATACTCGTCCTACGGCGCCCTGGCCGACGTTGCGTTCGACGCTGCCGGCCAACCGGTCGTGCTGACTGCGTCCAACGGCAACTCGCTCGGAATGGTCCATCACGGCTCCGACCATGTCGAACTGCCCGCCGTACCATCGGCGTTCGACTTCTGCCCGGCAACCTCGATGTGCGCGGTTTCGGGCCCGGGCCCTGACTACGTGAGCCTTGTCGACTTCTCAACGCAGGGGCAGGCGGAGGTGAAGACGCCGCAGACCCCAGGCCTCAGGCTACATGCCGCTCCGAACCCTTGCCGTTCAGCCACTCTCCTCCACTTGAACGGTGAATCTCAGAACCACCCGACGGCGGTTCTGCGCGTCTACGATCCACAGGGACGCCTGGTTCGGTCGGAATCGGGAGTCAGGACGTCGCACTATCGACTGGACATGGGGAACCTGCCGGCAGGGATCTACTTCGCTCGCATCTCATGCGGTGGCAGGACGGCCGACGCGCAGATTGTCCTCACTCACTAGCACCGTCGCCGGTCGACCAGTACGCTTGACCACCAACAGGCTTTAGGCTAGACTGGCCCTGCTATGAAGATGTCATCCCGCGCGGCAATTCCGGTCCTGTCGTTGCTGGCTGTACTCATACCTCTGCCCGCCTTCGCAGTCATCCCCCTGCCTGCCACGCCGTCCTGGAGCTCCAGCGACAATGACTATTCCACGGGCGGCGCGTTCGCCGACATCGACGGCGACGGCTGGATCGACTTTCTTACGTCCAACGGCAACGACATGAGCATGAACTTCAACGGTGCGTACATGAACAACTCGGGGACGCTCGAAGCTAACGCTGCGTGGCGCTCTCTGGACAGCGGCTACTTCGGGCACTGCTATTCGGGCGACGTCGACAACGACGGCGACATTGACCTCGCAGTCGCCTACCTCGGTCGGTACGCGTTTGGCGACCACCTAGCGCGCGTGTACCGGAACACCGGCAGCGGACTGGAGACGACGCCGTCGTGGAAGGCCGCCGACCGCCATTCATCGTTCGACTGCTGCCTCGGGGACTTCGACCTCGACGGAGACCTCGACCTTGCCATCAGCGCCGGCGACGCGTATGATCCCATTGAATACGACCCCGCCCGCATCTACAGAAATAACGGCACCAGCTTCGACACGCTTCCATGCTGGTCCGCGAGTGACACCAATCCCGGTGATGCCATCCGGTTCTGCGACATCGACAACGACGGCGACCTCGACCTGTTCGTCGGCCAGGTCATACCGGGGGCGGGCCACGGCAAGGTGGTGATGTACCGGAATGCGGGCGGAATCCTCGACACGGTTCCCACATGGACCGGCCAGCAGGGCGTCGGCTGGGTTCTGCGCCTGGCCTTCGGTGACTACGACGCGGATGGCTTCATGGACCTCGCGGTGGCGTCCAACAACCAGCAGGGCGAGCCGAACAGCGTCAAGGTCTTCCACAACAACGGCGGCACGCTCGATACAATCGCTGCCTTCACCATGCTCCGCGCGGAGCAGTATTCGTCCTGCGTCGCATGGGCTGACGTGAACGGCGACGGCTACGCGGACCTGGCCGCCGGGGGCTGGTGGGAACCCGCAGTGGTGTTCGAGAACCATACCGGGGTCATGGATACGACGCCGGCGTGGACATGGATACCTTCGAACCCCAATGACCTTGTCTGCGAGACGCTGGTCTGGGCCGACCTTACCAACGGTCACCTGGAGTCGCGGTCGGATGCGTTCGACGGCGACGGCACGCGGAAGCTCTTCAACCTGCACCTCCGGCCCGTGCAATTCCTTGACAGTGTCTGCGTTGGCGGCGTGCGCGTGCCTGCGGCCGGGTTCTGCTCAGACCCGCTCATCGGGTACGTCAGCTTCGCCTCTGCCCCGCCCGCCGGGACGGCCAATGTGGTATTCTCTTACCGCTACTCGGCCAATCCTGACCTGGCTGTGACAAACTGGGACCAATCACACGGTAACCATGTATTCCTGAACACGACGCCGGCCGGGGTCGCGGCGCAGCACGAGGACCTGGAAGCAGGTCGCCTGTCGGCCTGGCCCAACCCGTTCAGGACAGCTATCAGCCTACAGCTCACAGCTAGCAGCCCCACCGAAGTGGCGATATTCGATGCAGCCGGCCGTCGCGTGCGCTCCTTCCCGGCTGTTGGCTGTAAGCTGTCGGCTGTCAGCTCGTTCCTATGGGACGGCTGCGACGAAGACGGCAGGCCGGTTTCGCCCGGCGTCTATTTCGCCGCACTCGGCGCGACAAACTCTCAACTGAAACTGGTCCGGGTCTCGCGGGATTGATTCATACCCGACCCGCACGTGGCAACTGAAGTCGCCGGAGAACGACTTGCCGGACTCGCCCGGTACGGCAGCGTTCACCTGCTGGATGAGGTCGCTTCAACCAACGACTACGCATTCGGCCTGGCGGGGAAGCACACCACGGCAGTCGTCGTCGCCCGGAGGCAGACCAAGGGCCGGGGTCGGTTCGGGCGGCCGTGGTTCTCAGACGATGCCAGCCTGACCGCTTCCCTGCTCCTGCTTACCGACGCTCCCGACTTCCCTCACCCCTCTTTCGTCGTCCACCTGGCCGGGCTGGCGCTCTCCCGCGCGGTCGATGAGACCGTGGGACTGCCGACGCAGATACGCTGGCCCAATGACATCATCCTCGAGGACGGGAAGCTGGCCGGCATCCTTTGCGAAGGCAGGAGGAACGCGGTGGCGGTGGGCATCGGCCTGAACCTGAATCAGGAGTCACTCCCCGAGGACCTGCCGGATGCCGTGTCACTGCGGATGGCTACGGGCAAGCAGTGGGACAAGTTCTACCTCCTCGAGAACTTCCTGCAGGAGATGTTCGCAAGTATCGAGCAGACTGCCAAGGGCGAGTCGGCCCAGGTTCTCGCCGACATCAAGGGCCGTTCCACCGTCATGCACCGACGCGTCGAAGTCAGGACCCTGTTGCGCAAGCATGTCGGGACTGTGATTGACCTTGATACGGAAGGCCGGATCGTGCTCAGAACTGACTCGGGCAGGCTGGTGGTACTCGGAGCCGGAGAGGTGCGCAGGCTTAGATGATACTCACCGTCGTCATCGGCAACACCAACACCGAGTTCGGTTGGTTCAATCGCCGCCGCCTCGCCCGGTCCGTCCGAGTACGAACCGGATCACTCCGCAGCGCCGGCATGCCGAAACCCGGCCACGTTGTCGGTGTCGCGGTAGCTTCAGTTGTGCCCGAGGCGACGCAAGCGGTCCGCGTCCGCCTGCACGCAGCCGGGCTGGAGCCACTCGTTGTTGGTCCGCGCACTCGGACCGGGCTCAAGTACCGCTACCGCCGAGGGGACCTTGGCGCGGACCGCGTGTGCGTCGCCGTCGGAGCGCGGCGCCGCTTCCCGGACCAGGACCTCATCGTCTTCGATTTTGGCACCGCGATCACCGTCAACGTCATCCTGCGGGAAGGCATCTTTGCCGGAGGAGCGATTCTGCCCGGAGTTCAGATGAGCCTCAACGCGCTGGCTGACAGCACCGCCGGCCTTCCCCGGCTGCTTCCGGGCAGGACAGGGAGTCCGATACAACACGGCACCCGTGCCGCGATGCAGGCCGGGGTTGCCGAACTCTTCGCCGGCGGTATTGACCGGATCATTGACGAAGTCGAACGGGGTACGGGCCGCTCACACCGCATTGTCGCAACCGGAGGCGGAACCCGAACCGCCCGCCGGTACGTGAAACGGATTGGTACATGGCTACCGCGGCTCGCAAGCGAAGGCTTGGCCGAGGTCTTCTACTTCAACACCCCCGCGTCGGCGGGCGCGGGAAGCAGAGCCCGATCCCGAGCCGGGAACCCTGGGACGTAGATTGAGCGAGGGTACGGCAGCACCTGACGGCAACCGGCCAGCGGCCATATCTTGAATCCCGTCGTCTTTCTCGGAATCGAAACCAGCGGCACGTCGACCGGGCTGGCGCTGGCCGTTTCCGGCAGGGTCGTAGCCGAGATGGTCGAGCACTCAAGCTGCGGCCACAACGAGGTCCTGATGCCAATGCTCGACCGGCTGCTCAAGGGCTCCGGCATGACGGCCCGGGACCTTTCCGGCATCGGCGTGGATATCGGCCCGGGCATGTTCACGTCCCTGCGAGTCGGCCTCAGCACTGCCAAGGGCCTGGCGGTCGCACACCGAATCCCGGTGAAGGGCATAAACACGCTCTGGTCGCTCGCCCGCACCGCTCGGGTAGACATGGACAAAGTGCTGTCGGTAATGGATGCCCGGAAACACCAGGTCTACGCCGCGCTGTATCTCGAAGGACGGCCGGCGATCCCGCCGTCAATCATCGGGCCGGAGCAACTGGTGTCGGAGGTGAGGACGATGCTCCCGGGGCGGACCAGTCTCGTTCTCGCGGGGAGCGGTGCGAGTATCTGCGCAGACCTGTTTGCAGTCGCCGGATTAGAACTTCAGTTGACCGGCATCGAGATTCCGTCACCCGGAGTGGTGGCTCTCGAAGCGGCAGAGCGCATCGCCGGAGGCATGGCCGATGATGTGGCGGCCATCAAGCCGCTCTACCTGCGCCGTACCGACGCCGAGCTAGCCCGGGAACAGAAGCTCAAGCTCGACAGCTGAAGCCCAGCCGGGCCGAGACGGTTCCACTTGTAGAAAAATGGCGGAGGCGTGTAGGAATCGAACCTACCGGTCCACTTATCGCAGACCATACGGATTTGAAGTCCGCCAGGCACACCAGCACCCATACACCTCCACCGAAGAATAGTGAATAGTGAATTGAGAAACCCGAATCCGTCCTTCACTCTTCACTATTCGTAATTCACTACTTCCGAGCGCGGCCTAGACCAGCCGCGTCCCGTTAATCACCAACTCGAAGTGACACTTCAGAAAGTCAGCGGCCCGGCGCGAGATAACCATGCGCGAGAGGAAGATTTCGAAATACTCCATCACCGGTGCGATGTTCGTGTCAATCGTCAGATCAAAGGTTATGCTGCGGGCCTCGCCCCGCACAGTCAGGGCAGAGCGCTTGGCAGCGTAGTTGACCCGGTCATGGATGTCGAACTTGATGAATTCGGGGTTGCGCACACGGCTCTTGTGCACGTCGGCCTTATCCGCGAGGATTAGGGCGGCCGAAACGTCCGACACCGGATTGCCGCTGTTCTCATCGTGGTTCCCGATTGCGGCCATTATCTGCGCGGTCTCCGGGTAGTCCATCCCGCGCCTCAGAAGGATGTCGCGCGCCAGCAACGCGCTGGTTCGCTCATGCCGTTCCCGGTTGACCACGTTCCCGATGTCGTGGAGATAGCCCGCGATCGCAGCCATCTCGGTCAACCGTTCTTCGGCCTGAAGCGCAACCAGGACCGCGCGCGCGTTCTTGGCGACGAGCCGCGCGTGCCTGGGGCCGTGCTCCGTGTAGCCCAGCACCGCAAGCTGCCGGTCGGCCTCGGCAACGAGGACGACGACCTCCGGGTCTTTGACGATATCCTTGAAGGTCAGCACGGGTAGTTATCCTATCATGTTAGAGGCCGGGGTCAATTTCCGGCGCGGGCAACACCAAGAAACGTCCAAACCGGACACAGTCTGGGTCCGGCCCGGACAATTCTCGAACCGACCTCAGGTCTGCTCGGCGGCGAGCTCGCCGGTGACCAGCGCCTTCTTCAGATACTCGAGGTAATCGTTCAGCAGGAACTCGTCAGCGACCATATTGTTCTTCCAGCGGACCGATATCTCATTGGCACCGAAGGTCTTGTCGAGCACAACCTGAAGCTTCGAGCCGCCCTCGTAGTTCCTGTCGATAATGACAATGCCGCTGGTGGTCGGGTTGTCGCCGCAGACAGCGTACATCTCCCCTGCCTTGTCGCCGTCATAGTCCCAGAGCTCCGGGCCCTTCACTGCCCGCTTGTACAATAGGAACTCAATCAGGTTGTTGCATAGCTCTATCATCAGCGCGTGGTCTTCAGCCTGGCCGCCGCCCGCGATGTGGTTCGTCAGTGGGATGTGCAGGCAGACGCCGGTCTCGCCTCGACCCTCTCCGTAGAATATCCGTTCGCCGTCAAGGACCTTGCTAAGATCGCGTTTAAATGCGTACAACACTCTCTTATGATTCTAGACGTTTCGTGCCATGAGTCAAGCAGCACTGACTCACAACTTGCCCTCGCGGTGCCGGCGGCCGAGAACGTCGAGCATGTCGCGGGTCATCGCCTCGAGGTCGTAGGCCGGTTTCCAGCCCCACTCCTCGCGGGCCGCCGAGTCATCGAGCGACATCGGCCAGGAGTCGGCAATCTGCTGCCGGAAATCCGGCTGGTAGGTGCAGGTGAACTCGGGGATGTGCTTCTTGATGGACGCGGCCAGTTCGCCGGCGGAGAAGCTCATCGCTCCGACGTTGAAGTCGCAGTGGTGCTTCAGCTTCCCGGGCTCGGCCTCGGCCAGGTCAATCGTCGCCTTGATGCAGTCCGGCATGTACATCATCGGCAGGCGCGTGTCTTCCCGCACGAAGCAGGCATAGCGCTGCTGCTTGACCGCCTCGTAGTAGATGGCAACCGCGTAGTCGGTGGTGCCGCCGCCGGGCAGGGTCTCATGTGAGATGATGCCCGGATAGCGCAGGCCACGGCAGTCGAGCCCGTACTTCCGGAAGTAATAGTCGCCCAGCAGTTCGCCGGCGACCTTGGTGACGCCGTACATCGTCCTGGGCTTGAGAATCGTGTCGTTGGGCGTCCGGTCCCGGGGCGTCTCCGGGCCGAACGCAGCGATTGAACTGGGCACAATCACCCGGGCCATGTTGAACTCGCGCGCCACCTCGAGCACCGTGTACAGGCCGTCCATGTTCACGTGCCAGGCCAGTTGCGGGTTCTGCTCGCCGACTACCGAAAGGATGGCGGCCATGTGGTAGATGGTGTCGATATCGTGCTTCTTCACGACTTCGACGATAGTCTCCCGCTTATTGACATCAATGAAGTAGAACGGCCCCGAGTTCTTCAAGGCTTCCGACGGCGGGGTCTTGCGGCCGGTCGCGACCACGTTGTCCGCGCCGTACTTCTTACGCAGTTCAAGGGTCAGCTCTGAACCGATCTGGCCGACCGCGCCGGTCACGAGGATGCGCTTCATCTCTCTGGTCTTCATAATGGAAACTCCTTTGTGGGCTTTGCCGTTTCAGCCGGACGCCGCCAATATACCGGCGGTGCGGGCAAAGTCAAACGAAACTGACGCCTGCTACGCCGCCCTGTCGGTCTGGACATCGGCAAACCCACGGCTATACTCAGGCGTTCCGAGACAATGGTGAGTGTAGCTCAAATGGTTAGAGTACCTGACTGTGGCTCAGGATGTTGTGGGTTCAATTCCCATCACTCACCCTTGATGTGATTACCGGAAGCAGGCAGCGGTTGCATTTGCGCCGGAATCCGCTACACTGCACGCGGTCACGGCTGGGCCGGAGAGCGAACCACCGCATGCGCCCGTAGCTCAATTGGACAGAGCGCCGGGCTTCGAACCCGTAGGTTGCGCGTTCGAGTCGCGCCGGGCGCGGTTGACGATTGTACAACAGGGATGTCCGCAACCGGGGACGTCTCCTGAGACGAAGATGTGTGCCCCGCTAGCTCAACCTGGCAGAGCAGCGGATTCTTAATCCGAAGGTTGCAAGTTCAATTCTTGCGCGGGGTACTTACCTTTTGGACTAACAAGAACAGGGAGACTTCGTGATGGATGAGACAACGCCGCAACCGGGGAACGACCCACGCATGACCGAGCGCTGGCAGTCTCTCGTTGACATAATGTACTTGAGCCAGGTCACGTGGTTGTACCTGTTCTCAGCCATCTACCCGGTTATGGGCCTGTTCTACGGGATACTGTTCCTGACCGGCAGCATCTCGCCGAAGGGCAAGAGAGTCGGCAGGGTCTGCCTCATTCTGGGCATCATCAACACGGCGATGGTGATACTCGCCCTCATCCTGGTTCTCACGCTCGGCCTGGCCGGGGCGCTCGCCGGGATGGGAAAGGACTAGACGTGCAATCACTTCTCTGCCTGCTGCTGGCGGTCGGCGCCGGCTACGTCCGCATACCGAACAAGACAGTTGCGCCGACAATCGAATCCCGCCAGGTATGGGTCTTCTTCACCGACAAAGGCATCTACAACGAGGCCGGCTACGAAGCAGCCATCAGCGCCATAGGTCGCACGGCGACGGAACGGTCGGTCGGACGCAGCCCGGCCCGGCCCGACTTCAACGATATCCCGGTGCGCGAGTCCTACGTCCGCGCGATTGAGGACATGGGCGGCCGGCTGCGCACTGTCTCCAAATGGCTCAACGCCGCCAGCTTCGACATGCCGCCGGATTTGGTGACCGGCGTCTATGCTCTCCCCTTTGTTTATGACTTGAAGCCGGTCGTAACCCGGACCACGGCCGAGGCTGATTTCTTCCCACTGACCCGGGTCCCCGCGCGCAGCCAGTACCGGTCAACCGACACCTCGGACGCCCATCGCTTCTACGGGCCGTCCTACGACCAGGCACAGATGATGGGAGTGCCGGACCTGTTCTTCCGCGGCCACTTCGGCTCAGGCGTCAAGCTGGCGATGTTCGACACCGGTATCAAGCTGACCAACCGCGGCATCTCGCGGGCCCACATCTACAAGCAGCACGATTTCATCTCAGGAGATAATTGCTACACGGCCCGTTCCGATGCTTCCTGGGAACCGGCAGTCATCGACAACGTCCGATATCTCGGATTCGCGCGAGCTTTGGCCCTGAGTACGGTTCAATCCCAATCCGGCTCTCAGGACACATTGCTGATGGCGTTCTGCGCCGACAGCTTCGCGTACGGCTACAACCCGCCCGCTCGGGCACTTTTTGCCGACGTTTCAACGGACGCCGGGGTTACCTGGAGCGCGCCCACACCGGTAGTCATGTCTGCGCCCTACTCCACGACGTTTGAGAACCTCGCGATGGCCAGCCACAGTTACGTCACCTACCTTACGTACGACGAACTGGCTGCCGCCAATCGCGCGCCGGCTGCTGCCAACGTGTATCTCGGGTACTTTGTGGGAACGAACTGGCAAGGCGCGACGTTCGTTGCCTCCGACCGCTATCCCGCCCTTGCGGTGCTGGCGGACACGCTCTACCTGGCCTCCGTGCAGTCCGATTCGCTGGTCGCTCTACGTAAGTATTCAGTCGCGCTGCCTGACCCGGCGCTGGTGCAGGTGATAAACTTCTCGGCCGGAGAACTCCTAGCCGGGCTGCAAATCGCAGCGGGCGCGAACGGCCTGGTAGACATCATCACCACCGGACTGAAGAGCGGCCGCATCACCCAGTTCCGTTCGACCGACGGCGGGGCGACGTTCACCAAACAGAACGAGCCGGTCGCGACCGGCGCCGCCAAGACGCGACTTATTGGAGACGGCCAGCAACGCCTGCTCCTGTACGAAGACATATCACAGGACGCCTTCTCCCGACTCGCCGCGCTGCGTTCGGACGACGACGGTTCGACCTGGAACCAGGCCGGGACCGTCGCGGACAGCGTGTTCTCGATCGGCGGCTTCGATGTCATGCCCGACGCCCAGTCCGGAATGACCCTTGTCTATCAGACCGGCGGCTTCCTCTACCGGGCTGCGTCCGCCGACTTCGGCGGTACGTGGACGGGTCCGACCCTGATTGACACGACCGGCTTCAATGCCATGCCGGCGCTCGCCCGCACCAGCAACGGTGCGCTGGCGCTATGGTTCAAACGCGGGGACGACAACGCGGTCTGGGAGGAATCCGACACCGTGAAATTCTCCACAGAGCAGTCCAACCACGGCACGTCCATGGCCTCAATCATCGCCGGTTACCAGCAGGGCGCGATTGTCGGCATCGCCACGGGCGTTGAACTGCTGATTGCCAAGACCGAACTGCTCAAGGTCCGCAGTGGCCGCCTCTACGAGTACAACATGGAAGAGGACGCCTACATCGAAGCGCTGGAATGGGCCGACCGCATGGGTGCCGATGTTATCTCGACTTCGCTCGGGTATCGGAGCTGGTATGGTCCCGACCAATTCGACGGCAAGACCGCGCCGATTTCGATTGCCGCCTCGATTGGAGCCAAACGTGGGTTGCTCATCGTAACAGCGATGGGTAACCGCGACACAACGGCTTACCCATGGCCGGTGCCTTACATCACGGCGCCCGGCGACGCCGACGGCGTGATTACTGCCGGCGGTGTGGAAAAGAATATGCTCCCGTGGCGCGGGACCGGCACCGGCCCGACCTCGGACGGCCGGATCAAACCTGACTTAGTCGCGCTCTCCGACACGGTTGCGGTCGTCTCCCCGGACTCCGAAGACTTCCTGGCCGGCAGCGCCGGCACGTCCTGCGCAACCGCACTGATTGCCGGCGCCTGCGCACTGGTCAAGGAAGCCCATCCCCAATGGACCGCCGACTCGATCAAGGCCGTCCTGTTCTCCACCGCCACGCGCTCAGTCAAAGGGTGCACTCTCGGATTCGGCGTGCCGCGCGTCGATTCGGTGTACAAACTCTTCCCGCCGGAGAAGGGCATCGTTGATGTCCCCGGCGACGAGATTGGGACTATCTTCCCGAACCCCTTTGCGCCCGCGTCCGAGCCCAAGGTCTACTTTCAGATTAACCTGACGCGACCGGCATCGGAAGCCCGAATCAGCATCTTCTCGGCATCGGGAACGCTGATTGACACGATCACGCTGAACGCGGCGATCCTGTCCCGACCGGGCCGGTACGGCGTCAAAGGTGACGTCGCGCTCCTCGAACAAATCGGCGCGTACTGGGACGGCAGGAACGAAGCAGGCAAGCCTGCCGCTGCGGGGCTGTACGTTGCCGTGCTTCAGACCACGTTCGGCCGCAGCGCGACGAAGTTTGCCCTCGTCCGGTAGCGTCCCGAAAACCGGAATAGAACCGCCAAAGTCGCCAAGACCGCCAAGGTTGCGGATTCCGGGCTTCTGCGTTCTGACTTCTGATATCTGACCTCCGACTTCGGCCACGCCCGCCTTCGTGTCCTCGTGTCTTGATGGTGAACACCCATCTCGTTTCCTGATCTTCGCTGCTTCGCTTGACTTACCGCGCCTGAAAGGTAACATACCAGAGACCGTCTGCGCTTTGCATTTTGCATTCTGCATTTTGCAGTTTGACTTGGCGAAGCGAATAATTCCAGCGTAGCTCAACCGGTAGAGCATCCGGCTGTTAACCGGAGGGTCACAGGTTCGAGTCCTGTCGCTGGAGTTGCCCGCCGGCTCTGCCGGCGGGCCATTCTTTAGTTCGCGAGGACATGCCGACGTCGGGCGTCCGGGTGCAGCAACGAGTCAGCACGGCCTGAAGTTTCAGCGGCCAAACAAGCCGGTCTGGCACGGTTCCGACTGCCGGAAGGCGTTGCACGAACCGCCAGCCTAACCATTCTGACAAACCGGGTGCAACACGCGCACTACCGGACGGTTACGGCGATTATTGCTGCCGATAGTTCAAGGGTAGGGGTCGTCTGGTAGATGCTCTGCCTCACTCTCTGCCACATTCTCTGCCAGAGTCTCTGCCTCATTCTCTCCCAGAGTCTCTGCCTCACTCTCTCCCAGAGTCTCTGCCTCACTCTCTCCCAGAGTCTCTGCCTCACTCTCTCCCAGAGTCTCTGCCTCACTCTCTGCCAGAACCTCTGCCTCATTCTCTCCCAGAGTCTCTGCCTCATTCTCTCCCAGAACCTCTGCCCAAACCGGCGAACGGAAATCGCTAATCCCGCATCCCGCGCCACGGCTCAGGCCCAACCGCCCGCGACGGCAACCCATCTCCGCTTGACTTTCGCCCCAGTCCGAATATGTTCACTGAGGATGAGTGCTCGTACGTTCCAGGTCCCAATGCAGCGCGAGGACGAGTCGCGCGTCCCGGCCGAACGATGATAGAACGCGATCTCGACATACCTTTCGTTGCCGACCTCGCCCTGCGTGAGAAACAGATCCAGCAGAACTATCGTCCTGTGATAGCGGTCCACAAGTGGTTTGCCCGCCGGCCTGGGACGCTGTTCCGCAGCCTGCTGCTATCTGAGTTTGCCCCTCGCCCGCTTGCGCAGGTTTTCTACCAAAGCAACAATCTTGGAAGCATACGAGTTGCGGACCCTTTCATGGGTGGCGGAACCCCGGTGATGGAGGCCAATCGGGTCGGCTGCAAGGTCGTTGGCTACGACATCAACCCGATGGCCTACTGGATAGTCAAGCAGGAGTTGGCAACCCTCGACATCCCGGACTATCGGGCCGCAGCCGACAGACTGATGCGTGGTCTTGCATCGGAAGTCGGACATCTGTACCAGACCCGCTGCCTTGAGTGCGGGTACAAGCAGGCGGAGGTCAAGTACTTCCTCTGGGTGAAGACACTGGACTGCGTCAAGTGTGGCAAGGAATTCGACCTGTTTCCGGGCTATCTAGTCGCGGCCGACAGCCGGCACCCCAAGAACGTACTCATGTGCAGGAAGTGCGGCGAGCTGACTGAAGTCACGAACTGCGATAGCCCCGGTCGCTGTCAAGCATGCAAAGAACCTCTCTCTATTGTCGGACCGGCCCGAAGTGGCCGCTGCCCGTGTCCGCACTGTGGTATTGAGAATTCGTACGCTACCGGGCGCTCGGAGGCCCCGAAACACCGGATGTTCGCAATCGAGTATCACTGCCCGCAGTGCCGGACTCGCCACCGAGGCAGGTACTTCAAACGACCCGATGCCGGCGACGCGGCCCAGTTTGATGCTGCCCGTCTGCGATTGAAGGAAACAAAGCTGGAATTCGTACCGGACGATGCAATCCCCCGCGGCGACGAAACCGACCGACTACTGCGCTGGGGCTACAGGCACTACCGCGAGATGTTCAATGACCGCCAGCTTCTGGGTCTCGAACTCAGTTGCCGGGCAATCGAAAGGACTCCGAGCGGAGTGGTGCGCGATGCGTTGCGGACCAACCTCTCCGACCTCCTGCGCTACCAGAACATGCTGTGCCGTTACGACACGGTTGCTCTGAAGTCACTGGACATCTTCTCAGTTCACGGTTTCCCGGTCGGTCTTGTTCAGTGCGAATCCAACCTGCTCGGCGTGAGGGACAGACAGAAGGGGACTTGCGTAGGGAGTGGAGGCTGGACCAACATCACCGACAAGTACCTAAGGGCCAAGTCCTACTGCGATGCCCCATTCGAATTCCGTCACCAAGGTTTGACAAAGGTTAAGGTAATGACCCCCGGCGAGTGGATAGGAACGACGAGGAATGGCTCGCGCCGAGCGGAGACGAGGGAACTGAAATTGCACTGTGGGGACGCGGCCAAATCCTGCCCGGCGCCCGCAAGCCTGGACGCGGTGCTGACTGACCCGCCTTACTTCGGCAACGTCCAGTACGCCGAGCTGATGGACTTCTGCTATGTGTGGCTGCGCCGCATGGTCGGCTTCGAGGCCGAGGGGTTCGCGTGTCCTTCGACCCGCAACCAGCAAGAACTCACCGGCAATGCGACCCTGGGTCGAAACCTCACAACGTTCGCCGAGGGCCTGTCCGCCGTGTTCCAGCGAATGGCCGAGGGCCTGAAACGCGGCGGCCCTTTTGTGTTCACCTACCACCACAACAATCTTGAGGCATACCTGCCGATTGCCGTCGCGGTGCTCGACGCAAGGCTCACCTGCTCTGCATCTCTGCACTGCCCTGGCGAGATGGGGGCATCGATACACATTAGCGGGACCAAGTCCTCGATAATCGACACGGTCTTCGTATGCCGCACGACCGGGCATGTGCCGCGTGCCTGGATTGCAGAGACCCCCGAAGCCGTGGCCGAACTGGTCGCCGCCGACATCCAGCAGTTGCGTGTCGGCGGGGTTCGGGCGACCCCGGGTGATGCACGCTGCATCGCGTGTGGTCACCTGGTACGTCTCGCGGTCTGGAACCTCCGCAAGGGCTGGAGCAAGCGCAAGCCAACCGCCGTCCGACTCAAGATCGTCTCCAGTTGGATTGAGGATTTCGGCGGGCTTAGCGCGGTACTCCGATCTCTGCCGAGCCTGTCGTCTACCTCGGAATCCGCGGAGCCTATGACGGCGAGAGAATCAAACCCTAATGAGGAGGTATGGTATGCCAAAGTACCCTTTTGAGGCTACCCTCAAGGAACTGCAGTCGGACACTGATGCATACATAAACTCGGTCTTCTCAAGCCTGGAGTCTGCGTTTCTCATCCTGCCGAAGGGGCCAGGCTTTGTTGACTACGGCACGTTTGAGACTGGTTATGAGGCACTCAAGAAGGCCACAGCCGGCTTCACGCGTGTCACGTCGGAACGTGTGCTGCCGACGGTCTTGGCCAAGCCTGTCACTTTTGTTGTGCTGAGAACGATGTTGGGGTTCACGCCGCCCGAGTTGGCGTACGTGACTTCCGAGTCAAACGACATCACTGTAGACCAAGGGTTCGCGCGTGCATGGGATCGGCGCGCCCGGCTCTCCCCGCTGGAAGCTCTGGCTGCAAAGGGGACGACGAAGGATCGCCTGTCTGCGATGGTCGAGACCGCATGCCGGCTCCTGAAGGAAGGTGCACCGGCTGTCGGGGCTGGACTCATCCACCGTCTCGATAAAGCGGACACCAAAGGCGGGTTGCCGGGCGTCAGAACTGCATCTCAAATCGGGGTGCCATACGCCATGCTCCTCTATGAACGGTTCCTGGGGCGTCCTTTCGCGGCGCACCGTGACTCCGTGAGCGAGCTCGTTGGCGACGTCGTGGAGACCGCAGTGGAAGACGAACTGAGCCGCAACCGAATAAGCTCACGCAAGACGAAGCGGGCCGAGTCCGTTCCCGGATTCGACTAGGTCCCGGACTTCCTCGTGCCCAGCGAACATAACCCAAGCGTGGTCATCGAAGCCAAGCTCACGGAGGACGATGGCACTGCAAGAGACAAAGTCACCCGCATACAACATCTCCGCAAGATAGCCGAGGACCGCGGAGACAGGAAGCGCCCGGCATTCCAGGTGCTCGCCTGCATCGACGGCCGCGGCTTCCGCGTCCGACGACAGGATATGAAGAAACTGCTGCTGGCCACCGACGGCAAGGTGTATACGCTCAAGACGCTGCGCATGATGGTCAAGACTTCAGACTTGTCGCGATTCAGGACGGACGAGGCAGATACATGAACGGCAACGTAACAGTGCGCGCGACGATGCTCCTCCGGGCCGTCAGTCGTTTGCCGTCAGCCATCGGCCCTCCCACCCCGCCTATCAAGCACCTGCTTGACTCCGCGCCCCGATTCTCCAAAATGTCCGCCATGAAGGCTAGGCCCATTCTAGCCGGTTCGTAGCAAGGAGGTCAAGGTGGATTCTACCACAATCTTGACTGCAGTGAACCTCGGACTGCAAGCTCAGCTAGAGGTCGCGAAGCAGACCATCGCCGCCCAGCAGAGTCTGACCACGGTTAGCATCACGGTGTTGACCCTAGTTGTCGCGGCGCTGGCCGGCGCCACGTGGCTCTGGAACTTCGTCTTCAACAAGCGCCTTCTGTCCAATCAGATTGAGAAGGCCAAGATGGACATCACTGCTCACAGCAGGTCGCTCATCGAAGCGGAAGTGACCAAGTCGCTCGTAACTGTGAAGGCCGAGTTCGACCAGAAGGTGCTCGCGGGGACTGCCGAACAAGCACGCCTGTTCGCAAGCGCGTGCATGGCCCAAAAGCAGTGGCAGGCTGCGTGCGGGCATCTCGGACAGGCGGTGACGCTCTATGCCGCTACAGACTACCCCGACCTGCTCAGGACCGCGGTCGATGTACTTGTGAGTAACCTCGGCCGTTGCACATGGCTCGGCTCGCCGTATAGGGACTGCGTAGACGAAGCACTGAAATCAATCCCACCCCTCCTCATCCAAGAGAGGGAATCTATCAAGAAGCTGCTATGTAACTTGCCGGACAAGGAAACACCCGTCTCGCCCGCAGTCCCGGCAGCGAAGCCCTAGGTTTTCGGGGGACTGGCCGGGCACTTCCCAGTCTCTTGCGTATCAGGCGCGTCGGCCCGACGCGCAGGCGGCTTCCCGCAGTTCGGCCCACGGCTGACGGCAGCCGAGTTAGTCAGTTAGCAGAGAGCAGCTTGCGCCCGCGCATTCGACTTTCCGGCCGCTGCGATGAACTCCTGAGCCCCGCCCCACCGCCTTGACATTCAGGCCCGAATTGGTACGCTTCGGCTGATGGTGAACCCCGAACCCCGCCCGGTCTAGAATCGCGTGAGAAGAGCCCCAGACCCCGTTCCATTCGACTACCCGCCGGTCGTCCTATACGAGGAGGACGTGCAGGCGCTTGCCGCCGCGCTCACGGATAAAGGAAAGGGACTGGAGATCACCGCCGCCGGGTGGCTGCTGGACAGCGCGGTGGAGTTGAACCAGCTGCGAGGACGCACCCTAGATTCGCTAACCATCGCAGTCCGGGAACCACTCATGAGCGTGCAAGTCTTTGACGCGGGCACATTGGTCTTCTCATTGGGGAGCGAAGAGGCCACACGTGAGACGCTGGCCAAGGTACATGATATTCTGCAGTTGAGACGCGCCAAGACCCCACTCAACTACGGATGGATATTGACCACGCTCGTGTCCGTTCCGGCATTCATGTACTACCTCAAGGTGAACTTCAGCATTGCACGTGGTGCCTTGGACTACATCTTCCCCGTTGTCTTTGGGTTGTGCGCTCTGGCCCTAACCCAGGTCATGTCCGTAGGGTTTCGACGGCATCCCAAAGGCCGAGTCGTTGTAGGACCGCGGCCCGTCAACATCCCATTCATGCGCCGTAACAGAGATGCCCTCGTTGTTGGCGTGTTGAGTGCCGTTGTGGGGGCAGTCGTCGGTGGACTCATCCTGCTCGCGTTACAGAGCTCGTGCGCCGGCAAGACCAGAGTCGGAGTCATCCGGCGCTCCTCCGAGACAAGTGCGGATTCTGCATTGAATGCGCCCGTGAGCCCACGGGGACGGTAACGCAGGCTGCCGGGGACACGCCATCCTCTGCCGACCCGACGCGCGGGTGCCGTTGAGACGAGTCCCACGCGCTTCGCGCGAGTTTCCTGTTACCAGTCTGCAGTTGGCACTGGCTGAGAGATTCGTCCACTCCGCTTCGCTCCGGTCGGAATGACATCGCCCTCGGCGTCCGCGTCCCCACTTCGCCATTTCCCCTTCCCCCTTCGCCTCTTGGCGTTCTTGGCGACCTTGGCGGTTTCGATGTCAGGGGTCAGGGCCGAAGCGGGCGCGGTGAGCGGATAGCGGACTGCGGGGCACGGCTGACGATTGGCGAGTGCTGGCAGTGTGACCGGGCCGGGGGACAGAAATGCCGGGTGCGTGCCCGGTAAGCCTGCCCACTGTGGGGTTAAGGCTTCCATTTGGGCTCCGCACCCGACTATCTTATTCTACACCTGCCCGCCCCGCGTTGCAAGACCCCGAATAACGTCCCCGCCGGCCCGCCGCGCGGGCGTCTCCCCCATGTTCGGCTAGCGGCTGACAGCTAACGGCTGACAGCCTCCGACATGCGGCCTCCCGGCTGACCCTTGTCTCCACTCGCTCGTCTGTCCGAAAAGCGGAACCGCCCCGAAGGGCGGTTCCGCAAGTTGCAGAGCCGGTCTCTAGTTGAGCAGAACCGACTTGCCCGACACCGACCTGCCGTCAACGGTCAGGCGGTAGAAGTAGCTGCCGTTGGCAACCCGGCGGCCGCTGTTGCTGGTGCGGTCCCAGGTCGCGCTCTGGCTGCCCGACTCAAGCGTGCCGTTGATCAGCGTGCGGACCAGCGCACCGGTGGCGTCATACACGCCCAGGGTCACATTGCCCCGACGGGCAACCGTGAAGTTGATGCGGACATGGTCGCGCCCGAGGGTCGGCGACACTTTCTCAATCGAGCAGCCCAGCAGCACGCGCTGCTCTTCGACGCTCGCCGGTCCGAACGAGATATGCCAGTACTGCTGGTTGGGAGCGGCCCAGTCGCCCAACATGTCGCCGGCAAACACGTAAAGCTCATGATGGGATGGACGGGCGACCATGAAGTTGACGCGGGCCAGGGTCACCGGGTAGTTCGGCATAACCGCCGTGATGGTCCCGGTCAAAGTGCTGTACATCCAGACGTGGTTGGTCACGGTGGAGGCGTTGATGAATCCGCCCAGCCAGTACACGTTACCGTCCATGGCCGCGGTTCCGCCGCTGTAGACCCGCTCGGTCGGGGCCGGACCCGCGGTCCACGCAATCTGTGTCGGGTCTACCTCATCGATAACACCCTTGTACAGGTTGGGCCAGCAGGCGCTGCCACTGTGGGCCTGCACCATGAAGATCGTGTCTCCGATGATTGCTGCGCTGCCCATGAACCCTATCGATGGCAGGGCCGTGCCTACCGACCAGGCATCCGCGGCCGGGTCGTAGATGTCGACGTTCGCGTAGCCCGAAGTCGCCGCAGTGTCCCTGCCACCCAAGACGTAAATCAGCGAGTCATGCCACACGACTTCCTGGGCTGCCATCCCCATGCGCGGACGGGGAGCCTTTGTTGCCCAGACGTTGGCGACCGGGTCGAAGCACTCGTTCGTGGCGATGGCCGCGCTGGTGTTGTCGTGCCCGCCGATGATGTAGATCTTGCCGTTGCAGTAAGAGCCCGCCAGCCAGCCGCGCGCTGTCGGCATCGGGGCCTTGGCGACCCAGGTGCGGGTGGCCGGATTGTACTCCTGGCAGTTAGCAAGGTAAGTACCAGCAAGGCCCTCCGGGTTGCCGCCGATCATGTAGATTTTGTCGTTGAGCGGGTCGTAGACCGTGGCACTGACCATGCGGTCAGGTTGGCTCGGCGGCTTCGGGATTGACTCCCAGACCGCGGACTGGACCGTGACCGACCCGTGCGCAGTGTCGTCCGCGAAGTTCGAGTCTGCGGGCAGACTCGTGAACATCGTCACCTGATAGGTGTTACCGTCCACGCCGGTCCAGCTATTCGGGAACGTTACTTCCGCGGTCGCCGCCGGGGCGAGCGGACCCGGATAGGTGGTCGTGTCGGTGAATACGTGTACACTGGCCGAGTCGATCCAGCAGGTCACCGGGATGTTGGTCTCGGGATTGGAGCCGTAGTTGCGGATGCGGGCCTTGGGCGTGATCGCCCCGGGCACAACGGTGCCCGTCGGCGCCAGCACCGTATCTGCACCCACGTCGTGGGCCAGCGGGGCGCCGTGGCCAAGAATCGCCCGGATGTGCCAGTTATAGCTCAGGCCGACGCTGAAGAGCTCTATCCACGAACCCTGGTAGTTAATCCAGTCGCCGCGGGTGGCCACGTACGGACCGTCATCCGTGCCAAGCGGGAATGTGTTGGCCGAATGGCTCATCCTCGGACCGACCCAGATGTCCTCACCCACACCCAGCGGCACCTGGACCGGCAGGGCAATGCTCACCCAGGTCATCGTAGCCGAACCGGTGTAAGGCATCGACTCGATTAGCGGGCCGGGGTTGGTCGTCGTGCCCGAACCCCACACGAACAGGTAGTTGTCATTGGACACGTCCCACTTGTAGAAAATCACCGTCTTGACCGTGCATGCCGCAGTAGCGGTCAGGCGCGCAGCGGTGTAGAAAGTGCCGCCATTAGTCAGACCTACGGCGTTGTTGAACGCCTCCATGTCGACGTGCAGCGTGTCGCCGGGCGGGTCAGTCTCGGGCGACGACCCGGGATTGAGTACGGCCGTCGACGGACGGAGTAGGGAACTGAACGTGCCCGCGTTGGCCGGCGCGTTCAAGGCAGCGGTCTGCGCCGCCATCGAGAGCCCGACGACCAGCATCAGGCTCAGGATCGTAGTACCGATTCTCACACAGTCCTCCTCGGTTGTTTCGAACTATTTCACTGGCTTAGGATACCGCAGAGCGCATCCCTGATAAGCCGTTGGGACGAATGAGTTTACCCTCTATTCCCGGTATGTCAAGCCGGAATCTAGCCCCTTGTGGAGGCAGAGCGATAGTGTCATAGGTTAGTGACAGAGCGATTATGTCATACTCGAGGTTGAGACGGCTATGCTAAAGGCATGTTAGAGTCAGCCTGTTACTCTGAGGTGCACATGAAACGCTACAGCGTCATCCAGCAGACGGTCAGGGCCGCGCTCAGCTCGACGGTCGCCGCCAGAATGCTTGGCATCAGTCCGCGCCAGGTCTTCCGGATCAAGGCCAACGTCCGCAAGCATGGTGCCGATGGCATCCGTCACGGCAACTGTGGCCATACCCCGGCCAACGCCAAACCCCAGCGCCTGCGCCAGCGGGTCATCAATCTCTACCGCAAGGAGTGCTTCGACTTCAACTTCGCCCATTTCACCGAGACCCTGGCCGACGAGTTCGCTATCCGCCTCAGCCGCGAAACCACCCGGTGCTGGCTCCGAACCGAGGGACTCGGTCCAAAGCAACACCACAGCCACCATCACCGTCGCCGCCGGGAACGCAAAGCCCGGTTCGGTACCATGCTCTTCCTCGACGGCAGCCCGCACCCATGGCTCGGCCCGGATTTGCCGCCACTAACCCTGATTCTCTGCACCGACGACGCCACCGGTATGCCGCTCTACGGCCAGTTCGATCCCCAGGAGACACTCAACGGCTGCTTCAGTGTCTTCTATCACGTCGGCCGGCGTTACGGCCTACCGGAGGCCCTGTACCTCGACAAAGCCAGTCAGTTCACTACTACCCGCCACGGCGGCACCCATGTCTTCCAGCGCGACGACCAGCCCACTCACTTCGAGATCGCCATGCAGACGCTGGCCGTACAGCTCATCTTTGCCAACAGCCCGCAGGCCAGGGGCCGGGGCGAGCGCATCAACCAGTCCTTCCAGGACCGGCTGGTCGCAGAGCTGGACCACCATCACATCACCGACCCGGCTGCCGCCACCGACTATCTCAACCGGGTGTTCATCCCCAAGTATGCCAAACGCTTCGGGGTGAAGCCGCGTGACCCAGCCGCTGCATTCAAACCAATCCCTGAAGGACTCGACCTACGGACTGTGCTATGTGCCAAGACAACCAGGGAGGTTGCCAATGACAACACCATCAGCTATCAAGGACAGGTCTATCAGCTCAAGCCCAACACCCGCACCGTCTGCGTCGCCGGGACCAGGGTCGAACTGGAGGAGTGGTTTGACGGCTCACTCCACGTCCGGCATGACCGGGCCGGCACGATCTCCGTCCAGCAACGGACTGGACCAACCAGACCTAGACGCCAAACCGCGAGAAGTCCCCATGACATTCTCGCTGTGGCTTAGGTATGACAGAATCGCTGTGGTTTGACAGGGGGAATCTTGCGCACCTGGCCCCGCGGGCCTTCCTGAATCCGGCGCTGCTTGACTTGGGCTGACCTGCATCCTACAGTCTTTCATGAAGTCTGGATACATTGTAGTACTAGTTATCGGTCTCAGCCTGTGCGGGCCTGTCGCCAACGCGGCGGAGACCGCAATTCCGCTTAATGAAGCCTTGGTCAACGGCGACTTTTCGAAGCCACTGTCCCAGGGCTGGGCAACCCAAGCCAACGACATCATCGGTGAGCACAGCACCACCGCCACTCAAGGAGACGGCGCGGTCGTCATCAAAGAAATGTGCGGCAATGCCACGCTCGTGCAGGACGTAAAACTGGCGACAACCAACCTTGTCTTCTCCACCCGGGCGCGGTTCACGCGTCAGGTCACCAACCCGACCTACTATGCGACCGCCTCGGTCATGCTCGGCTTCCTCGATAGCGACGGGAAGCTGCTGGGTGAGACGAGGATTTACAGCGCCGCGGGCAGGCCGCCGTGGAAGGCGTCGAACACGCTCCACTTGATTGCGGTTGCCGATACCGGCAAGTGGCAGGACTACAGCCTGGACCTCGGTGAGGAACTCGGGACCAACCTGAAAGGCGTGGACGCGACCAAGGTCAAACGTCTGCGCGTCAGCCTGGAGTCGTACTGCTCCGGCGAGGACGCCTGCTGAGGGCTCTATCTAATGGCGGAGGTCTCCGCCAGGTATGTGAAACTCGATCCAGTTAGCCCCAGGACCGCAAAGGACGGTAAGTAAGACAATCTCGGCCCGGACGCCAGCGCAGCACTGGCACGCATCACCACTAATGGCAGAACCCTTGCCCAGTTCCTCGTCACAGCCGCGCTGGCTCGCCGGACCTGGGTCTCCGTCAGTACCCGCGCCGTGACCGAACCGGTGACGGCAACTGCGACCGGTCAGTCTGCAGACATCGCGACCAGACCCGCGACCGGACGGGGAACAAAACCTGAGGCGTGACTAGGCCCCGGTCCTGGATACGTCCAAGAACATCGCCAGAGAATGGTCCTGCAAACTGCCTGGATGGTTTGGCACAGCGCCATAAGAAAACCATCCCGAAGGACAATCGTGAGCCTACCGCCCAGCCCGCGCCCCGGCCCGCGACCCGTAACGGAAACCGCAGCCTAGACCGGGACTCGCATCGGGACTCCGGACGTCAGATCGCCTGTCAATCCGCAAGTCACGGCCGCGTTGAGCCCAGTCATGAATCCAGCCCTGACCGCCGAAATCACGCCCGCCGTGACTTCGCGCGTGACCTCGGCCTTCACTTCCGCATTCACACCGGCTATCAGTCAGGTCCTGACTCGCCTTCTGACTTCCGCCCTGAGTCCAGTTCTCACTTCCGCCGTCTATCCCACTCTGACTCCAGAAGTTAAGGCGGTTCTGACTACGGGTTTCACTGGCGAAGTCACATCCACTCTGACTCCGGCTGTCACCTCGGGAGTCACTCCGGGGGTCACTCCCTCCTTGAATCACGGAATCCCGGTCTGAATCCCGGTCCCCACCAAATCCAGGCCGGTGAGGAAGTTACAGAGGGCTACACCTTTCTCCGTTTCGAAGCGTAACAGTAGGTACGGCCAGGGCAGTGCCGCACCGTTGAGCGCCACGCCCGGAGCCCCACAGCCTGAGAAGCACGGAGAGACCGAGAACGGTCTCAGAAGGGAACGGTGTCTCATGAAAGACATCGGCAGAAGAGTCCACCGGTGGAGGAAGAAGTACACACCAGAGAAAGTGCAGGCCACCATCGCCGACATCTACGATGACATGGCCGCGCGCTACGAGGAGGCGATGAGCGCCGTCTGCATCATGGAAGAGAAGGTAAGGCAGACAATGGACGCACGGGGCGTGCACACGTCTTTCTACGTGCCCTACCTCGACTTTGCCCACCAGATCTTCAAGCTCTCAAGGCAGCAGGCGACGTCGGGCGAAAGCCTAGCCATGGCAGCCAAAGTCCTGCTCGACAAATGGGCGGCCCGTGGCGCCGATGCGTCAATCCTCGCTGCCATCAGAAACGAAGTCTTCAACGTCAGCGAACCGAGTCCGTGAGCCCACACGCAAGCAGCCGCCCGGCTCTCACCGGGCGGCTGCCTTGCGACCGTCCACGTATTCTAACTCTCGACCTTCTCCCCGCTGCCCTGTCCCCACTTCTGCCTTCTGCATTCTGGCCTCCGGCTTCTGACTTCGTCCGTCCTCGTCGCACCACTCCCCGCCGATTGACAACCGTCCAGAGCCTGCTATGCTGAACCGATGAAGATTGACGGCCTTGAATGGATGGACTGGCTGCACAAGATGCGGGCCGAACGCGCGAAGCTGGACCCCTCAAGCGGCATCAGCGTCAAAGACGGCCCGGCCGGCAGCGTGAAGCATCGTCCGCTGCTCTACCTTGAGACCTCCATCTTCGGCTTTTATTATGACGAAGAGCCGCGGAATGCCTTGCGACGTGAGGCGGTGACCAAGTTGCTGAGCCAGATTCGACTCGGAATCCTGGAAGCCGGCACGTCGCCTGTCACATTCCACGAGTTCGAGGATGCCGCGGAACCGCTCCAGTCCAAACTACTGGCCTTCCTTGATGACGTACGGATACTGCCCGCTGACGACGACGAGGTCGAGCACCTCGCAGAGGTGTACATTCGAGAAGGGGTCGTTTCAGAACAGGATGCAGACGACGCGCGGCACGTCGCGTACGCCACGGTCTGCAGGGCCGACGTGCTGGTGTCGCTGAACCTGCGGCACATCGCGAACGAGCGGACGGAAAGGAGAGTGGCGAGCGTCAACCTGCGAGAAGGATATCAGCCACTCCGCATCAAGACGCCCGAGGAGGTGTTGAACTATGAAGATTGATGGTCTGGACTGGATTGACTGGCTCCACAGCCAGCGGGAACGATCCGAAGCCGAGCGGAGGCGTCGCGGCATCGGCGGCGCGGAGTGGCTAAAGGAGATTCGAGCCCGGGCTGAGACGTATGTCAGAGAACGTGCGAGTCGCGAGACTCCCGTCGCCCGCGACAAGCCGGCGACGAAGCCGCCCCGCCGTCGTACCCGCAAGCCGTGAGCCGTCAGCCGTCAGCCCTCTCGCCCGACGTCCTCGCCGCGATTCGCTTCGAGAACTTCAGTATCGACGAGCCCAAGCCGTAGCGCCCGGGCCGTTACTCGGGCCGGACCATCCGCCACCGTGCGGATCTGGTCGTGTCGCTGCGAGACCGACAGCCATGATACGGTACGCGACCACCATGCGCACATGCCAGCCGGCAAGGTAGCCACGAGAATCACGCCTTGTCTGTTCTTGCCGTTCTCCGTCGTACCGGGACTTGACTTCTGCACGGGCGTGACTAGATTAGGTATGCGATGAGCCCGAAAGTGAAGACCATTCTCGCCGAGCTGCGGAGCCGGTTCGAGGCGCTTTACGGCGACCGGCTGGTGAAGCTGGTTCTGTTCGGGTCCCAGGCACGCGGGAATGCCGACGCGGACTCCGACATCGACGTGCTCGTGGTGCTCAAAGGGCCGGTCCAGGTAGGCACCGAAATCGAACGCGGCTCGACCGTCACCGCGGCCCTGTCCTTGGAACATGACGTTGTCATCTCAAGCGTGTACGTCGATGAAGAACGATACAAGCGAGACCGCAGTCCGCTGTTCCTCAACGTCGAGGCCGACGGCGTAGCAGTGTGACCAGCGACCAGACTGCCCTCGTGGCGAAGGCCGAAGACAGCGTGCGTGCGGCAGAGCTACTGGCCCGCGACGGGCACTACGGCTTCGCGGTCTCCCGCGCGTACTACGCGATGTTCTACATAGCGGAGGCGATGCTGCTGGAACACGGGCTGAGATTCACCAGCCACGCCGGAGTCATCTCGGCCTTCGGTCAACGCTTCTCCAAGACGCAGAAAGTCCCCTCAGAGTTTCACCACTACCTGCTGGCCGCCCGGGACGGTCGCACGGAAGGCGACTATGACATCTACCCAAAGCTGACTGCTGATGACGCGGCCCTCGCAATTGCCCACGCACATGAGTTCATCAATCTCGCCGAAAGTATGCTCGGCGAGGCAACCGGCACGGCGTAGCACTCCCCGCCGGGATTTCACCCTTTGCCCGCATTCCGACTCCCGCAATCAGGAAGCGTCAACCGCAAATGGCGCCCCGACGTTCCTCGCCGCGATTCGATTCGAGAACTTCAGTATCGACGAGCCCAAGCCGTAGCGCCCGGGCTGTCATTCCGTTCGTTCCCACGGTGCGCAGCGCACCCGAGGCGCTCTGCGCCGAGTGGAGGAATCTCTCAGCGACCCGACGACAGCCGCCCGGCCATCACCGGGCGGCTGCCTTGCGACCGTCCACGTATTCTAACTCTCGACCTTCTCCCCGCTGCCCTGTCCCCACTTCTGCCTTCTGCATTCTGGCTTCCGGTTTCTGACTTCGTCCGTCCTCGTCACACCACTCCCCGCCGATTGACAACCGTCCAGAGCCTGCTATGCTGAACCGATGAAGATTGACGGTCTTGAATGGATGGAGTGGCTGCACAAGATGCGGGCCGAGCGTGCGAAGCTGGACCCCCTGAGCGGTATCAGCGTCAAGGACGCCCGGCCCGGCAGCGTGAAGCATCGCCCGCTGCTCTACCTTGAGACCTCCATCTTCGGCTTCTATCATGACGAAGAGCCGCGGAATGCCCTCCGCAGTGAGGCGGTCCGTACTCTGTTCGAACAGACGAAGCTCGGAGTGCTCAATGCGACAACATCACCATTGACCTCAGAGGAACTCGCCGCTACAGCGGAACCTGCTCGAACGAAGCTGCTCGCGTTGCTGGAGGCGGTCGCCTCACTTAGGCCTGACGAAGCCGAGGTCAAACGCCTGGGCGCGGCATACGTGCGAGCAGGAGTGGCCCCTCAAACCGAGGCGCTTGGCGCGCTTCACACTGCCTACGCAACGGTAGGCCGAGCCGACATCTTGGTCTCGCTGAACCTCAAGCAACTCGCGAACATATGGGCCGAACGCAGGTTCAACGCAGTCAACCTGTGGGAGGGTTACCCGCTCCTGAGCATCAGAACGCCGGAGACGGTACTCAACTATGAAGACTGAGTGCCGGCTACTCCCGCCCCCAGCCCGCGCCCGCCCCGCCGCCTTGACTTCCCGGCCCGAATTGGTACGCTTCGCCTGATGGCAACCCCCGAACCCCGCCCGGCCTTGACGGGAGTGGAATTGTTTATTGCGTTCCCGGAACTTTCCCATTGGAAAGCTCGAGTGGCTAGTAATCGCTACTGAGGAGTAATTCGGAATGAACCCAGAGTATGTGAAACTGGATGGTGTCCGGCTCGGAGACTTCCATGACGAGAAGTGGCTTCAGGACAAGATAGAAGAAGACCCGTCAATTCTGCGCCTCGGTGAACTAGAGGTCTTCCAGCGCGAGAGGAAGCAGCCGACGGGTGGCAGGATCGACTTTCTGATGTTGGATCGCGGATCGGACACCATGTACGAGGTGGAAGTGATGCTTGGATCACTCAACGAGAGTCACATCATCCGTGCGATAGAGTACTGGGACGTCGAGCGACGGCGGTTCCCAACCAAGGACCACAAGGCAGTAATTGTGGCCGAAGAGATCACCGACCGGTTCTTCAACGTGATCTCCCTAATGAACAGGTCCATCCCCATCATCGCCCTTAAGCTGTCTACGTTCATAATAGGTGAGAAGCTGGGGATAGCGTTTACCAAGGTTTTGGACACGTACGTCGAGCCAGAAGATGAGGAGCCTGCCGGCGAGCAGGTCGACCGAGCATATTGGGAACGTAGATCGAATCCCCAGTCTATGAGTGTTCTGGACCAGATAATCGCCACGGCAAAGGGCCTAGGTGAAGATGCTAGTGTCTACTTGCAATAATGTTAGATATATGGTAGTATCTTGGGTGAAAGGAGAACGATTAGAATGCCCAAGAGACTACCAGCCTTGGTATGTAGCCAAGAACAGAGAAGAGCCGTTGAGCGG
>Ga0265595_1000280_pt1 | contig 48925 bp, 37 predicted proteins | sample saktaG_15_FD_190148 | JGI IMG/M metagenome (GOLD analysis project Ga0265595, IMG submission 190148) | Saline water microbial communities from Sakinaw Lake, British Columbia, Canada - sak_2013_06_06_50m | ecosystem: Environmental > Aquatic > Non-marine Saline and Alkaline > Saline ...
GAACCACCAAAAAAGGATAAAGACGCATCTATTGTTTCAAAGACCTTTTTTATACCGACAGGTACATATTTTATCTGTTCCTCACTGCCACCTTTTAATAATATCTCTTTCAATTCCTCACTGTTTATCATAACCTGAGGAAGGGCTCCCAACTCAACCGCCAGGCGGTAGCTTTCTTTAATTAAAGGCAGGGTGACTACATCACCCACAATTACTATTTTTTCTCCCTTTTTTAGATCAAGTGAATACTTTAAAAGCACCTCTGCATGTTTTTTTATTCTATTATCCATCCTTTACCTCCTTAATTAACATCTCAAAAAAAGGCAGGCTATAGAGAAAGTTGTCTTCCTTAGCCTGCCTTTTTTTATTCTTAAACCCTATTTTAAAAAATGTAATGTGTTCTTATCTATTATTACCGGTTTTCTTTTTTTTGGCTTTAACTATCAATGATTTTTTATTCCCGGATTTTTTTTGAAAGACATTTAAAATAATTTCGGCTTCTTTAAAAGGTACGGTTATGAAGGAAAAGTCACTGTACACTCCCACCTGGTCAATAAGAGAACTCTTAACCCCTGTATTTTTGGTAACAAACTTTACCAGTTTGCTAGGGCTTATCTCATCTTTCTTACCTAATGCCACAAATAGCCTTGTCCTGCCTTCCATCTCTATTTTTCTGTTTGCACCTGACAAATCCTTTATTTCGTTATACAGGCCAGGGTTAAGTTTATCATCAAAACTGTAATTAAGTAATTTAGCAAGCATCTGAGTCGGATTATTATTATCCAGAAGTTTTTTAGCCCAATTGTAATATGTATTGCCTATGTCTTCGCTATTGATAGCAGCTATATCTTCATCTATCTTTTTTTTCTTTGCGTCAATGATATCCTTAACATTTGGTACTTTTGACTTTTTTATATCGGTTTTTGCTATGCGCTGAATGAACATCAGCTTATTATATTCGCTCGGCGTGATAAAGGTTATAGCCGTTCCCTGTTTACCTGCTCTTCCGGTACGACCAATCCTGTTCACATATGATTCGGGGTCATGTGGAAGGGCATAATTAATTACATGAGTCAAATTGCTAACATCTATACCACGTGCAGCCACATCAGTTGCCACCAGTATATTAATCTTCTTTTTCCTGAATTTATCCAGGGTATTTTCTCTTTGGTTCTGCGAAAGATCACCGTGAATGGCATCAGCATCATACCCTCTGTCAATAAGATGGCTGACAATACTATCAACATCATTCTTTGTCCTGCAGAAAACCAGCCCGTAAAAATCTTCGGTAATATCAATGATTCTGCTCAATGCCTCAAATTTGTCAGAAACTTTCACTTCATAATATATCTGCTCCGTAAGACCGGTGGTAAGCTGTTGTTTCTCGACAGTAATAAATTTATAATCCGCCATGTATTTACTCGCAAGTGCCTTAATCCTTAACGGCATGGTTGCCGAAAACAGAAGGGTCCTTTTCTGAGGATTGGTATGTTTCATTATCTCTTCCATATCTTCAATAAACCCCATATTAAGCATTTCATCAGCCTCATCAAGGATAAGGTATTTGATATCCTTAAGATTGAGTGTCTTTCTTTTGATGTGGTCAATGACTCTTCCGGGTGTACCAACAACAATATGCACTCCTTTTCTAAGGCGCCTCAGTTGCTGATCGATTGATTGCCCTCCGTAGATAGGAATGATCTGGATATCGGAATTACCCCTTAATGAAGCAATCTCCTCGGAAACCTGTATGGCAAGCTCCCTTGTAGGTGTAATGATAAGAGCCTGTACACTTCTCTCCTGGGGGTCTATCATCTCTATTAAAGGCAGTCCGAAGGCCGCTGTTTTACCGGTACCTGTCTGCGCCTGTGCTATTATGTTGGTATCATTCCGCAACATGACGGGGATTGTTAAGGCCTGAATGGGGGAAGGTTCTTCAAAGCCCTTCTTGTAAACAGCATCTAAAACCCTTTGAGAAAGGCCGAGATGCTCAAATTTAATTTTATCTGTCATAATTTTCTCCTCAAATTAATTAAGAAAATGGGTCCTGCCCCAATTTCATCTAAAAAGATATAATACCACATATTTACAATAAGTCAATAAAAACAGTATCCAGTATATAGTATCGAGTTAGGAAAGCGAAAGAAAAGATGGAAAAAGTGAAGTTAGTGAATTATTGACCTGCTAAGCCTTCCCTATTTATTCTATTAAACTGTTCGCTTTTCTTTTTAGCAAATGCGAGTATGGCTCCTAAAGCAATCGATAAAAATGCAGCAGATAAAACCCTATACTCCGGAGGTAATAAAAATGTTATTGTATGTGCCGGTATCCAAAAAATAGGTATCGTCCTCATTAATACAAATGATATAAAATTATCCCAATCAATCCTCTTTACTACATCGCTGAGCGTTACCTTCCCCTTTTTATTTTCATACTTCAAATCGATAAATGTATCAGTTACTCGATGAAAAGCCATCATAGTTGGTGCAAATGATAAGTTCATTATAAGACTGACGAAAAACGCAAAGGCGAACTTCGAATTTCCACCGGGTAAAAATCCATTTGCTAAAGCACCTGCAATTCCTGCAACAAACACACTAAATATTAATACAATAACCATTCCTAATAATCCCCATACAAAAGCTCTATATAGTAATCCATTTGGAATATTCCAGTCACCTGTCACAATTCTTCTAGCCAAAAGCTCTCCCATTGTAGCAAGTATAAAAAATTTGATAAATCCTCCCATATAGGCATGTTCGGTTGTGAATTTCACGAACATTTCATGAGTTACCGGGACTACCAATATTGCAATAAAGGCTGCTAAGCCGGCCAGCCAAAAAAAATCTCCTTTTTTCAATCAAATCACTCCTTAAAATATGTTTGACATAAATTAAGACAGACAACTGTTTATCAATTTCCTTCTTAGGCATTTCTTTAAAAAATAGTATGTGTTCCTATTTATTTAAGGGTGATAAGAAGCAGCTTTTAGGTAGATAACTGGTCGGCCAGACAGGACGATTTTCGAACTTTTTGTATGAGTGAAGAAACCGAAAAAGTATATCAAAAGTTAGAAGAAGCAATTGGAGTCTGTTAAGTGTTGCATTTGTAACTTGAACCCAAGCTGTCCCTATTTACCAAATTTAAAAGTTACCGAATTATTGCGCTAGCACACCTCCCGTTTATCTAATTTAAAAGTAAAATATTAGTTATCTAAGAAAATGGGTGTCTGTCCCTATTATATTTTTTGTGCATTTACAATAACAATTGACAAAAAAGTAACCAATAAAGTTACTAGTATTAATAAATATTTTTTCTTCCTAAACATTTTTAGCCTCCTAAAGATTTATTTCTAAAGTACTAAAATTAGCCAAAGAATCCGAGTACAGAAAACACGGCATTAAATATTTTATTTTCCTGTTAAGGCACGAAGAGAATAGCGATAATACTTCCGATTATGCAAATTCCTATACCTAAATCTTTCATGGCAATATACTTTTTAAATAGATAAAAATTTAAACCTCATTATCTATTTCCTAATAACACTAATTCACAAATTTATCTTTTAAAGATATAAAATCCCCACGCCATATCAAAGGCAACAAATTCCCAACCTTCTTTGCCATACTCATTAAATAATTTTTCGAAATTCTCTTTATCTCTTGAAACTTTTTCACTGTTAATAACTTTATATTCAATATTTTTTGCAGCGTAAGAAGTTGAGGGGTTGGATAATATGGGCAGAATTATATTCAAAGCCAATAAGACTACGATTATTATTAATGATATCCTAATAAATGAGTCACATTTCATAGCTTCATCTCCTTTCTACATCATTATTTCGCCTAATTAATTTATCTAAGGTAATTTCAATTGTCATCTAAACACAATTTAGTAATCTTTTTTTAATCGGAACTCACGCCCTTACGGATATGGTGCGTACCTATACAGACTATCGGCTATCCTGGTCTACCGGGAAATTACTCCCATCCTAATCCTTAGAGGTATGGAGGTACAGCTAAATTCAAAATTGCCAAACTTAATAGAACAAAATTTATTCTTTTCACAGTTTAATATCTCTTTATCATTTCTATTTCTTTATTAAAATTAGCATATATAAATTATTTTATTAGTACTCAGCAATAACAAAATCAGCATAATCAGCATAAATTTGTATATCTTGCTCCATCTTTGAAAGTATAAATTTTATATAATTATATATTTCATATATCGAAACACATGTATCCATATTAGAATCAGCAGGATAGGGATAAACTTCATCATAACCACAACCAACACAAAAAGCTGCAGTGAAATACCCATAAGAACCTTCTATTACATTTTCTATTCCTGGTATTGGTTCAGATGGACCAACATCTCCAGCTACTTCTTCAGGTGGTATGGGAATATCTTCGCAGCTTATGCTAGTCTGATTATAAGAACAAGAACATAAAACTTTATATTGATTATTAGTAAGGGGATCTTTTGATAAGCTTTGTGAGAAGGTATAAATCACGTTATCATTAAATTCAACTAATTCATCATAAACACTTTCTCCTTTGCCGATAAAACCACCTGAATAACAACAATCGAGCAAGACGACTTTTATACCTGGAATAGAGCTTAAGACCTTCTCTAATTCATCTACACTAATGAGCGAACTTTCACCGATTATACCAATATAAGGTAAATCATATAGCTTTGAATCAGTAGGGCATAAATACGAAGTGTCATTACCCCTAAATCCATGTCCCCTAAAATAAAAATATGAAATATCATTGCTATCTGCCCCAGCAAAAGTAGATTCAATACCTTGTAATATAGCTGATTTCGTTGCCTTAGTGTCTTTAAGTTCTAAAATAGATGAAAATTCAGTATTTAACGAACCAAATTTACATTGATTAAGTACTTGATGTACTCTATCAACATCATATGACGGACTTACTAAGTCTCCATTGGTAAAATCAAAATTTTCATAATCACCTACTCCTACTAAAAATGCCCGATACTCAGTTTTATTTTGTTCTACTGGCACTTCTATAAAAGTAAGCTGCTTTCCTGGTACATCTATGATAGCAATATATTTTTGGCCAGACTGAGGACAAAAATCCAAGTGGGCCTCAGCAGCCATTGCCAATCCATTGGGAGGATAACCATTGGTAAAATGCCATATAGCATTTTGAATATACTCTGCGCTATAATATCCCTTATTATTTATAATCCAGTTAATCTTTGGCCAGTTTATACCATGTCGATTGGAGGGATTATAGCTGCAATATATATATCCTTGATACCATTCGTCGGTTTCAATGGATGTCTCTTTATCAGCACACCAGCCAGTCCAATTACCATCATATATATCATAATCAGAGCCAACATATTTAAGCTCTATAATAAAATGACTTTCAAGGTATGCAGTCTTCACTTTTATATTTATTGAATATGGGGGTAAATTACAAATATCACAAGTCTCAGGAATTGTACTCGGAGGAATCACCCAATCAATAATTCCTGAAAAATTGCACCCCGCTAAGGGAATAATTAACAAAACAACTAAAATCACAACTTTAAGAGAGCAACATTTTCTCATGATAAATAACCTCCTTTAATAATAAATATTTTTTTCACAGGCACAGTTAAACAACTTCTAATTTCCAAAATATTATCCTTTGCCTGTCATTATCTTCTATGATTAATGTTTCCTAATAGCATTTAGATTGATAATTTACTTATTAATTTATTCGCTAATTTCCTTAATTAAAGCCAGAAGTCTCAGGAATTCTGCGTTTTTAGAAATCTTTGTTTCTAATATAGTTCTATTAGAAATATACTTCCCATAAAATGTTTCATTCGCATCACTATTCTCCCTAATTGTTGAACCCTGAAGGGAACCAGCATCAAAATAGAGACCTTTAGTTATAGAATAGGAATATATGGGAGCGTTAAAGTCAGAGTCTATTTCCGCTGAAACAGACCTTCCTATAGGACCAACTGTCCAAGCTAAAGTACCTCCAAATTTAAAAGTATTTTTCATAAATGCTTCAACACCTTGCCTATTATTGATAACCAGAATAAGATCAATAGATTGAATACCCATTTTTAAACCTATACCGGCACTTTTAATTTTCAGAAAAGCTGGTCCATGCCATACACCTGTCTCATTATCTCTTCTAAGTACTAGACCATCCCCTCTTTGTCCACCTATGCCGAAAATTGCTACTTCCGTTATAGAGGGGAATATAGCTATTCCTTCCGCTCTCTTTAGAAGTCCTTTAAATAGTCCACTATCTAGTGAAGATGACATTTCCTCCAATGCCTCAATAGTATCATTAATTATTTCTGACGGCGTTGCCCGAGCAGCACAAATTGTAAGCTCCTGAGAAAAAAATAATAATGATGATAGAACAAAAATAAGAAATAAGAATTTATTTCTTTGAACAATCATTTGCCTAACCTCCCTTAAAATAAGATTTATATTTTTAATTTTCATTTAGTACCAGTTATATGGGAAACATGGGATTTGAAAAAATATTATATCCATGAAGCCATTTAGTTGTAACTCCGATCAATACAAAATATTTAAAATAATAAAATATTGATATAATATTAATCTTATTTTTAAATTACAATTTTATATTTTTGTCATACGGGGGGGGTAGCCCTTGACATTTAACACTATACACAAAAAAATAAAATCTCTAACGTTAAGGATTCCCTTTAAAGATGACCCCAAAGATTTATTTATCTTCTTTTGAAGTATCTTCGTGCAATCCCTTCCCAAACTCCCTGGCTGCTTCTCTTACCATTTCTTTCATTTTTTGTTGTCTCCAACTTACCAATAAAATAATTCCCACGACAATTAAAGGAATGCCGGTGATACTCCCCTAGCAGGAGCTGGGGGCTTCTTTTGGCTACAAGCGAAAAACGAGCTTGAGCCCTTCGGGCTGCCGCTACATCTCCAGACAGGAGTCTGGAGTTTTATGCGGCTCAATAATGGCACCAATAATAGTGAAACAAAAAAAATAGCCCCTATTTATTTTAAAATTTTCAATTAGCACTAATAAAATAAAAATTTGACTCCGTTTTTCCTACCTTTTGAGATTGCTCATTTTTCCCTCCTGTCTAAGGTCCAGGGTAATCATACACGGTCGAATGTTTCTGTATAATACCTCCTTCCGTCATTGTCTCAGCACGTCTAATTTACCTTGCTGTTAGATCTGTTAAGTCGATTGCGTGGGTTACTTGGTATCCTGCTGCGAACCTAGAAAACCAAGAAGCGCACCCAATCCCAACAAAACTACAGGAAGTAAGCTAAAAAAGTTGAAACCCAGAATTAGCACAAGACCTACCGCAGCTAACCCCATGAGTGCAGCACCAATGATGGGCTTTGTTATGACTATCCCCGCCCCGATTAGCGCTGCAATTGGCAGCCCGAGGCTTAAGATTTTTAGAGTAGCGCCTGCTCCGGTTTCCCCCGCATCCGCCAAACTTCCTATACCGTATCCGAATAGCCCGAAAATTAACGCTATTAATCCCCCGATAATCCCTAAGACAAGTGATCCTACTTTCATTACAATCCTCCTTATTTATTTTATAGAAGTTAGAAGATATTGAATTTCACAGCTTCACATTTCTACGTTATTTGATTCTGTTACCTCGTAAAGACCGATTCCTCCCACCATCTCTTTTTCCCAACTTTTTTTACGATTTCGCTTGAAGCATTTTTCTTTCTTTAAAATTTGGATCCATCTTTAACAAAGCAGCATCATAAATTATATTTGCTAAGCTATCTATTGCTACAAATTCTTCATACTGCGCCATATTATTACACTTCGCCCTAACGCTAGTTTTTAACTCTGAACCAGTTTTCCCGGAAATTACAGCGAAAAAGTCTCGCTCCATACATTCCAATCGTGTAAATAAAACAACATTCCCAAATACTTGAGCTCTATAATATATCTCAAATTTTTTGAAGTTGGACTTTGTTGCTTTTATCTTAAGCATCTTAGTAGTTTCTTTACCGAAGATTAAACCTCCGGTAATATATTCGTTTAGGCTAACATCGAGGTTAGGAAAATTACTTTTTTCGCATTCGGTTTTAATATACTCATAAAATGTTTCCTGATAACCTTCTGCGTTATCATACATCACTGTCCAAGTTTCTTCTTCATAAATAGATTTGAAATCAAATCGTTCTGCCATTTTAATCTCCTTTAGTTTAGTTTTCAATGATTTTAATTTTATAGACCATATTAAAATTCATGTTTTTATTATACCCCCCCCCTCTTTTTTACTTAATACTAATTTCCCCAAAAAAACTAAAAGATATATTTTTCCCAATTACTTCACTATTCAGCGATTTTAATATATCTTCAACATTTTTGAGTTTATTAAGCAATTCATTATAGTATGATTTGGATTTGCCTTTTTCCAAATGAATCTTTGCATGTAAGTAAAAGTATTCTAATATCTCTTTGTTATTGTAAAAACTGCCAAATTCAAAAATATTCGTAAGAGAAATATATGGTGGGTCATAATCTTTTTTATTTTTTGCTAAGAGCTTTTCAAGTTGGTTTTTCTGATACTCAAACGCTTTTAATAAATATATTTTTAAGCATTCTTCGGACTCAGGATCTAATGTACTCATTTTACGCGCTATTTTAAAAGCAAATAATGCATTTTTTATCTCATCCCCATAAAAGCGATTTTTAGTTCCAAAAACAATTATGTCATTCGCAATTTTATTCGCTGCATCAACAACAAGCTCGTTATTATTTGATAATAATTTTGCCTTTTCAATTAAACCATATAAATTTTCAAGATGTTTAAAATCATCATATCCAAGCCAGAATTCAGCAATAGACAAATATGTTAGAGCTATCCAGGAATTCGGGTTTTCATTTAGAATATTATTGCTAATTTTTTTTACGTCAGAGTAATCTTTAAGCTTAAATGATAGATTTAAATTTTTGTATACGTCCTCATTTTTATCTGTCTTAACTAGTAAAGAATCTACTTTATCAAATGCAGAAAAATTACTATTAAATGTCTTACAATAATCACACTTAATATATTTTGAAAGAGTGTCAACATTTAAATTGGCACCACAATTAATACAGGAAATAGAAGTCATAATAATCCCCTCTTAAACATATATAAATGTTTCTTGATATTCAAAACTATGTTCTCCTAATTAAAGTTGATATTCTTTCAACTTTGCTTGTTAATTTCATAGATAAAGAAGAAAACTCTTTAACTTTTTCTTTAGAAATTTCTTTATTCTACAAAATAAAGTCCTCAAGTTAACTGCAAAACCTAAAACAGAAGATGTAAAATCAATATATTCCGTGTGCGTGCTTGTTTTTGCTGTATTCTGATAAGAATATTTTATTTTTTCTCAAAATGATAGCAGATGTTATTGCCCAAGCTATTACTAAAAATTTAAATGAATTATTCTTATTCATCACATTCTCCAAGTTTACAATTGAGATAGAATATCTTTCTTTTTAGTATCATATTCATCTTTTGTTATTAGGCCAGCCTCAAAAATTTGTTTTAATTTCTGAAGTTTATTCATTGGGTCATCGTTTTTATTTTGGGTATTTGGTTGTACATTCATTGCACCACCAATTTCCTGTCCAATTGGTACACCAGCACCAAGTCCAGCACCAAGTCCAAGGCCTGCTCCAAGTAATTGCCCCGCACCTCCACCTTCATTTTCAGCAGCCTTTTCAAGAGTGTCGAAAGTTCGCATAGTGGTATATGCTTTACCAACATTAGCCTTACTGATTTGTTCGATTTCCATTTTTTTGCCAAGAATTTCTTGAAATCTCTTTTGTTCTTCCTCTGGAATGCTGATACGTTCAATATTGAAATTTACAATTTTAATTCCAAAACGTTCTAATTCTGGACTAATAGCTCCTTGAGTAAAAAGTGATAGTTCATTTATTTTTGAACTAACCTTGAAAATAGATACACTTTCCTGAGTAAAGTACTTTGCAAGAGCATCAGAAAGACGTTGAATAATTTCTCCCATAAAGTAATCTTCAATTCTCTTTGCATCTGTTATTTTTAGTGTGCCTACAATTTTATTTACGAATAACTGTGAATTTGATATACTAAATCCCCATTTACCAAATGATCTTACGCTTATAGGAAACTGGTAAATCGGATCTACAATTTGTATAGGCCCCTTTGTCCCCCATTTCAGATCTCGCTTTACAGTTTTGTTTACAAACCAAACTTCCGCTGTAAAAGGTGTTTTGCCACCGAATGGAAAATTAACTATTTTATTAAGAATTGGTAAATTGCCAGTAGCAAGTGTATGGGTACCTGCTTCAAATACATCAAGTGCTTTTCCGCCTCTTACAAAAACAGCTTCTTGACTTTGATTAACAATAAGCTGTGAGCCAAGTTTTAATTCTTCACTTGGAAACTTCCACACCAATAAGTCATTATCTGGTGCATCATGCTTAATTTGATTAATTAATTCCATTTTTTACCCCCTTAAAGAGTTGATACCAAAGAAAACATTATATTTTACCTAATATCTCTGGCGGCAATTGCGCACAACATCTAATATAAAACAGGGAATATGTCCCCTGTCATACAACACTGCTTGTGATTAGGGAGTGCCGTCTTTCTTTAAAGAAAATTTGAGGATTATTCCTACCCCAAATATTATGACGCCAATCCAGAATAAGGTTGGATTATACGGAGTAACTCCTGCCAGTTGGGCGATACCGACAAGAAAACCACATGGCCCGCTTGAGGTATAAAGACACTGGAAAAAGTCTCCTAAATTTCCTCCCATTTCCTTTATTACCTGACCGTAAAAAGAAGCCCACCATATAATCGATCCTGCGGTGACAAGACCACCGAGTCCGAGCAGAATTTGTGTTAATTTCTTTATTTCCATAATTTCTCCCTCCTTTAAATACACCTATCCTTGATTTTTTCTAGACTGATAAACTGGAATTACTACTTTTAATTACACTAATAATAGTGAAATAAAATACTATTCCTGTAAATAAAAAGACTATACAAAAGAAAGGCTACATTTCTTCTCCTCTTTTATTATATTTTAATTTTGTACTTTTTTCAGATAGTACAACATTAATCTATTTTCTTTAATAAGTACCATAGAAAAGAAAAAGTTTCAATTAATTATTTATCCTATCTTTTCAAAAATTTTTCATAATTAAATACTATTTTTATCACACTTATTCCGTTATGGGAATATTCCGCAATTGAACTGAGAAAAATTTATCATTAGCATAACATCTAATTTCAAGTAAACTTATTATTTTTGCTTGAGATGAAAAAGCATCAAAAGAAACAATCACCTTCATAGGTACGTTAGCAACAAGTGTGTTGTTGACACTACCGGGATTTTTATCCATAACGTAATTTCCAAGTTGAATATTATTGTCAAAATATTCATTTCCAAACTCATCAAAAATTCTTGTATTTCCTTTAACTCGTTTTTCCAATGTAGATAAATATACATCTCTTGGACATGAATACATTACAAGCCAACTATCTTGGTCACTTGTAACGGTTAAGTCAAAATAAATTCTGTCTCCTTTTTTTTGCAAATTGATTAAATTAAAGGTGAAGTTCTGAACTTTTACTTCTTGTGTCGTCTCAGATTTTTCTTTAGTAACCACGGGAATCTTTCCATATATAGTGTTTCTAACTCCACTACCTAAGAGGTCTGTAATAGTCGGATCTTTAACCACATCGATTTGTGCAGCAGTTATAGCGGCACCTTTTTCTACATCCACCAAGCGAGTCCTAAGGTCAACGGAATTACCCATATCAGCTACGGTACCAACTACTATGGCCTCCACCCCCAGCATTTTTCCTATCTCAGCCGCAGTAGAAGAGTCAATTATCCCACTAAAACTTTTGCCCAGTTCATTTAATACCTGTTCCATTTTCTCTCGTTCTACAACTGTCATTCCTCTTTGAATCAGGTTAGTGTAAAGTATATCCTGGACATTCCTGGTAAAGTCATTAAATTCATTTCCGTAAGTAAATTCAGTGATAGCTATTCGGGTCACTTTTTTCATCTCTTGATAAACCTTATCACCTTCCTGTATAGCCATAACTTTATTAGTTATCTTAGCCAGAGACATTTCTTTTCTGACATTAGTTATCTCTATCTGACCAACTTCTGTCTCCGGGTAACCAATGATTTTTTCACCCTTCTTAAAAGGATTATCCTTGTCCAATCTGACTACTTCAAATTTAATACCTTCAACTATACCCGATGCCTGCCCAAGATCAATATAAACTGTTTCCCCAGATACCCCAGCTACATAACCCTCTACCGCAAAGGCTAATTTATCAGCAAGGTCACTGACTTTTTGTGAAAGTACACTTTCCTGAGCAAAGACATTTCCACTGCATAAGTATAAAGCTAATATAATCAAGGTGATCAAGAATTTCTTCATTTTTTAAATCTCCTTTCTTTATTTATATTTTTCTAATTTGTAAATTTATTAATTGTTATCTATAGATATTTTTACAATCTTATAAAATAAGACTAATGTTGAATTTTTAATAAAGTCTTCTTAATATCTTCTCGGCCGGGAGCAATCTTTAGAGCTGATTGGAAAACCTCAATTGCTTTGTCGGTTTCACCTATTTCCTGGTAAACAAGTCCTAAATAATAGAGTGAATCTACAAAATAAGGTCCTTCGGCAGAAGCTTTTTCTAAAATTTTAATAGCTTCATTATATTTTCCATCGGCATAATAAGATTGACCGAGATAATAATTAACCTTTTTATTGGTTGAATCGATCTCCAAAACTTTTTTGTATTCATCAATAGCTTGCTCATACTTTTTGTTTTTATAAAAAACTATCCCCTGACCAATTAAAGCCTCAACATAATTAGAATCTAATGCTAATACTTCAGAAAATATCTTAAAAGCCTCATCCAACTTATTTAGGTTTAAATATGCATAACCCAGATTATTAAGAGGGTTTACATCCTTGGGGTCAAGAAGGAGGGCTTGTTGGAAATTTTGAGCCGCCCTTTCGTATAAATGATTAGCGTAATAGGCGTTCCCACAATAAAAATATATTTCCGCTTGTGGTCTTATTTGGATAGCTTTCTCATATTCATTAATCGCTTGTTCCCATTTCTGTTCCTGGTGATAGGCGCGTCCGAGAAGATAATATACCCTGGAAGTGTCTAAACCTAATCGAATAGCTTTTTGGAATTCCCCGATAGCTGAAAGATTATTTTGTTCTGGTAAATACAGTTCACCTAAGGCAAAATGTTCTTCTTTGCTACGGGCATATTTATGTTGAAATTCTAATATACGGTTCTTTCCTTGATGAGCAATATAAACCAAATTATGCGGAGAAGTAGCCATATCCAAAGGATTAATCAGTTTGGTTTGACTAATTGGATATTGAGTTAAAAATTTACCTTTTTCATCAAATCCGAGTATCTTGTCTTTTGCTCGGTCAATTAATAGAAAATTACCTTCTTTATCTTTAGCAATTCCTATCAGTTCCTCCATTATATTATCCCCAAATTGGCCTACAAAATAACCATTTTTATCAAAATGTTTCAAAGGGTTTTTGCCAACATCAATAATTAAAATATTATCTTCGCTATTTAAAGTAATTGCCTTAGGATTTAAGAGCACATCTTCTCCAAAGGTCTTTTCTAATTCGCCATCTATATTTAATTTTTGAACTTGGGTAGAATCCAAGAGGAAAATATTTAGCTCTTCGTCAACAGCTATTCCTATAGGTTTCTCTATATCTTTAATATTAATAACTTTTAAGGGAATTCCATCTACACTGAATTGCCGTATCTCGTGGTAAAATGAATCAATTACGAATAGAGTATTATTTTGATAACATATGTCTACAGGTCGGAAAAAATTATCTCTTTTGTTTCCTTCCCGCCTAAAAGTTAATAATAAATTTCCTTGTGAATTAAATTTCTGAATATTATGATTATATCTATCAGCAACATAAACATTATCCTCCTCATCTACGGTAAGGGTAATAGCAGTTGATAATTCTCCGTCCTGGAAGCCTTGAGGGCCAAACTCACGAATGAATAAGAGATTAGGAGTTTCGCTATCTTTAAATTTAGATTGGATTTCAGTTATTATCTTTTGAGCATCTTCGTTGAGAGGTTCGGATTCAAGAATTTTTTCACATTCTTCTATTGCTTCATAGGTAAAGCCACTTTTATAATAAAGCTTAGCCCTTTCCAGATATATTTTCGACAAATCAGAGTCGGCTACTGATATAAGGATATTTATCCACAAAACAATAAGTATTATTATGATTTTTATAATTTTAGGATAAGAAATCATATAATTTTTTACCTCAATTATATAATATATTTCTCTTGGCATTAATTTAAGTTTTGTAAAATTTAATATAATCTTAAAGGCTATTACCTTACCGTAATGTGCAAAGTATCTTCCTTAGTCCTTTTTATATCTAAATCCATAAGACTTAAATCATCTAAGTTCTCCATCAATCTTTGCATATCTCCCAAACTTTTTATGATTAATTCAGCTTTATCGTTTTCTATAAAATTAACCTTTACCTCAATAACTAAGAGCATTTTGCCTATTAGTTCTTTTAATTTATCAAATTGATAATCACTTTTTAAATTATCAATAAACAAGAGAATAGTTTTAATCTCTTCAAGATTTCGATATTCAGCCAATCTTTCTATCAAATAATCAGCCATCTGCTCGCCTGCTAAATTGAAAGCCATCTTACTTGCACTATTTTCGTTAATACCTGCTCCAGATATCTGCAGGTTATGAGCCGCTATAATTTTATCATCATCTGTTTTATGGACCTGAACCTCTAAATAAGCACGTACAGAATGAAAATCTGATACCATCCCTGTTTTTTCACTACTTGCTTTACCAATGATAACCACGTTGGCACCATAATACATCGCAAGTTCTAAAACTGCTTTCTTATCCCCTTCTAAAATTCTCTTAATTAAAGGATTTCTATATATGCTTTCCCTCTCCTGTTTACCTACAACTGAAAAACCAGCTTTAAGTAATCCATAAATAATAGTCGATTCAGCTGTACGATCTACTATTTCTTTTCCGTTATGTTCCTCAGGAATAATGACCAAGATGCGAGGCTCCAAACAAATGGTGGCTTTAAGTCTTAAGCTGTATATACCTCCTTCTATTTTTTCAGAACCTTCTACTATCTCATAAGTAACCACATGCCCCTTGGCCTCTTTGTAAACCGCAATTTCCAATTTAGAAAAATCTTCCATTAAAGTTTCTTCTTCAATATAGAGGCCAAGTACTCGCTCTACTGCATGACGCAATGCATCAGCAATAGCCCGATTCCGAGCATTAGCAATGTCCTCATTAGGTTGAATAGAAGACAGACCTTCTACTATAATTTCTTTAATATTACCGCAATTAATTCCGGTAGTTTCAGCTGAAACTGGCAATAAATTCATTATAATCAATAATAAAATTACTGCTATTTTTGATATCCAATAAAATTCTTTCTTCATAATTTTACCTCCCTTCAATTTTAAAGGGGGAACATTGTTCCCCCTTTAAATCTTAGAGCTTTAGTAATTAATTAATAATTTGGTTTACTGAATTCGTAAATACGGTAAAGTACATCTTTGTGAATAGGGACTAACAAAGCATTAATTGTAGTAGATAAAGGTACTTCCATTCCCACTAAAACATATTCAAGCTCTCCTGTTTTTTCATTGGTTACATATTTTAAAGTGTTCATAGTGGCACCTTTGAGAAAACCTTCAAATTTCCGAGTAGTTAACATAATTACATTATGTTGCTCAGCAATCTCAGAAGTTGTTTCTGAACAAATTTGAATACCTTGTAGAATTTTAACAAGTCCTGCTTCAGCCCTTAGTATGGCTTCCTCTTTAGCCATAATACGACCGGTTTGCGCATCTGGTGCATTCTCAGGTATAGTTCCTTCTCCAAAAGCAATAGCCATATTTCGCTTGTAATCTATATGATCTATTCCTCCAACCATATCTGTGGTACTATAAACTTTAGCACTTCCACCTTCTTCAGGTGCAACTATAGTTCTGCCAGCACCATCTGCTTCTCCTGTAACAATTGCTACCCGGCATTGAGTAAGGAAATTAGAAATTTTATTAGCTTCTCTAATCTTACGTGCATCTTCCAAAGCAATTACAAAATTTCCTTTTATCATAGTACCTACTAATTCTTTTACTTTAACGACATAAGGATTTGCACCTACCCGAGCTGCCTGCATAGCCTCATCTAATGTATCCGTATATTGTATTAAACCAATTTTTTCACATAAGAGAGGGTCAGCGATAAGCAAAGTGTATACGGGTTGCTTAGTTCCTTCCTCATCAATTGTAAGTATTTCAGGATAAAGAACCGCATCAGCTTTCAATCCAGTAGCATCGATAATTAATCCGGTATATTCCTGAGAAAACACACCTCCTGTAAAAGTAATAATTGTCGCTAGTACCAATACCATTACTGCAATAAATAATCTCATTTTCATAAACATTTCTTTTCCTCCTTTATTTTTTAATATTTTTAGAATTTTAAAAATTAGCTAAACAATATAGAAGTTTTATAATTGTTATCTCATAAATATTAATACTCTAATTTATCTTTTAAAGATATATAATCCCCATTGCAGATCAGATGCAACAAATTCCCAACCTTCTTTACCATACTCATTAAATAATTTTCCAAAATTCTCTTCATCTCTCGGAACTTCTTTGCTTCTAACCACTTTATATTGTATCGATTTTGCAGCATAAGAAGGTGTTGGATTTGATAATAGTAATATAACAAGGTTTAGTGACAATAAAATTCCAATTATTATTAATACTACCTTAATAAATCGATTTTCTTTCATATTTTGCCCCCTTTTCCGTTCTCCCTTTGTAGCTACATTCAATAATTTTTACAATCTAACACCTCCCAAAATATTCTTTTTTCTTTAAATTCTGATAGAGTTCTATTCGTTAATGGTTCTTTTACTTAAAAATATAGATACATTTTGTATCTTGTCTTTTCAGTACTTTTTCATTATTTTAATCACAGTATGCAGAAATGTAGTTGTAGTCTTTATAGGTTTTATAAAAACTACCCGGGATATATGTAATCTGCTGATCCAGAGAGAGACACTAATTATTCTTATAGTTCCCACTTAGCTACAAATTCATCCCATTTAGCTGAGTCCATCAACCTTCTTAGACCCTCGTTTAAAATATTATTTAACTCTTCATCTCCCTTTGTCACCGCATATCCGTAAGTTTCCCCTTGATCTGTTTGCCAATATGGAATTGTAAAATCTACCTCTCCTTCACTCCATTCTGTTATTCTCAATCCCGAAACAGCAAAGTCAGCTGCTCCTGCTGCAAAGCTTGTGACAATTATAGCCCGATAACCATTTACCCATGGTACATAAGAATGCTCCACTTCAAAACCCATCTCTTTTGCAATCCAGTTAACACAGTCTATATCGAATCCTAAGGGATTATCATTGTTATCAATATAGGTAAAAGGAGGATAGTCCGTATACATACAACGATAAACCTTACTTATAAAGGTAGCAGATATAGTATGGTCTTGGGATACATTGGTAAAAGTATATGAACTTACTGCTCCTACTGAGCTTCCATCTACCAAGACATCTGCTATACTATAATCAGTATCAGGAGTAATGGTAAATGATTTATCTGAGCCCTGATTTACGGTTACATTTCCGGATGGACCTATAGATCCATGTGAACCATCAGAGGCAGTGATAGTATAGGTATTTGTGGTAATGGGTGGGGCTGTGCCTCCTCCTCCGTTACAGCCAGTTAAAGCAATTATCAGAATAAAAATTAAACTCATAGTTACCACATGATACTGATATTTTTTCAATGTAAAGACCTCCTTGTTTGAAACAATGTAAATCTAATATTTTATTTATTTTTTCATCTTCTTAAAAAAATTAAAAATAATTTTTTTATCTCTTTTACTCATCTAAGCAATTTCCGCCCCCACTTGTAAATATATTCTTCATAACATTATTAGAGCGATCTTTCCTTTGTTTGGTATCGCCCAAGTAATATCCAGGGGGAACTTTATGAAGAGCTTTTACCATTTTTTTCATAGTATCATTTATTTCAGTAAAATTTATCCATTCTTCGTAAGGAACATCCTCACCTTTAGTAGTCCACCCTTTGAAACCTGCTACATTTTTAAACATAAATAAATAGAGGGCATATTTACTACTAGGATAACCACAAGAAGCACCATCACTTATTTGAATATCTATTGTGGAGAAGGTATAATCCTCATTCCACTTAACATCACGATTTCCACAGTACCCAAAGATTGATTTATAATAAACCTTTATTTGACTGTTTGGATTATTGCTAAGACGTAAAATAACCGGGCCACCTATTGCTGAATTCCATTGATTCAGTACTTCCTGCATTCGGCTATAATTAGTTTCATCATATACATCCACATATCCATTTGGCCACCTAACTACATAATCACCACCAAAACCCCATTTTCTTATCAATTCTATTTCTTCAGGAGTTAGTAAATCGTTAAAAATGAATTGAGAGTTACCTTTATATTTAAGACTTAAAGTATAGTCAATAGTTGTATCATCTTGATCACCTTCATCCTCCCCACTAAGAAATTTGACACGGTACTTGCCATCTCCATCCGTATCTTTATACACAATAGCAGGATAGTGCATAGCAATGGTATTATCATACGCCTGTTTTAAAGTATTGTTCGGTTTCGTAAGTTCCTGGAAAAATTGTGGGTTATGTATATTCCCAAGAGTTAAAAAACTAGTATTATCCCAGCCTAAATAAACACTCGCACCATTATTCAAAAAAGCATCTGCTAGTGAATCGTTCTTCAAAGAACTACATGCATTCATATACACAAAACTATCCGGATATGTATAGGGTGTAAAGAAGTTCTCACTTAAAGCAAAATAAGAGTTTCCTCCAGCAGTCCCTATTTGAATCTCAGCATTTATTAAGTAGGTCCATAATTCATAAAAAATATTGCTATCAGCTATCTGTCCTGTGAGGATGCTAACATCGCGGGGAAAAGATCTAGTCGCGCCATGTGTTGCCATATAGATAAAATCATAATTATACAATGTTTTCATTAAATCAACTGTAACTTCCTCATTACAATATGTATCGGGTACGGTGTAGCCGCTCTGCTGAAGGTAAGTAGAAATAACCTCTACTGATTCATCTTCGTAATCTGGTACTGAATTAAAAGGTAAAAGTATTATTGCATTTTTATCTGCATACCCTCTTGGTAAATTAGAGCGATATGATGTTGAGGCAGGAAAGCCACCCAAAGACCTAAATGGTTCAGTTAAAATTATTCCTTCCACTCCGCTTTTATATTCAATCCATATGGAAACACCATCTTCTCCAACTTCTGCATTATCGACATTTTGTTGTGTCTTAAGATAATTTATCGTCTTCTGTAAGGCATTAGGATCATCTTGAGACTCAAGTTGTTCAAAATATTGTCCAGCAAAATCTTGAGTTTCTAATATTTCTGATGCTATTTCTTCAATTTCACCCTCATCAGTATCAATCGGTGGTATTACAGGATTCCCCCCTCCACATCCGGAAAAAACAGCAAAAAAAGTGAGAAAAATAATTAATACAACAAACTTAAATAATTTATTAAAACACATATAAAACACCTCCTAAATTATAAATATATGTAGAACGATTTCTAACCATTTATTGTATTGTTATTACATTGTATATGAATTTATCTTATTCACTTCAATATTTACTTTTTATCCTTTTGAAATTAGCAAAATTTATTATTGAAGTTTTACATTATAAATATTTTCACCTCAGTACTTCCACAATATCGAGTTGCTGAATAGGTATACTTCTAAATTTGGTGGTAACCAAAGCAACAGAGAGTTTATCTTTGACCTTCATTGCCTTTGCCTGAGCGATTAAATCTAATTCTCTATCTAAGATTTCATTGGTCTTAGGATTAAGGATTACTTCCCCTTCACAATAGATTTTTACTTCATCTCCAACTTGGATACCAGAGTTTTTACCTAAATTTATATAGACATGGGTTATTGCCCCACTAGAAATTGATTCCGCTTTTACTACATATCCTTCCAAAGATGCTGAACTTAGCTTAAATCTTTTTTTATCCATCTTTGCAATAAAATCTAGGACTACTTTATCTCAGAGTAACTTTACCGCGGATAAGATACTAACCGCTTTATTACATGATATCCCTATACTGTCTGGAATAGGGATAGGCAATTCTCCAGAGATACCAGATTTAGTGGCTTCTTCTTGAACTGTAAAAAAGAGTCTCTCTTCATTTGTTACATCTATTACCCAAATACTCATTTACACCTTACATTCCTGAGGAGGTGGAAGAGGAAGAAGCATTATCATGGGAAAATCAAAAATTATATTATTTATATTTCCAGTAATTACAATATCTGCACCGATCATTTTCCCTAATTTTACTGCTGTAGTTCGATCTACTAAACCAGAAAAATGCTGGAAGTTTAGTTTTAGTAAAATTGTATCTAATTTAAATCTCTCAAATACCCGAAAACAATTAGTGTTAAGTAAAGCATTGATCATTAAATCAGTGGCACCTTCAGATAAGGGAGAATTACTCCTCCAAGTATAACCAGAAGCTGTGGAAGTAATTCCCATTACCGCTATCTTAGGCAGTTCTTGCGAAAAACTTAGATTAGAAATAAGTAGAATTAAACCAACTATTAAAATAAATAAAACTATATATTTTCGGTTTATCACTTTCTCGCCTCATTTTATCTATTATTCTAACTCATTCTATATATTTACCTCTATATAAACAGATTAGTCATCAGAAGGAGTAATTCCTATATTGACATTGACATTGGAAGTATCAGTTGGGGGGATGATTTTATCTAGCTTGGCATTTATCTTTAAAGCAGGATTTACCAATATTTTTTTTATCCAGGGGTCATAACCGCCCAAACTTATAGTTATTTCTAATACTTTGCCCTCTTCCAAAGATAGTTTACAGGGAGTATTACCATAAAATATCCCGCTGATTTCTACATCTGCACCGATAGGGGTTGAGTTAATGGGGATCAATACCTTTTTGGCTGTTTTGAGAATTTCTGGCTTGGTAGCTATTACTCTCTGCCTTAGACTATTAACCGATTTTAATATTGCCTGTTTCATTAGATTTTGATAAACACTGTAAGTCTGCCCTGAGATATTGGCATTCTGGGTGCTAAGGGGTAACTCTTGGGCAGCTATATCTTGATCGATAAAGAATATAGTACCCCTTTCGGCATCTACTACCCTTAATCCTACGGTTACCGATACTGCTGCTTGTTTGGTAGTAATACCATAACCTTTAAATGCGGTTATCTTTTGAGTAATATCGATAAGATTACCGGTAGCCAGATATCTTACACCTAACATCTTGCCTAATTGGATAGAATAAGAAGGGTCTACTAAACCGGTGGCACTACTAAAACCAATTTCTTCTAAGGATTTTTGTACGGTAAGGCGATCTAATAATGTAAATATTCCTGTTTTAGCTAAGGCACTTTCTAAAAATTGCAATCCCATATTCTCCAAGTCAATTACCCTAACTTTTGAGTGATTCTCAAAGGATACTACCGCTAAGGTGGGTAATTGATAATCTGTAGCAAAAATACGTGCAGGAATAAAAAGAATACTCAATACTAATAATAATATTAGATACTTTTTCATTTTACTTTCCTCTTTAAATATATATTTCCTAATTTTTTATAATCTAATACCTCTTAAAATTTACCTTTTTTATTAATTCTGATAATCACGTAAAAAAGCTGGCAGTTTGGCGGTCATAATATTGCCCTAGAATGACAATATCTTAAACCCATGACTTTGCGCCCTATCCTTTCGGATAGTTTGCTTTTATCAGCTTTTGATAAATTTTGCATATTTTCTACAAAAACAAAAAAGGACAGAATAAAAATAGTTATATTACTATTCTTACTCTGTCCTTTTACCTGAAAGATTCTTCCTAAGAAATTAGGAGATAGTTCTTTAGAGTAAACTCTGTATGGGTTTTCCTAAAGATTAGGAGTTGCCCCTTCGGTGCTTTTTATATAAAGCTTTCCAGAGTTCTGTCCGGTAACAGTCCTTTTGCCTGAAAGTTTTGATACTTTTGGTATCTTGCCTCTTCGGCTCCTTTTCTTTTATGATGAAAAGAAAAAGTCTCTCCTGTTACCTTCATACAGGTTACGATATTAAATTTATTCAAATTTCTATGAATATAAAATACTTATTTACGTGAAGTGTTTCACGCATTATATTAACTATACTACATAACTTTTAAAAATCCTTCTTTTTCTTAAAAATAATTTATAAAAAACAAAAAAGCTCTTCAGCAAAAGGCCAAAGGGCTGGAAATTATCAAACTCCCCCTATTGGACACGTTCAGAACTTTTAAGGGAAATATTGCAATAGAAAATATCAGATTAATAAGTTGATTCTTCATTATTAGAGGTAATCTTCAAAAACTATAATCTATAAAATGTATACAAGTAAAAACTTTACAATTTTATTAGTAAAGAGTTAAGGGTTCTAAGGTGTTAAACTTGGTCGGCCAGACAGAACGATTTTCGAACTTTTTGCATGAGTGATGAAACTGAAAAGATGTATCATAAGTTAGAAGAAATAATTGGTGTCTGTTAGGATTTAAAAAATAATAAAAAAGGTAGACGCTTCAATTAAAAAGCTCTGCCTTTTGATTTTTTTGGCTCCCATTTTACATTGATTGAAGACTGGTAGCAATGCAAAGAGCCATAAAAAATTCCCTGGCAGAGGACATCTAAAACCCCCTTAACCCCCAATTGTTAAATAGATAAATAGTTAAAAAGCCCGGACAGCCCGAACCCATGTGCTGAGGTTCTTAAAGTGGCCGTGCTGGGCGCCATCGGTGAAAGAATGGGTCCACGCGAAATCAGCAGAGTATTCAGACGAACTCCAATAGGAGTAAACAGCGAAATCGCCAACACCAAAGGATTTCAGGTTTGCATACATTAGATATAATTCGTTTTTCGAGGGTAAAAACCAGTCACTATATCCCCCCTCAATCAGAGCATCGCATACCTGTGCTGCACGGTCTGTTTCAGAATGACTATTCAGCCATGTCACGATAATAGTCGTATTGCTCTGCCCGCTTCCAATACCTGTTTCTGTTCCTCCAATAAAAGTTCTATCGCTACCCCACTCTTTGTACGTCCATTCAGTAGATACGGGGGCGGCTTCTAAATATCGCCAGCCAGAAGAGTAAGTTCCTTTGTCGTAGAAGATGTATCCGCCCGCAGGTCCAATGTCGCGTAGGGCGTAGGTACCAGCCTCTTCTACAGTTGACATCCATCTATAATAATATTTAAAATAATATTCCTCATTGGGATTGGTTGAGTAATAAAGATCAGTTGCTTTTCCTTTCCATGTCCTTGGGACATAATTGTAAACTTCACCTGGTGGTATGAAATTGAACTGGGTGATATATGCCAGATCGTCCTCTACTTTTTCTACGAAGCCATAATGACCGGGTTGCCCTCCTGGGATATAATCGATAAGAATATCAAATGTTTTAGGCTGGTAATCAGATTCAGATTCAATCTTTTTTACATTAACCGCTTCCGGGGAAGAAGGATAAAAGGGAAACAGATTCTGTGAATCTACCTCTTCTACCCATCTTTTGGCTGCCCACCAGACACATTGACCATAATTGGCCACCCCGCCACTCCATGCATAAGCCCTGGGGAAGATCCCTTCCTCAAACTGGTAAGTAAAGACCTTGTTGGTCTCTTGGTTCTTTATCTCGACGGAGAGATTCTGCCAGGGTACTGCTTTGAAAGCCTCTGCTATATTTCTGGAAAGATATAACCGGAATTCCCTGCCCTCATCGGCAAAATCGTACTGGTAATGATCACCTGGAAAGTTCATGGTTCTCTCAACAAATTCATTAGTAGGTATAAATTCAAAGTTTTCCCTATTTATTTCTTCAGCTAATACTGTTCCTGATTTATCTTCCAATCCTAACCACTTTTCTCCTTTGATGGTTACCTCACAATCTTTCTGATTCCCTATATAGTCTCCATTGTTGTAAGTTAATTTCACATAGCAGTCTTGCTGAGTAGTCAGGATGTTATAACCTTTAAAATGATTGTCATAGCCCAGGGCATCGGTGCAGCTAGGACAGGCATAACCGACTTTATCGGAACAGTGTAAGCTGCCTTGTAAGGGGTGGGTGGTTGTTGGAGTTTGAGATACTTCTGTTTCAAGGTCTTCTGAATTAGGCAAAGCAGGATTAACTTGTTCATCTAGCTTGTCAGAATATCTGCTGGGACTAAGAAGTACAATTAGATGGTGACTAAGTGAGAGATCAAAGGATTCTTCCCCTTCTCTTGCTAGGAAGGGTATATTTAAATATCCATATAATATCTCATAATTTTCCCCTGCTACCACAAGCACTGTCTCTCCCCGAATCATTTGTTTCACAATACCGTAATCAACATCTTTATCGAGCCTTATCTCACAAGCAGTATTTATTCCATTAATTAGTGCTGTAATAGTTTCCAGTAAAGAACCGTATTTATCTCTAATATCCCAATATAATTGTAGCCTCAAAGCAATTAATAATACTCTCCGAGTTTCCTTTTCTTTAAATATCTGAAATAAGAAATCATCAGGTTCGCTTGTATGATAAATTGTCATCCCATCTTCTATACCAAGAATTATTTGCTCTGCTTTATATGACCCTCTGAAATCGTGGTCAATTCCTGCCGTAATCATAGCTTGATTGAATTCCCCGAATCTGTTAACGTTTTGGTATGGATTTGTATCAAGCTGGAGACCAGCCAGTCCTTTGATTTTTCCATCATACTTTATTAATGTCTCTCCATATATTGTTGCTATTCCGCCAAATAATCCTTCAAAGGCTGACTGCTTCCTATTCTCATTCTCATCCATCTTTAAAAATTCCTGGACTTTATCGGTGGCTGATGTTTCAAACCACAAGATCTTTAACTGCACTGGAAGAGCACCGGTTTTTAAAAGTATAGTTAAATTATTTGCACTCTCTATTGTAAATTTTCCGGTAATTTGGGCTTTTCCGTCGAGAATTGGTTCCTGGACTACAGGAGTAGATATTTCCTCCCCATCCAAAGTAATAGCTAAAACTTTCCCCACATTATTTTTAGTCGCTTCTCCAAATTCTTTAGCGCCAATTTTATCAAATTCAATTAAAACAACAGATCGACTAAATTGGTCAAAAGATGATTTAGCATTTATTAAATGGGCTCCGGTTAGCTGAGTGTCCCCTTCATCATTTTTAAATTCTAAAAATCCGGGCACTATAACCAGATTCATTACTCTTTCAGGATTTAAATTATTTGGTAATTCCATTAAAACATGTCCAAATCCGCTTCTTCTAATTATTGATTCCGAAAAACCCAACAAATCAAGACGATTTTTTATAATCTTTATAGTTTCGTTTACTTCATCATTAGTAGGAGTATCTAAGCATTCTAAAGCAATAAAATATTCTCCTTCTGAGGTTGGTTGAACTCCCTTATCACTCTCTTCTCCGCTGGTTACCTGAGCTAACAAATTATAATTTTTCGTTCCTTTTTGGGCATAGTCAATAGCTCTCTTACCCTTGTTGTCAGTGATAAAAGGATCTGCACCGACTTGAAGAAGAGCGTTAATCACTTCTGGGTTTGGGTTATTTGCTGCAGCACACATAAGAGGAGTTATACCTTCTTCGGCTATAGCATTGATGTTTGCACCAGCTTGAAGAAGAATTTTTATCACTTCTGGGTTTGGGTTACTCAATGCTGCAACCATAAGGGGAGTTGCTTCATATTCAGTCCTGGCATTGATGTTTGCACCAGCTTGAAGCGCTTTTTGAATCTCTTCTGGTGTTCCAGACTCACAGAGCTCAAAGAAATCAATTGCCCAAACTGAGAGATTTATTACTAATAACAAGAACAAAATAATTAAGAACACACGATAGTTTATTTTCTTCATAAATATCATCCTCCTTCTATAATTAAAATTTATCGGTATATTTTCATTTTTACAAAAATAAAAAAGGACAGAGTAAAAAAATAACTACATTATTCTCTTACTCTGTCCTTTTACCTGAAAGATTCTTCCTAGAAAATTAGGAGATAACTCTTTTAGTAAACTCTGTATGGGTTTTCCTAAAGATTAGGAATTGCCCCGTCGGTGCTTCTTGGTATAAAGCTCTCCAGAGTTCTGTCCGGTAACAGTCCTTTTACCTGAAAGTTTTGATACTTTTGGCATCTTGCCTCTTCGGCTCTTTTTCTTTTATAATGGAAAGAAAAAGTCTCTCCTGTTACCTTCATACAGAATACAGTATTTAATTTTAGGTTACGTCATGATAGAAAATCGATAGTTAAATGGTTAGGGTGTTTTACTTGGTGCGTCTCTTGGAATAGAGAAACGAGTGTTAATCTTAAGATTGACCTTAGATAATATAGCTTTTTATTTTAGGATAATGTTATTATAAATATTCTGCTTAGATGAAAAATAGGCTTATTTAATTTTTTTTAATACACTATTTTATATATACTATACAACTTATTAAATATCCTTCTTTTTTTTGAAAATAATTTATGAAAATAAAAAAGCCCTTCAGCAAAAGGCCAAAGGGCTAATATTCATCTATCTATAACTGGTCGGCCAGACAGAACGATTTTCGAACTTTTTGCATGAGTTATGAAACTGAAAAAGTGTATCAAAAGTTAGAAGAAGCAATTGGGGTTTGTTAAGAATTTAAAAGGGCAGAACCTCAATAAAAAAGTTTTGCCTGTATTATTGTATGGCTCCCCCTATTGAACACATTTAGAACTTTTAGTTGGATTGAGATTATTGAAGAACTGCGAAACATCTATAAAATAAAAAAATTAATTAAGTTTCTCGTAAGAGCATAAAAAGTGCTAAATTACTTATTTTACCTTATTTATCAATAAAGTATATTCCCTGCTCTTATTCTAACTTAAAATAGTCTATTTGTTAAATGGGAGCAGTATAAATTTCCACTAAGTTTGCAAGATTCCAAAGAGCTAAACATTTCTTTATAGTTTTATATTGGCCTTCTCGAGTAAAAATACTCTTTTCGGGAATTATTTTTATAATTTGTTCTGCTTCCTCATATTGCTTTGGGTATGATTTTTGAAATATCTTTAAAAACTTATAAATAATTTTTTTATCAATTTCTCTCGGATTAAAATATTTTAAAGTCCCCCAGGATAGCATATATCTATACACTATAAACCTATCTTTAAGTGCGAGGGGATATTTATTATAATTTTCATAACAATCCTTTCCCTTGCGTAAATCTTTAATTTCTCCTTTAATCCTGTTTATATAACGTTTGGGAAGTAGTTGAAAATTGTTTTCATGCAAAATGTTATCCACTTCAAGATCTTCTATTATTGAACAAATTAATCTAATGCTGTTGTCCTCTAATTTATTGCATTTAGGAGCAATATAAAACTGATAGTACTTTTTATTATATGCAAGAAATCCATGTGTTACCTCGTGAGCTATTACGTGCTCAAATCCCCCTTGATCGATCTCGCCCTTTGAATTATAAAATAGTTTTTCAACAATCTCCACGCGTATATATTTAGGATCTAATCTAAACACTGCACTCATGCCATCTAATCCTACGTCTTGGACATTTTTTATTAGAACGGGACGACCTGTTTCTTTTTCTGCATCTTTTATGTATTCTTTTAATTTTTCAGATAATTTTGATTTATTTAATTCCAATAAATTTATATTAGCTCCTTTTTTTTATCTTTGTATATTCTTTGTTTTGCTATGTGTTACTTATAACCTTACATTTAAGAAAGTGGGATGTGTTTATTTATTAAAAGAGGAAAGGATAGTTTTTCTCCACAATATTTACAATATTTTGCTATGTAATTTTTATTAGTGCAGAATATTTTTCGCACTGTAAAGATATCGGTTATCTTTCATGTTTGAAAAATTTTTATCTTGCGTGCCATTATTTATTTCCTGGCTAATTTGAAATAGAATATAATTTTAGGTCTGAAAATTGAACATGAACATCATGCCCTACTATAAATCCTATCTCTCCTCCGTACGAAGGATAGTTTTTCACTCTGATACTTTTTAACAATTTATTATTACAATAAACCATTACTTTATCTTCATTGCAGACAACTTTAAGAAAATTTGTAGTAGTTATGGTATCATTATATCCAGAAGTCAGATTTTTTACCCTCATAGCCCATAGATGTTGCTTTCCATCATTACTCATAATTACACGTTCTTCCCCTTGAGTCATCACTTCGGCAACTTTATAGTAACCATTTGCATTTACCATAAAGACATGCGCTTTAGGGACGTCCCCCCCAAAAAATTCAAGGCCAAAATAAGCATTGCTATCACCTCTTACTTTTGTTACTTTTGCCTCCATAATAAAACTTGAAAAATCTTTTTTTCCGTCATACCGGAGACCAATTCCAAAAAATTCATCTGGTTTAATTTCTTTTATAGGTTCCCATCTCTCTAAAGATTTCAATACCTCACCACGAAAACCTAATTTCTTTATTGGTTGATTTAGATAAATAGAATACACACCATTTTTTATTCCAATATTAAAATTGTCACTTACAGGCCAATTATTTTTGTTATTGTTAAAATCATCTGCAAACAGAAGCTGACCCATTCTTTCTTCCTGTGCCATAAATCTATTTTCCTCTTGTATACTTCTATTTACCTCTCTAATCACAATTAAAGCACAATAAGATAAAAGAGATACTGCTACAATAATAGCAAAATATTTAAAATATTTTTTCCTTAAGGCAATTTTATATTCTTTTAACAATTTATAGGAATGGTCAATACTTTTAATCTTGTTAAGTATATTAATATATTTTTTATGGTCAGAAGTTGTACTTATTGCTTCTTCATATTTTTTCAGCAGGTAGTTTTTTTCTATTTCTTTTACCTGAATAGAAATTAACCCTTTTTTATCTCCAAAAGCAGTAAGCGGTTTAACTTCACTTAAATAATAATCCAAATCTACATTTTTTTTTGTATATTGAACCACAATATATTCAATGTGTTTTTTATAAGTTGCATCCGAAACAATCTTATTTTTATAGCCTTTCTCTACAGACGGTTTAATATCATTCCAATAGTACTCTATATCTGGTTCTGCTTCTATGATATATTCAATTAAATTTCTAGAAATTTCCTTATCTGCTTTGGGATTTGAAACATATTTTTCAAAAAAATCCCCAACAACTTCTTTACAATTTGTAGATTGATAATTCTCTAACCAGAAGTCTGCTTCCACAACAAAGACCGAATTGGATGTAGTCATTTCGCTTATTAAATCTTTATCGGTGATATGTTTGGCAAAAAAGGTTTTGAATTCATCTAAGTTATATACCTTTTCGTCAAGGGCAGTAAAAGGGCTCTTTTCATCAAGAGCATAAGCCAATGTTATGATATTGGGCCTTCCCGAATTTCGCCATTTATCAATATTACTTTTTAAGTGAGGAAATTGCTCAAGCCATACGGATAATTTACTATCAGGACCGAGGAGTAAATTGACAAGTTTATCCTTAATATTATCATCAGCAGAAAGTAAGTCCTCGGGTTTATAAAAAACTAAATTATCTATCTTGAATTTATCTTTCCCTTGTAATTCTAAAACCATTGTATTGAATGCCCGCTCAGGATTGGTAGAGAAGGCTTGTGCATATTTTCTGAATGTATCTGCCACACTCTTTGAACCCCGCGCTTCAAGGAATAGAAATAGATCAGCATTTTTCTTTTGGGTAAGGAGAGATTTATAATAAGATGATTCTCGTTCAAGAGCATCCCCTATCTCCTCAGCAGTCCTGCACTCAACTCCGGCAAATGTCTTATAATTCTTCATCGGGTCTAATATATATACTGCTTTAACCAAACCTGCATTATGGTCCTGCGGATAGTCATCTTCTACGATTCCTCTTATCTCCACATAAAGTGATTGATCAACGTTTTCTACCCATCTTTGAATAGTCCCTTTATACAGGTGTTTTTTACCCTGTTCAGGATATTTCTCTAATAACTTTGCCAATTCTTCAGGGTTGTTGATAACAATATCTTCACCACCAATAACGCCAAAATGAAAATCAGGGTATTTTGTCTCAACTACTTTGTAATAAACAGGTACATGCTCACCTTTTAGCCACTTCTGGACTTCTTCATACCCCCATCTTTTTGATGGCTCTACGGTCAGCAAGCCTTTGATTAGATTCTTCAATTCCTCGGGTATGTCCTCAGGGATATAGACCTTGCCTTCCAACTTTATTCTCATGATCGCATGTGGATGTAATTCTTCAAAGGGATCCTTGGCCTGCCAGACAAAGATTAAGCTTATCCCCAGTGAATAATAGTCCACTTCTTTGGAGATCATCGTCTTTCCACCAATACTCTGGTAAAGTTCAGGGGCAGCGTAAATTTCTGTTCTTGCCTGACCGGTCATATGTTTGGATAATCCTTCATCAAGTATTGATGAAATACCAAAGTCACCAATTAAAACATCAGTTCCGTCCGGATTCTTAAAAAATATATTCTCGGGCTTCACATCCCGATGAATTATACCTTTAGTATGACACCAGTGGAGAGCATTAACAGTTTCTTTTACTATCTGTCTTATTCTGTTAATATCTTTAATGGGGATGTATTTATATTTTCCATCTTCCTGTATATCTGCCAGACTTCCACCTTCAGCATATTCCAGTATCTCAAAAAATCTATCATTGTAATAACCATAATCAAGAAGATCAACTGTATCATCGTGGTGCAATCCTATTAATTTCTTCAGGAGACTATCTTTCGGCTTAAAGTTGGGGTAATAATATTTAAAAACATATTTCTGATTTTCTTTTTCTGCTAAATAAACCTCTGCTTCTCCGGTAGATTTGGCAATAACTTTTAATATTTTGTAGTTCTCATCATTGAGAACTATCTCACTACCGGGAGAGGATACGCCTGAGGAGATAATCTGGGACGGGGGTGTCCCCGGTGCGATGCCGGAAGGAATGACCGGTTGGGTATCCTTTTGCGTTCCAGCACTTGAGGGTGTAACTCCTGACGGAGTTATTGAACCATCATCCCGCATAGTTCCTTTTGTTTTATCATCCATAGTTTATCTCCTCTTGATAATTTCTATATTTTGATATTACCACTTTGTTAAAGTTCATAATATATCTCCTAAAACTTTTATGTCACCCAATGACCTCCTTGAGAAGGGTCTGCACATCCACAAGGTCCATCAGAATGAAGAACATCATAAGCATTGCAAAGCCATCCCTTCCGTTTTCTTCTTTCCTCCTCTTCCTTTTTTCTTCTTTCCTCCTCCTTTCGTTTTCTCTCTTCTTCCTGCTTTTCCATTTTTTTATCAGCTATTTTCCCAATCGATTTAATGCTTTCTTTTTGCTTTTCTGAGAATAGCGGTATATAAGTTTTCTTTTTTTCCCCTTTTTCTACTTTCTCAATATATGTTTTCATCATAAGTAATTCGTTCTTTTTATCTTCTTGAATATTCTCTATCTGCTCATTAATTATAAGATATTTTTGTGCCATAAAATATCTTCTTGCTTCCTGGTTTGAAGAAAATTTTTCATCTTTCCTGGGAGGAGCATTTTTTATCTTCTCAACCATTTTTTGAGCTTCTATCGTCAAAGGAATATTACAGTGTTTACAAAAGTCAAAATAACTTAATTGACCGCATTTAGGACAAATTATCCCGGCAACAGGGTTGCCACATTCTCCACAATAAACTGCACCTTCTTCAATATCTGCATAGCAAAATTTACATTTCCCTTTTAATAACCATTCACCACAAACTTCACAAATGTCTGCATTTGGTGAAATTATTTTCGCACCACACTGTGGGCAGTTTTTTGCTCCTTCAAAATTATAGCCGCATTCAGCACAAAATTTTGCTTCTAATTCATTTATTGCGTGGCAATTAGGACATTCCTTACCTCCTTTTTCTTCTTCAGGAAGATAAACTTTCTTTTCTTTTTTCTTTTTTTCTTCTTTTTTAAAATCTTCTCTCATATTTTAAGGACCACCCCTAAACATTTTTCTTATTACTTCTACTCCATTGGAAACACCAAGTACAGTGAATGTGTATCCCTTGAGAAGTATAAGACCAGCAAATTTTATAAGATTCCACAAAACATTAGAGACTAAAGTCGAGATGATCCTCTCGGCAATGTGCGTTTTGAATATAATGTCAATAAAGATGAAAATGACAATGACACAACAAACAACAAATAGGCATAAATATGCTAATCTGGTAAGAGGGTTACTAACATTTTTGATCATATTAATTATATAGGAACCAAGCACCCATCCAACATACGCAGAAATAATGCTACCTATTATTCTACCTATTATTTTCATTTTCTACTCCTGATAAATACACTAAAATAATAGAAATATTATCTTTTCCACCTTTATTCTTTGCTTTTTTTAAAAGTTCATCAACAGCATTTTTCTTGTTTCCCAAGGTCTCCTCTATTTCCTCATCATTTAGCTCATCAGATAATCCATCACTACACAAAAGAAAAGCGTCCTCATTAAATATTTTGCTTCCGGCAGAAGCAAAATCAACAAAGATTTTTTCACCGCCACCAAAAGAGTTTGTTATAATGTTAGATGCAATATCTTTATTACCCGTTATTTCTCTTAAAGAGTGGTCTTTTGATATTTGCATAAGATAGCCGTTTCGTAATCTATACATACGACTATCACCAACATTCAGGTAATAGATTTTGTTATTATAAAACAAAGCTCCTATTAAAGTAGAGCCCATTCCTTTTTTGTTAATGTCTTTCTTTCCTTCGTTTAAAATGTCCGAGTGAATTTCTTTAACCCATTCCGATATTTTTGAGGACAAGTCTTTCTCTGTTAAATTCATCTCTAAACCATTTATTTTCTCGTTTATCTTCCGTAAAACCATTTCACTGGCAATTTCACCAGCATTGTGCCCACCCATTCCGTCTGCAACCGCAACAAAATATTTTTTATTTTCACTATTCAAATCTACCATTATTTCTTTAGTACCTTCCCTGAAAATATCATTACCAATTAATACCATATCTTCGTTATGCTCCCGAACACAACCTCTATCACTCACTGTAGTAATGTTTAATTGCATTTTTATACCCTCATTGTCCCAGTTTTCCCTATCAGGTTTTTATTTAGGATTTGTATATAGAATTCTATAGTGGCTATAATCAAATATGATTTATCTGAGAGAATTTGTGGCTGATTCGGCACTAAAAGTATATTATTATACTTCGTACCATTTGTTGAACCTAAATCTGTAACAAGCCAGCCCATTTGTAAGTCGTAATTTATCTGTAGATGTTGCCCGGAAACCGTTTGGTATTTGCTAAAAATATTTACAAAATCACCTGTTGTCCTACCAACTAGAACATCTTTTTCTATCTTTATATCTAATCCAAGATTTTTATTTATCAAGTGTAGTTCACCTTTATCTAAAACCGGTGTTGAACCTAAATTTTGTGCGGGGACAGAAGAAACAGCAATCGAAACTCCAACTCCAGTAGCGGTTCCTGCCATTTTGTTTTTCCTTGTAATTAATGTTGTTCCGTCTCTTGTGCACATTTTACCTTTGCCAGGTTTATTGCATTTAGGACAAATTAAAATTTCTTTGCCACACTGGTCACAATATAATGAATCATCATCTATGTTGCTTTTACAAAATGGGCATTGCATACTATTCCGCTCCTATCTAAATTTGGTCTATAAGGTTCTGTAATTTATCAATAAGTAGAGAAGATGAATCAACTTTCTTCATCAAGTCAATACACATAAGAGCCTGGGTTTTATTATTTTGTTTTAGGTATAAAATTCCTGCCTGGTAGTAATCATCAATTAACTTCTGGTATTCACCTATTACCCCATAAAGAAGCCCACGAGAGTAATAAGCATCAGCAAGTTGAGGAACAAGTTCTATTGACTTTGTAAAATCATCAATTGCCTTCTGGTATTCGTTTGATATTAAATAAGCAGCCCCACGGTTGAGATAAGCATTAGCATATTTGGGGTTAAGCTCTATTGCCTTGGTGTAGTCCTCAATTGCCTTCAGGTGGCCTGATTTACCATAACCATAAGCCAGCCCACGGGCGAAATAAGGATCAGCATATTGGGAGTGCGGATAATTATCTTCTACAATTCTTCTTATATCCAAATTAAGTTCTATGGCCTTGGTGTAGTCCTCAATTGCCTTCAGGTGTTCGTCTAATTTGTAATAAGCCAGCCCACGGGTGAAATAAGCATTAGCATAGTAGGGGATAAGCTCTACTACTTTGGTGAATTCATCAATTGCTTGCTGGTATTTTCCTGAATCTAAATAAGTCTTCCCACGGTTGTAATATACAATAGCAAGGTCTGTTTCCTCTTCTTTTGCTCCTTTTTCTTTAAGGAAATTCACTATGTCCTCATCGCCTCTTTGTGTTGCATACATTAATGCAGTCATTCCAGAACCATCTTTTGCATTAATATTTGCTCCTTTTTCTAATGCTGTTTTTAAAACAAGCATATTCCCATCTTTTGCTGATTCAATTAAAACTTGATTTAAATCCATAGTTGCTCCTCTTTTGTTTATTAGCTACCGTTAATAATTTTAAAATCATCTACTGTGATTGTGCTCAGAACATCAGGTTCTATATTACCCTTATTAAGAAGTTCAGCAATCCTGCCAGCCTGATCCTGTAATACCATCTCAAATATATTTCTGACTGTCCTCCCATTGGCAAAATTTCTGTCCCGATTATTGTAAATATCATCAAACATTTCTTTCAATATTTCCTCAACTCCTTTACCGAGAGTCATGCATTTTGAGTTTACCATTGACTTGAATATATCTTTCATCTCCTCCGGAGTATAATCTTCAAAATCAATATATTTTGTAAATCTTGAAGCAAGCCCGGGATTAGCATTGATAAAACCCTCCATCTCTTTACTATACCCGGCGGCAATTACGATAATCTTGCCTCTTTCATCTTCCATCCTTTTAAGAAGAGTATCAATCGCTTCTTTCCCAAAATCAGTACCGCCACCTTTTGGCGCCAGGGCATATGCCTCATCTATAAAAAGCACGCCCCCCATTGCATTATCAATAACCCTATTTGTCTTTGGAGCGGTCTGCCCAACATATTCGGCAACAAGTCCGGCCCTATCCACTTCGATAAGCTGCCCTTTTGATAATAACCCCATTGCTTTGAAAACATCAGCTAAAATTCTGGCAACGGTTGTTTTTCCAGTTCCTGGGTTACCTTTAAAAACAAAGTGCAAATTTAATGCTGTTTCTTTGCCGCCCTTTTCTGCTCTTGCTTTTTCAACTTTAAGATAATTTATAAGGTTTTTCACTTCTTTCTTAACTGAACTCAATCCTACAAAATTATTTAGTTTCTTCAATACCTCGTCAACCGTAATAGATTTCTCCTTTTTATAAATTTCTGGTATGTCTTCTTCCGTAATTAATGAAAGTTCTTCCTTTTCAACTGCTTCAATTGTACTTTTGGCACTCAACCTCTTTGCCTGTAATCCTATACATTTCTCAAATAAATTTCTTACCTCTCTACCGTTGGCAAAATTTTTATCCCTATTTGCATACAGAGTAGTAAAAATTTCTTTCAATTTTGCCTCAGCACTATTTTCAACTTGATATTTCATGGATTCGACAAATATCTTAAATATTCCAAGCATCTCATCCGGAGTATAATCCTCAAGATGAAAATATCTATTAAACCTTGATTTTAAGCCCGGATTCGCATTTATAAAATTCTCCATCTCCTTTGGATAACCAGCAGCAATTACCATAAACTTTCCCCTATCATCTTCCATCCGTTTAAGGAGTGTACCAATTGCTTCTTGGCCAAATGAATCATTAACACCTTCGGGTGCAAGGGTATATGCCTCATCAATAAATAAAATACCATTCATTGCTAAATCAATTTTCGTATCGGTCTTCTTTGGCGTAGAACCAACATATTGGCCCACAAGGTCTTTTCTATCCACTTCCACTACATGTCCTTTTGCCAATAGACCAAGCGACCTAAATACCTTGCCAAGTATCCTTGCTACCGTTGTCTTTCCTGTTCCCGGATTACCGGTTATCACCATATGAACTGCGGGTTTATATGTTTCACCTGTCTCTTTTGCCCTTTTCTTTTGTATTTCAATCATTTCCATCAAGTTCTTAATCTCTGCTTTTATCTCCGTCATTCCAATAAGATTGTCCAGTTCTCCCATTACCTCTTCAATACTTAATTTTTTCGGTAACTCATAAATTATATCTTCCGGCAAGATTGTCGTTAAAACCTCATTATCTACATCTTCGCTTTCTACTAATAATTTATTGATCCTCGTACTTAATTGACTTACTATATTTTCAAAAAGTTTTCGTACCTCTCTACCATTACCAAAGTTTTTTACCCTGTTATCATACATATGCTGAAAAATTTCTTTCAATTTTACCTCTGCTTCTATACTCATCTTATATTTCATCTTATCTAACATTATTTTAAATATTGCCATTAACTCATCAGCATTATAATCATTAAAATGAATATACTTATCAAATCTACTCTTTAGTCCCGGATTAATATTCAGGAATCTTTCCATCTCATCTTTATATCCTGCTGCAATCACTACAAATTTACCTCTATCGTCCTCCATCCGTTTCATTATTGTTTCAATTGCTTCTTTACCGAATTGGTCTGAACTCCCTTCTGTATCAGGTGCCAATGTATATGCCTCATCAATAAACAAGATACCGCCTATTGCCTCATCTATTTTTTTATTTGTCTTTGGAGCCGTTGAGCCCACATATTCACCAACTAAATCCTTCCTGCTTGTTTCAATCACATGGCCTCTGTCTAAAAAATCTACCAACTGAAATATCTCACCGAGTTTCCTCGCTACCATTGTCTTACCTGTTCCCGGATTACCTGTTATAACAATATGCAAGGAAATTTTCTCTGCCTTGCCAAGTCCTCTTTTCATCCTTTCCTTTTGTAACTTTATTTGATTTATCATTTCCTTAACTGTCGTCTTAATGCTATCCATACCAACAAATGAATCAAGTTCCTTTATTATTTCGTCTGCTGTCCTTTCTTCTGGTATCTCTCTTTTAATATCCCCCGGTATAATAATATTATCATCCTCTGCGCCTGCACTAATTCTCAAAAGATAATTCCTCAATGTATCATCAAATATTTCCTTTACCACATAAGAATTAGTAAATGCGTCGTCTTTTGTCTTTACCAAATGATTGAATATCTTTTTTAATTTTTCATCTGCCTCTTCACTCAGAGAATAATTGCTTTGTTTAAACTGCTTTATCGCCATTGTATATAATTCATCTGCATTAAAATCGGTAAGTTCAAAGATATATTTGAATTTCACTCTGGTTGACGGATTCTCCTCCATATATTCTTTAAACCCATGGTAATGGCCTGATAAAACAACTATGGGGTCATAGTCCGTTCTGTCCATTTCTAAAAAAAGCCGGTCCATTGGATTTACTTCATTAGAATAACCGCTCGGAAGCAATTTTTGTACATTATCAATAACTAATATCTTGCCCTTTGCGCTGATAAAATTTGTTTTTATATCTTTGACAAAACTCCCAAAATCTGAAGCATCCACTACTACCGGTTCATCATTTTTTATTATTGCATACTCACAAAAAATACTGCTCAATATATATCCTATCTTACTCTTACCCGTGCCTGTATTACCCATCAGTATTATATTATTATTTATAGTTGGAATATGCTGACCTGCTTTTCGCTTTTTATCCAGTATCCTGGCTACCCTTAAAATCTTTCCTATCTCCTGCTTGATTTCCTCTCTGCCTATTAGGTCATCTATCTTAAAACTGGATAAAACAATCTTTGCACCGCAGTATTTGCAGTATTTTGCGATGTCTCTGTTATTTGAATTGCACTTTTCACATTTTAAAGCCATTACTTGCTCCTTGAAAAAACAACTAAATTTTTGATATTGCTATTCCAATTGTATTTTCAAATTCTCCATCACCACTGCCTTCCCTTCCCCATTTTGTGATGAATTCACCTTCTGAGGTGAACTTCTGGATGCGATAATTCCAGCAATCTACAACATATACATTGCCCTCTGAATCTATTGCTATTCCATCTGGACCTTCAAATTCTCCATCACCACTGCCTTCCCTTCCCCATTTTGTGATGAATTCACCTTCTGAGGTGAACTTCTGGATGCAATGATTCTCATTATCTACAACATATACATTACCCTCTGAATCTATTGCTATTCCCACTAGAAACTTAAATTCTCCATCACCACTGCCTTCCCTTCCCCATTTTGTGATGAATTCACCTTCTGAGGTGAACTTCTGGATGCGATTACTATCTGTAACATATACATTACCCTCTGAATCTATTGCTATTTCCCATAAATTATGAAATTCTCCATCACCACTGCCTTCCCTTCCCCATTTTGTGATGAATTCACCTTCTGAGGTGAACTTCTGGATGCGACCATAATACATATCTGTAACATATACATTACCCTCTGAATCTATGGCTATTCCTATTAGATGCTCAAATTCTCCATCACCACTGCCTTCCCTACCCCATTTGGTGATGAATTCGCCTTCTGAGGTGAATTTCTGGATGCGATTTTTACTAGACACAACATATACATTACCCTGCGAATCTATGTCTATTCCACATTGACGCTCAAATTCTCCATCACCACTGCCTTCCCTTCCCCATTTTGTGATGAATTCACCTTCTGAGGTGAATTTCTGGATGCGATAATTAACACGATCTGTAACATATACTGCTTTTTGAACTTTTTTTACCTCAACTGCTTTAACCTCTTTTACAGTTTCTTCTTTATTCTTCATCTCTTCTTCTGATTTCCTGATGCTTTCTATTTGCGCCTGCGAGAAAAATGATTTCTTCTTTTCCTTCACTTCTTCTTTTACTTCTTCTTTCTTTTCTTCTACTTTTTCCTCTTTCTTCTCCTGAACTATCTGTGGTGCCGGTTCTTTCGGTTTTTCTGATCCTTCCTTAAAAAACTTATGTCCGCATTCCTGACAGAAGTTGGCATTTGAGAGATTAATCGTATGACAGGCAGGACATTCTTTGGTAGCTTCCTCTTCCGGAAATTCCTCTTTTCTTTCTTTTTTTAATTCTTCTTTCTTTTTCTCCTGGTAATTCATAACTGCTCCTTCATCATGTAAACTCTTTCGATTTCTATGGTTTCCAGACTCGCCAAAATACTACACAATATCGATTGCTTTTACCTGTGCTGTATTGCCCAACAGTATAACCGTGCTTTTTACATTTTAAAGTCATTACTTGCTCCTTGAAAACACAATTATTTCTTTGATATAGCAATTCCGAATATAAACGATGAAAACTCTCCATCACCACTGCCTTCCCTACCCCATTTGGTGATGAATTCGCCTTCTGAGGTGAATTTCTGGATGCGATGATTCCGATTATCTGTAACATATACATTATCCTGGGAATCTATGGCTGCTATATGATATCGATCGGAAAATTCTCCATCATTACTACCGTGTCTTCCCCATTCGGTGAGGAGTTCACCCTCTGAGGTAAACTTCTGGATACGATAATTATGACTATCTTTAACATATACATTGTCCTGGGAATCTATGGCTATTTCATCTGGATTTTTAAACTCTCCATCACCATTGCCTTCTCTACCCCATTGTATGATAAATGCGCCTTCTGAGGTGAACTTCTGAATGCGATTATTTCCGGTATCAGCAACATATACACTGTCTTGTGAATCTATGGCTATTCCTCCTATAGAACTAAACTCTCCGTTAGCACTGCCTTCTCCTCCCCATTGTATGATAAATGCACCATCTGCGTTGAACTTTTGGATACGGGGACTATCTACAACGTATATATTTTCTTGAGAATCGATGGTTATCTTAATATATCTAATATTGCCCCATTTGGTAATGAATTTGCCTTCGGGAGTGAATTTCTGGATACGTTCATTTCCAGTATCGGTAACATATATGTTATCCTGTGAATCAATAGCTATATCATTTGGAGAACTAAATTCTCCTTCAGCACTACCTTCTCCTCCCCATTTGTTGAGGAATACTCCCTTAGGGGTGAACTTTTGAATATTGAAATTTTCGTTATCTACAATATATACATTATAATGGGAATCTATAGCTATTTCACATGGACAATTAAATTCTCCGCCGTCGCTGCCTTCTCCTTCTCTTCCCCATTTAGTTAGGAATTTGCCTTCGGTAGTAAACTTCTGGATACAGTGATTGCCATAATCCGTAACATATATTACTTCTGATAAAGTATCCTGTTTTTGTGCTTCACCTGTCTCAACTGCCTGGATTTTTGTAGTTTCTTCTTTCTTCTTCATCTCTTCTTCCGATTTCCTGATACTTTCTATCTGCGCCTGTGAGAAAAATGATTTCTTCTTTTCCTTCACTTCTTCTTTCTTTTCTTCTCCTTTTTCCTCTTTCTTCTCCTGAATTATCTGTGGTACCGGTTCTTTTAGTTTTTCTGATCCTTCCTTAAAAAACTTATATCCGCATTCCTGACAGAACTTTGCATTTAAATCATTAATGGTCTTACACGCAGGACATTCTTTATCAACTTCCTCTTCAGGAAACTCTTCTTTTCTTTCTTTTTTCACTTCCTCTTTCTCTTTCTCCTGGTAATTCATAACTGCTCCTTCATCATGTAAACTCTTTCGATTTCAGTTTTTTCCAGATTTGCCAAAATACTACTCAATATAGATTGCTTTTACCTGTGTCTGTATTGGCCAACAATATAGGCATTATTTTATCATGTCCCTGTTATCTGCATTGCATGTTTCACATTTTTAAAACCATTCTTGCTCCTTGAAGAAAAATCAACTTTTTAATATGACTATTCTACCTGGAGACTCAAATTCTCCATCACCACTGCCTTTCCTTCCCCATTTGGTGATGAATTCGCCCTCTGAAGTGAATTTCTGGATGCGATGATTATCATAATCTGCAATGTATACATGATCCTGGGAATCAATAGCTATTCCGCTTAGCCCGTTAAATTCTCCATCACCACTGCCTTGCCTGCCCCATTTGGTGATGAATTCGCCCTCTGAAGTGAATTTCTGGATGCGATCGCGATCCTTTTTCGAATCTGTAACATATAAATTGTCCTGGGAATCGATAGCTATATTACCTGAATGATTAAAAAATTCTCCATCACCACTGCCTTTCCTTCCCCATTTGGTGATGAATTCGCCATCTGAAGTGAATTTCTGGATATGAGGATTATCCAAATCTGCAACATATACATGGTCCTGGGAATCGATAGCTATATAACTTGGATACTCAAATTCTCCATTGCCACTGCCTTGTCTTCCCCATTTTGTGATGAATTCGCCATCGGAGGTGAACTTCTGGATGCAATTATTATAATAATCTGCAATGTATACATGATCCTGGGAATCAATGGCTATCCCCCATGGTGCCTCAAATTCTCCATTGCCACTGCCTTGCCTGCCCCATTTGGTGATGAATTCTCCCTCTGAAGTGAATTTCTGGATGCAATTATTGTAGTTATCTGTAACATATACATGATCCTGGGAATCGATGGCTATATCAATTGGGTTCCCAAATTCTCCATCACCACTGCCTTGTCTGCCCCATTTTGTGATGAATTCGCCATCGGAGGTGAACTTCTGAATGGGACAATTACCCCTATCTAAAATGTATATTACTTCTGAAACAGTTTCCTGTTTTTGAACTTCTCCCGCCTTAACTGCTTGAACCTTTATGGTTTCTTCTTTCTTCTTTATCTCTTCTTCTGATTTCCTGATGCTTTCTATTTGCGCCTGCGAGAAAAATGATTTCTTTTTTTCCTTTACTTCTTCGGGATTTCTTTCCTCATAGTTCATAATCACTCCTCCTTAATCTAAACTCTTTAACAACCTATGGATCAATATCATTCTGGATTTATTGTCAATCTCTGTTTAATCTGTTCATCTGTCATTTCGGATATCTCTCCTCTTAATTTGTCCTCAAGAAGGTCAATCTGATGCTCAATATCTTTTTCTATATCTTCTGTTCTTCTCTCCATATCCTTTTCCTCATACGATGTAATAGTAACCTTTTTTGCTGCATTGCTTTCACCTATTGCATTTACCATAGAAATACAAACCGCCCAACCTATAATAGCACCGATAATTAGACCAACAATCATACTAAAATTCCCTGCAGCTGCAATTATTCCAAAAATTCCTCCTAGTATTATTCCTAAGCATCCTGAGATTTCTTTTGATGCTCCGGCATCATAACCTTTTCGCGCTGTTGCTTTACGGACTTCCACTTGCTGTAAGATATTTTCTTTTACCTTTGCTATTCTTCTTTCTTGTTCTTCTTTAATCTCTGCCAATCTTTCCCTTTTCAAGGAATCAAAAAGCTTTTTTTCCTTTTCGAATCTCTTTATCAGCTGATGGGACGGTTCAATCATCCTCAGGTTTTCTATGGTCTTCTTTCTCGTTCCGTACTCCGATGGTTTGGTTTTACTTTCATATTCTCTGATGATGAAATTTTTCTGCTTCCGGATGGTACTTTCCGGGATAAGCCCCTGCGTATGAGCTTGATCTACCAATGGTTTAATATTATCCCAATAGTCATCCACATCTAATCCCATGTCTATTAAAAATTCACACAGCTTTGCGCAGGCCTTCTTATCCATATTTTTCATATTTTCTTGTAGATATGATAACACCACATCTAGATAGGAACTATCTTGATAATTCTTTAACCAGAAGTCTGCTTCCATAACAAAGACCGAATCGGGTGTGGTCATCTCACTTATTAAATCTTGGTCGGTGATGTTTCGGGCAAAAAAGGTTTTAAATTCATCTAAGTCATATACCTTTTCGTCAAGAGCAGTAAAGGGGCTCTTCTCGTCAAGGGCATAAGCCAAAGTGATGATATTGCACCTCTTTAATTTTCGCCACTTCTCAATCTTATTTTTCAAGGCAGGAAATTGCTCAAGCCAGATGGACAGTTTGGAATCAGAATTGGTAAGTGACTTGACGAGTTGGGCTTTGATATGATCTTCTGCCAGAAGCAAATCTTCGGGCTTGTGGAATTCAAGATCGGCTATCCTGAATTTATCTCTCCCCTGTAATTCCAGAACGATGGTGTTGAATGCTCGCTCAGGGTTAAAGGTCTGGGCATATTTTCTGAAGGTATCCGCCTCACTCTTGGCACCCCGTGCCTCGAGGAATAGAAATAAATCAGCATTTTTCTTCTGGATAATGAAAGATCTATAGTATGATGATTCTCGTTCAATGGCATCCCCTATCTCCTCAGCAGCACTGCACTCAACCCCGGCGAAGGTCTTATAGTTCTTCACCGGATCTAAGATATAGACGGCTTTCATCAGGCCTGCATCCTGGTCCTGGGGGTAATCATCTTCCACAATTCCCCTTAAATCCACATAAAGGGATTGATCAGTTCCTTCGACCCATCTTTGAATAGTCCCTTTATACAGATGTCTTTTACCCTGTTCTGGATATTGCTCCAACAGCCTGGCCATTTCTTCAGGGTCATTGACGACCCTATCTTCTCCCCCGATATAGCCAAAATGAAAATCAGGGTATCTGGTCTCAACGACTCTGTGATAGACAGGCACATATTCGCCTTTTAACCACCTCTGGACTTCCTCATATCCCCATCTCTTTGACGGTTCCACGGTCAGCAAGCCTTTGATTAGATTCTTCAATTCCTCGGGTATGTCCTCAGGGATATAGACCTTGCCTTCCAACTTTATTCTCATGATCGCATGTGGATGTAATTCTTCAAAGGGATCCTTGGCCTGCCAGACAAAGATTAAGCTTATCCCCAGTGAATAATAGTCCACTTCTTTGGAGATCATCGTCTTTCCGCCAATGCTCTGGTAAAGTTCGGGGGCTGCATAAATTTCTGTTCTTGCCTGCCCGGTCATATGTTTGGATAATCCTTCATCAAGCATGGATGAGATGCCGAAGTCCCCGATGATCACATCGGTGCCATCAGGATTCTTAAAAAAGATGTTCTCGGGTTTGAGGTCCCTGTGAATGATACCTTTAGTATGACAACAGTGAAGGGCATTGGTAATTTCCTTAACAATCTGTTTTATCTCCTTCATCTCTTGAACGGGGATGTATCTATATGCTCCATCCTCCTGTAAATCCGCCAGACTTCCGCCTTCAGCATATTCCATGATCTCAAAAAATCGATCATTATAATAACCATAATCAATCAGGTCAACTATATCATCGTGGCGCAGCCCTTTTAATTGCTTCAGGAGACTATCTTTGGGCTTAAAGTAGGGATAATAATATTTAAAAACAGATCTCTCTTTTTCTTTTTCTACTAAATAAACCTCTGCTTCTCCGGTGGACTTGGCAATGACTTTTACTATTTTGTATTTCTCACCATTGAGAACTATCTCACTGCCGGGAGCGGATACGCCTGAGGAGATAATCTGGGACGGGGGTGTTCCCGGTGCGATGCCGGAAGGAATGACCGGTTGGGTATCCTTTTGTGTTCCCGTGCCTGAGGGGGGAACTCCTGAGGGAGTTATTGGACCATCATTTCGTATAGTTCCTTTTGTTTTATTATCCATAGTTTATCTCCTTGCAATTAAAATTTTTTTATTGATTAACAACCATCCATACATGATCAACCGATCCGCCAAAATTCATCTTAAATCCATTTATATTAATAACTGCCCCTGTTCCACAACCGTTATCCTGATCAAATTTAAGTTCAATTTTATTTATCCTTTTACTAAATTAACATCATAAAAAGTAAATCCCCCTACGGGGTGATTTACATAACCAATCTTTTTATCATTAACATATAACCAAAATGCATCATCTAATATATAGTTTTCATCCCGAACTGTAATTTTAAATTTTTCTTTTTATAAAAATATAGTTCCTTGTTTTTTACACCCTTCTATTAATTTTTTCTTTATTTCTTCCTCTTTAAAATCTTCGCTCATATTTTGTACCGGATTCAAATCTTTATTCCTTACAAATATTTTGATTAACTGTCAAGAATAAAGGCTCCATTTACGTTTATTCCTAGCCATAAAAACATTATATATTTTTAATTGGGGTTGGTAATTAGTTTCATGGCTTAATTTTTGATTTACTTTAATGGCTTCTTACAAAGTGGGCATGTTTTTAAAACGCTTCCAAATCCCATAAAACCTACGCCTGCATAAATACAATCCTTACAAATAAAGTGACCATTTACACAAGTTTTACCACCTTGTACATCTTTTTCTTTCCCACAATTAGAACATATTCTTTTTGACATCTTAATATCCTCCATTTATTTTTTTAATCATAGCGAGTAAAATAATTTAATACAAATTTATTCTAAATATTTTTTCAAAAAATGAGCAATCAATTTTTGTAATCATTTAGTGTCAAACCATTACCACCTTCAAAGAAGGTGGTTTTTTAAGGTGAAGTAAACAATCCACCCGCTAAGCAGGTGGCTTTAAGAGGCCTCTAAAAGAGGCCAAATTCTTGTTGGTCGCCTTCTTCTTGTCTTTCTTTTTCTTCTTGATATTTTACGTATTTTCTAATTTTATTCTCATCCAAACCTATAGAACTTACACAATACCCCCGACTCCAAAAGTGGTTTCCCCAATAGGGCTTCTTCTTGAGAGTAGGAAAGCTTTTGAAGAGTTTTATTGCTGTCTTACCTTTTAGCATTCCCATTACTTCGGATATGGATAACCTAGGAGGTATAGAAAGTATCACATGTATATGGTCCTCTTTTACATTCATTTCCAGTATCTCTATATTCCTCCATTCACATAACATCCTTAGAGTTTGCTCTACAAATTCAGCCACTTGACCCTTTAGTATCCTGTATCTGTACTTTGGACACCAAATGATGTGATATTTACATTGATAGATTGTATGAGATAATTTTTTCCATTTAGTCATATCTTATCTTAACATATATATCGGTTTCTATGGTAAAACCCTTTAGCCATTACCACCTTCAAAGAAGGTGGTTTTTTAAGGTGCAATAAAACTCTCATATATATCCTCTATTGCTTATAATTGATAGTAAGATTTTCAGAAATCATTGTATTGGTTGTTTGAATAAATATTTTACCTAGCTTTGCCTAGTTTTAAGAGTTTTTTAAATGAACCCCAAGGCTAGACGCTTATGATTTTCAAAAGGTATCAACACTAGTTCGTCATTAATCGAAATGCTTGTCACATTTTTACTATACGGAGCCTTTGCCTTTACAGACTCCACATTTGATGACTCCAGAACCTTCACAATTTTTGCAGGTATAAGGGGAGCCAAAGATAGGCACTATCCGACCTTGCTCCTTGCAGGTAGGACATTTGACTGAGCCTTTACCATTACAAGTTTACATGCAGCCATAGTATTTTATCTCCTTTCTTTATTTAGAATTCAATCACTTCTTCGCCACCGAAAGTTGCCATTACTTCAAGAAGAGTCTTAAAGTTTTTGCAGGCATCCTTTATGATCTCCTCATTGTTCAGAAGGATTGTTATATCCTTAACGTCCTCGCTTACACCTTGCATTAATCTTCTGACGGTATCTTTTGGTATTTGGGTTCCATCTCTACTCGTAGTATAAGTAAGTGTATAATCCTCAACCTTATACTTCTCAACCAGAGCTTCTTCATCTGGAGACAATTCGGCTCTGTAAGATAAAAGGAATGTCATTCCCTTGTGGCCCCCGAATATTCCTTTATTTGCTTGCTGGTTCCGTTTGATAATTAATTTCATATTAATCCTCCTTTCATTAATAACAGTAGTCTGCTTAACTACTGAAATAACATACCAAACGACTATCTTTTGTCGTTCTTATTTGAAAATAATTCATACATTTTTTGAAGAGTAAGGGCTTTAAAAAATCAATAGTTTTTAAAATACAACATGGATTTAGATCTTATATATTTTATCACCTACCTCTTCCTTTTTTATTTTTAATTCTTGCAGTAGTATACTTAATTTATCTCATTTTAATTTGTAAGTAATATTTTCATAGATAGCACAAATTTCTTCTTTGAATAATTCTACTCTCTGGTTTTAAACCAACTACAATTTATTCACTTAAAATAGGGTGTATTACTTTTTACCTTAATATAAATTACATAAAAAGCTAGTAGTCTGGAAACACCAAGATTGCATGTGATTGCTTCGTCTGCTTTCAATAGGTTAGCAATAACAACATCTTAGTTTATAACTTTGCATCCTACCCTTTCGGGTAGGTTAACATTATCAGCTTTCAATTAACCGGTTTTATTATTTTAAAATAAAAAAAGGACAGAATAAGAAAATAATTATATTACTCTCTTACTCTGTCCTTTTACCTGAAAGATTCTTCCTGTGTAATTAGGAAATAGTTTTTTAAAGTAAACTCTGCATTGATTTTCCTAAAGATTAGGAATTGCCCCTTCGGTGCTTTTTTGTATAAAGCTCTCCAGAGTGCTGTCCGGTAACGGTCCTTTTGCCTGAAAGTTTTGATACTTTTGGTATCTTGCCTCTTCGGCTCCTTTTCTTTTTTTTGAAAAGAAAAGATCTCTCCTGTTACCTTCATACAGGTTACAATATTTAATTTATTCAAAATTATGGAAATATAAAATACTTGTTTCCGTGAAAATATTTCACGCTATATATGATATATACTACACTTATTTTAAAAATCCTTTTTTTTCTGAAAAATAATCAAAAAAATAAAAGCCCTTCAGCTTGATTGCCAAAGGGCTAATATTCATCTATCTATAAATGGTCGGGGCGAGAGGACTTGAACCTCCGACCCCCTGAACCCCATTCAGGTGCGCTTCCAAACTGCGCTACGCCCCGACTTTTATATTATACTAAATGATTTTATTTATAGCAATAAAGTTTTGTTATTTTTTATTGGATTATTAAATTTATAGTTTGATGAATCTTTTTCCTTCGATTTCTTTTATTAGATCTTTCAGTTCGAGGATTAGTAAGATTTCGCTTACTTTACCAGCAGACAGTTTACTGACTGTAATAATTTCATCTATTTGGGCAGGTTCTTTGGTAATTAACCGGTAAATTATCTTTTCTTCTTCCTTTAGAGAAGTATTTTCTTTAACTATTTCTTTTTCGGCTGTTTTTTGGTGGGTAACTATGTGTATTTCTTCCAAAATATCCTGATAATTTTCTACTAATTTTGCTCCCTGCTTTATTAAATTGTGTGTACCGTTGGATAACGGAGAGTTTATATTACCCGGAATTGCAAATACTTCCCTGCCTTGATCGAGGGCAAAATCGGCAGTGATTAAGGCACCGCTTTTTTCAGCTGCCTCCACTACCACCGTTCCCAGACTTAATCCGCTGATAATACGATTCCTTCGGGGGAAGTTTTGTCTTTCCGGCAGAGTGAAAAGAGGAAATTCGCTTAGTATTGCTCCTGATTCTTGTATCTCTTGAGCTAACCTTCTATTTTCGGGAGGATATATATGATCAATACCGCAACCCAGCACTGCTATGGTCCGGCCATTTACTGAAAGTGCGCCTTTATGAGCGGCTGTATCTATTCCCCGGGCCATTCCGCTGATTATAGTTAAACTGCTTAAAGCTAAATCTTTGCTTAATTTTTCAGCTACCATCTTTCCATAGTAGGTGGCTTTTCTCGAGCCCACGATAGAGATAGAAT
>Ga0265595_1000282_pt1 | contig 48760 bp, 48 predicted proteins | sample saktaG_15_FD_190148 | JGI IMG/M metagenome (GOLD analysis project Ga0265595, IMG submission 190148) | Saline water microbial communities from Sakinaw Lake, British Columbia, Canada - sak_2013_06_06_50m | ecosystem: Environmental > Aquatic > Non-marine Saline and Alkaline > Saline ...
TTTTAGGAAGGGCTTCAACAGCTTTCATGTCAGGTAATGCAACCCTGATAATATCACAACCGTGAGCTGCACATTGCCGGATTTGATCGAGTGTTTTCTCTGCATCCCGGGTGTCGGTATTGGTCATTGACTGAATAGAAACAGGTGCATCGCCGCCAATTTTAACTTCTCCTACTGATATTTGTCGGGTTTTCTTTCGTTTTATCATAAATGCTGTCTTTCAAAATCTAATAATTTTTGTTTTACATCTATTCCTAAACCAAAGCCACCCAGTCCGCCATCTGATCGAATGACACGGTGGCAGGGAACTATGATCAGGATTGGATTGACATGCAGTGCATTTCCTACTGCACGCTGTGCGTTTGGATGACCTATACCTTGAGCAACTTCATTATAGGTTTGAGTTTCGCCATAGGGGATGTGCTGAATATATTCCCACACTTTTGTCTGGAATGGAGTTCCTATAAGAACAAGAGGAAGATCGAACTGTTTCCTGTTTCCGGCAAAATATTCTTGGACCTGCGTTAAGTATTTGTTATTCTTTGAAAGCGCGAATAAAATATTTTCACTATTCTCATTAATATGGATTGTATGCAAACCCTCTTGAGAAAAAGTGAGAGTAATGATACCGAGATCATTTTTCATTGTGCTTTGGTAAAATTTCATAATATTTGATGTGGACGAAATGAGGCAGCTAGTTGTCAATAATTTCATATCTTATGCATGCGATAACGAGATAATAATTCCTTCTGTTATTGTTAGATTTGTTTGTGATAGCAGCTCCACTTTTTATACTTGATAAATATTTTTTTATAGATTTAGCTACAACCTATGGTCAAGCAACGCGGATATCCTTAATAAATTAAAGCAAAGTAAAAAATCGGTATTGTGCTTACTTCAAACATAATACGCATGTTAGTATACCAACTAACTTTGAATTAATTTTTTAGCAATTACAGGTATAATATATACATTGCGTAAAAGCGACTCTACGATTTCAAATGCTGTATTTAATATTTCCAGTGAGGGGGGATCAACTTCATGTGCTGCAACATTTCCAAGTAGACGGATACTATGTAAGATATTAGAATCTTCCTGTGTTAAGATACCCATTGTTTTTAAATTATCAATTTTAGCTTGTAAGTTTCTTCCCGATGCAACTTTTTCTAAACATATAGCTTCTATCAATGCTCTTATTCCAATGGCTGAAAGAATGCATAAATTCTCAGAAATTGCATTATAAGTTTCATTGTATATTCGTCTTACTTCATAAGGAATCAAGGAAACCTTTTTTAATTTTTTTCTTCCTAACATGCGGCTTGGAAATAATTGCTCGTTATCTAGTAATTCAGTTATATAATTACCTTCGTCATCAACAAAGCCACCAGTGTCCTCAGTATTCCTATTATTTTTTCTAAAACTAATTAACTTGCAACCTTGGCATTGAATAATCTCATAATCATCCCAGTAATCGATTGAAAAATTCCAATCAATATCCTCGGACCCCTCAACATTTATTGAGGATAAAACTTTATGTACAGTTTTACCTTCACAGTTAATGCAAGGTAGATCATATTCTTCATTTTTTGTTTTATCATATGAAATGTCTAAGTTATTTTTTTTCATAATTTACCTATGTCTTAATACTGATAATCTAACATATTATTGAACTGCAAGTTAGCAATTTTGTCCCGTATATCTTCCAACATTGTTTCTCATATTTTTTCCTATCAACATCTTTTATAATCGCAGTTAGTAAAAAACTAATTTCTCTGTCAATTTATTTGAAACTTTGTTTTCGTTTGCATAATATCCAAACAACTTGACAACTTTGATCCAGTCTCAATCAAAAAATTAGTATTCTTTAATACGAAGGAGAACAAATGAAAAAGATTATAATAATTGGTTTACTACTTTCATTCACTTTATTCGGATGCTGCAAACTGACAAACCCAGATATTCATAAGAAAACATGGACCTTCATGTGGTATCTGGACGGAGATGAGGTCAGTATGCAGCAGGACTTCATTGCTGCGTTTTATAACATTATAGCTGCAGGAGTCGGGAGCACCGATGACGTAAATATTGTCATCCAGTTTGATCGTTATCCCCACATGGATGATTTTGGCGGATGGGAGATTGCTCACAGATTCTATTACACTCCCGGAATGGGTCCGACACCCGAAAATGCAATTGCTTACTGGGGAGATGGGCAAGGTGGGAGAGAAGTGGATATGTCCGATCCTGAAACCCTCAAATCTTTTATTACATGGGCTGCCGCCAACTATCCTGCTGACCATTATGCTCTAATGCTCGCCGATCACGGGTATGGCTGGCAGGGAATGATGATAGATGAAACCAGCGATGGCGATTTCATGACAGTAAAAGGAGTAGTGAGTGCATTGCATGGATCAGGTGTACATTTTGATCTGCTGGCATTAAATGCCTGTGTCATGCAAATGATCGAAGTAATGTATGAGCTTAGGAATGCGTCAATTGATATTGTTGTAGGTTCTGAAAATCTTGGTACGACATGGGATTTCACAGGAATAATACAGACAATCACCTCCGACCCATCAATAACCGCAGAGGAGCTTGGAATAGAGATGAATGATTCTTATTACGAAAAACATTCCACCGATTCTACGATCACACTATCCACACTTAGATTAGACAAAATACCTGCGGTAAGTGATGCAGTGAAAGAATTAGTTGAAACAATTTTGGATATTGTTTCCTTTGCACAGATTCAAGCAAAAGCTGTGCAAATCATGTATGAAATTGATAATGCAATTGTGTATATGAGAAATGGATCAGCATGGGAATCAGCAGACGGGTTATCTGTTTATTGGCCTCATTCCGATCAAGGATATATTCCAGAAATGTTCTTTTACAGTTATATAGAAGAAATTATTAGTTTTGCTGTAGATAATCCATGGCGAGAGTTTCTCTACATTTCCTACAATTTTATGCAATACCCAGGTATCATAGAGCCAGAGATTTATCACATTTATCAAAATCTCTCTTTCTTTGATGACGATAAGATTGATCTATATGATTTTTGTAAGAGGATAGTTGAATATGAATAATGAAGCAATTGCCCATGTGGTTGCCTTCAGGTGTAAATTGTGATTTTAGTTTAGGATGAGAAAGTACCAAATGATAAAAAAAGGACATAAAAATGAAACAAATAATTGTACTTAGCTTTTTACTGGGATTCTTTATTACAAGCACTTTAACAGCACAACCCTGGCAGCAGAATGATGAGATATTTAATTCAAGCGGTGTGCCGAGTTTGCCCTTTTCTCAGACCCATTTTGCAGATATGGATGCGGACGGTGATCAGGATCTTACTTTGGACAATTATGACAGCACTTTCTATAAATTTAGCATAAATGATAAAACAGAAGCTGTGGAGAAATGTCTGCTTGTGAGATAAAAAAATATTGAAAATGAAATGGAAACAGCAACACTTCAATAATGCTTGCGTGCCAGCGTGTTTGGCAATATTGTTAAGTGAGCATGACATTAATAAAGAGGATTATGATATTATTGCCGAATCTAAGATGTCGTATATGATCGAGTATGATGATGCCTGTGAATCTTTCACGGCAGGGGTATTGATGCAAAGCAAAGAGATATTGAATCTCGTGCCAAGTAATTTTGGATTAGAATACATTGAAAAAAGATTCGATAATAGAGCACAGTATCTTGGTTATGCAAAGGGATTATTAGAGAATGATATCCCGTTTATAACAAGTGTTGCAAAAGGATATTTACCATGTCAGTGCTATTCTCATAACAATAACTCATCCGGTCATGCTGTCGTTATTTTTAATTTCAAAGATGACTGTTTTTATATTTATGATCCTGATGGCGGTATTAATAGGGATAAAGAGAATAAGTTTATCGATGTTGAAAAAAATGTATCTTATAAAATTCATTCAGCAAAATTATTGGAAGGTATCGAAGCAAGGCATACTCATACATTCATAATCGGTTATTTGCAAAAAACATCAGCACCCCAAAATGAATTATACTCACTTTTTATAGAAAGTAAAAAATCAGCAAAGCAATATATCGAAATTTTAAATCAACGCATTAATATGCTGATAAACAATAATTGGACAGTTGAATATAACGATTTTTATCAATTTATTATGGATATGATAAAACCCTTAGCGCTGGATTTGAGAAATGCTTTCAAAGCAATTGCGTTCCTAACCGAAATGGAAAAAATTCTAATTGTGAAATTGCATGAGTATCAATGTTTTACCCTTGCTTTTCAAAAAAAATTAAAAGACAATGCAAATTTGCCTGCGACAGAATTTTTCATCGAATTATCTAAAAAAGCTGAGGAGATTCAACAATACTTTCTCGATTATCTAGAAAGAGAGATTCTAAGAATCCGCAGAAAGGATACCGACTGATCTGGATTTTGAATGCCCGATAATACGAGCTTGGGGTAAATATATTTTACCACTACGAATTTTCCACTCATTGTAAAAAAGGTGCTTAAAAATGAAAAAAATTGATTGTTATTGGTTAAGTCCGTGCGCGTTATCCTGTGATACTTGCAGCATTCATCTCAGAACAGACGAAGAGCTGGCATACTGGAAAGAGCAAGAAGTTGACCTCGATACGATCAGATGCGATGGGTGCAGGTCGAGTTTGAAAGGGAATCACTGGTCTCCGCGTTGTCCGATATTAGTGTGCTGTGTGTATAAGAAGGAATTAGCTTATTGCTCTCAGTGTGATGAATTTCCGTGCGATATTTTAAAGAAATGGGGCGCTGAGCACAAACATCATGCTGAAGCTCTTGATCGATTAATAGAAATAATGGAACAGGGTGTTGTGCATTGGCTTGAAGAACACGGATATTAGTAGGGGATGGATTTATTGTAAATAATTGCCTTTAATCAACCTCTATACTTTCTTCTGCAAGTGGCACAAGTTTATATTCGGTTTTTGAACTACCCGTAACCGGATCAAATCTATAAAGCATCACAATATCGAGCTCGGAACCGGTCCACTCTCCGGGATTTATTATGAGAAAAGTTCTCACATCATGAGCACAATACTCCTCATCTATCCATGAGCCGGAATTCGCATAGATGCTTGTATAGCTGTATGTGGTTGGATAAACTGATATATGAGGATAGTGTGAATGCCCGAATGCAATGATCTTGTATGGCTTAGTCGATGGATTCGTCATATATTCTATTATAGAAGCACCCGAAAGGTCAACTCCATTCCAGATCCCAATTGCAGCACTTGTCGGAACCGGAACCTCATTAACGATTTGAGTTTCCTGCCAGAGTGTCTCAATGCTGTCCGCATACATCTCATAGGCACCATTGAAGGAGAAGGGGTCAAAATAGCTGTCAATTCCGCCCATCTTTATTATCTCATCATACAATGGAGGGCAGTCCATATTGAAATTGGATAATACTGTAAGGAAAGCAAGCGTCCATCCGGTAAAGAATTCGAACGACCCTTTTTCATTTATCAATTTCTGCGGGTCATATGGAGCTTGTGATGCCATACCCCTTGCATAAAGGCGCGCTATAAAGTATCCGGGTGGTAATTTATGAGAAGCATTGATCAGGGATTGAGGGCAGTTGAATAAGTCGTAGCGATGTCCGTGTTCCATGATAATTCTATCAACTGGTGAATATTTACCAAGTCCCGGCACATCGCCCATCCATGTTATATTTGGAATTATCCCATTCAGAATTTCATGTGTGAGCAGCATGTCATGATTGCCCGGCACATAAATAAGTTCTATCTCACCTTCGTTTACGATAGTTCTGAATTTATTAAATATCTGCAAATTGGTCGGGCAGTTCGCTATTGCATGGAAATATTCCTCTGAACTTTGGATACTCACTGTCGAATCAAATGGAGAGACATCATAAGGAACCAGCCACTCATCAAAAAGATCGCCGAGGATTACAAGCTGCTTTACATCGGGACTGCTCATCACATAATCGAGAAAATTCTCAAGAGCATCTGCGTTTTCATCAAACCAGCAATATTTGCCGGCAACTGCTCTTTCATCTCCCATGTGAATATCGCTTATGCATACAATTGAGGTTCGCTGCAAACTACCAATATTGGCTATCGGTTTGCCTGTAGTTCTGAACTCGATATTCTCTGTTTTTTTCAAACAATTACCATCTGTTGATTTCAGTCCTGTATTTATGGTGAGTACATACCTCCAGCCATCATTCAGGAAAAATTCAGCATGAAATTGTAAGGTAACGATCTTACCGTATACTTCAATATCATAATGTGAGTTTAGCGAGCCGGTTACATCGGAAAAATCAATATTATCGGCAACAGTTGTTTCATTAATTTCCTCAGAAAAAAGCATTTCGATAGACCGGGCTGTATGATCAAGATGATAATAAAGATCGTGCTTTTTGGGCAGTAACGGAAAGGATACACTCAATGACCCATCGCCGGGTTCGACGGTTTCTGTACAGGATGAAAAGAGGAAAAGTACGGAGAATGATATCATGAATAAAAGAAATAATATCCGATATTTGCTCAAAAAAAATTTTAAATATTTTCTAATCATTGTTACCACTTTATGATACATTTTTTTTAAGTCATATACAACTCTATCAAAAAGAAAGCCATTTTTTCTTGTCAATTAATTTAATATGAGTAATTTTCTTGACACGCATACTCTTAATGTCCATTCAAACTAGCAATGAATTGAGGAGCAATGATATGTATAGAAAATTATCAATGATTTTTATATTATTTATTTGCCTGTATTCCATTTCCTTTGCACAAGATGAGCTAGGGTGGACAAAGGATTTTCAAGTTTTGTCACATCACTTTCAGGCAACAGGGAGTAATACCTATTTCATCCTTGAACCAAATTATTATCTTGTCCTGGAAAATAATGATGCAGATGAGCGAGAAAGGCTTGTCATTACTGTCCTTGATGAGACAAAGGTAGTGGATGGTTTGGAGATTCGCATAGTTGAAGAGAGAGAAACAGTAAATGGTGAGATAATAGAAGTATCAAGAAATTATTTTGCCTTTGATACGAACACAAGTAGTATTTTCTATTTTGGTGAAGAAGTTGATATATATAAAAATGGTGAAATTGCAAACCATCACGGTGCATGGGCTTCGGGAGAAAATGGTGCACTATTTGGTTTGATGATTCCCGGAATTGTCTTGCTTGGTTCGCGTTATTACCAGGAAATTGTCCCGGGAGTAACTATGGATAGAGCAGAAGTCATATCACTTTCAGATACGCTGAATACTCCATTAGGTACATTTACAGATTGTCTAAAAATCGAAGAAACAACACCCCTCGAACCCGGGGTGAAAGAATACAAGATTTACGCACCTGGAATTGGCTTGATAAAAGATGGATATCTTCTCTTAGTGGAACATGGATATAATGAAGAATGAAGGAGATATTTTGCATAGGACTATTAATTAAACCTTTTCGATCATCTTTCATCTAAACAAACGATAATAATTTTATAGGGTGGTTAAAATGAAAAAAAGAAAGATTAAGAATGTCATACTTTTCACCATTTTCCTTTCTCTTAGTTTGCTTCTATTTTTCTCCCAATCCGTTGCGGGCACTAATTCAAAACTGACCAATAGCACGAAGAATACATCCGTCAAAGATACACAGAAAGTTCAAGGTGAGCAGAAGCAAAAGGCAGAAATAAAACCTGACACGACCGAAAAGTCCTCTAATCCTACCAGCACAAAGAGCACTGAAGTAAAGAAGAATACTACAACGGATGATGAAAAAGAAAAATCTTCTGAGAAAAAAAAGCCAGAGGTGAAGACTTCCGTAACTATAAAAAAATCCAAAGATTCAACAAACAATACTCAACATGAGAAGACGGAGTTGAAATCTTCAAACAAAACTGAAATCAATGCAGTTTCTAATGAAACAGCTGATGACACAAAGAAATATAATATTGATATTCAAAAGAATAATACATCAAAATCAGAGTCGATAATTAACCCCAAATTCAAAGCTGCCCTTCAGAATTCTAATGATAACGAAATGATAAAGAATCCCTTAAATAATGATACGAGTTCCAATCTCACCCGCCACTATGTTCCGCGACAAACTATTGAAATCGATGAAATTGAAAAACTTGACGATGTGCATACGGTCTCATATGATAATGTAGAATATAAGTGTCACAATGGATATTATTACCGACACTGGGGCAGACATTATAGAAGGATGCGTCCGCCCTGGGGCTTGAGGATCAGGTGGCTTCCCCGTTACTATTATATCTATATATTTGATTCATGTAGATATTACTATTGTTGCAATGTATATTATATTTATATTGAATCTGATGATGAATATATCGTTGTTCGTCCACCGATCGGCGCTCTGGTTGAAACACTTCCTGAGTACAGCGAGAAGTTGATCGTCGAAGGTGAAACCTATTTTATTGCAGATGGTATTCAATACAAGGCAGTTCTCGTGAATGATGAGATCTGGTTCAAAGTCATAAAGGTTATAGACGATAATGAATATGCAGTCGTGGAGCTTCCTGTCGGAGCGCTCATTGAGATTATTCCTGAAGATCGCGAATTGCTGTTTATTGATGGAGAAACCTATTTTATTGCAGAAAATATCCAATATAAAGCAGTCTTAGTTAATGATGAAATTTGGTTTAAAGTACTGAAAGTGGGGTAGAATCCATAAGAATTAATGGAATTGTATTAGATAAGCGGGGAAGGAGAGAGCATATTTAAGTCAAAAATAATGGGACAGTTGACTATAATGATTTTTATCAATTTATTATGGATATGATAAAACCCTTAGCGTTGGATTTGAGAAATGCTTTCAAAGCAATTACCACACCAACTAAAATAGAAAAATCTTTTATGAAAAAATTGTGGGATTATCAAAATTATACTTTGGCTTTCCAGAAGCGTTTAAAAGACAATGCCAATTTTTCTGCGACAGAATTTTTCATCGAATTATCTAAAAAAGCTGAAGGGATTCAACAATACTTTCTCTATTATCTTGAAAGAGAGATGCAAAGAATCAGTAAAAATGATTAATAAATATTTGTTTGGATATAAAGATTATATTTTTACATGAGTTAGCTTATTATGGAAAAAAATGATGTCGTAATTATGTGGCTGCGGAAGGAAAACAATACTTTTATTATCATAATTCTTGACGATATTAATATAGGATTTTTATTTATCAATTATAAAGTAACTTATTTGTTAAGTTATAAAGTTCAGAATATTTAAGATTGAAAGTAGATTTTTTTACGTCTATTCTTCATGATAAGTATGAGAACAAGAAAAAAAAGGAGAATAGAAAGCATGCAAGGTAAAAAACTCTATGTGGGTAATCTTGATTATTCAGTCACTAAAGACGATCTTTCAGAATTATTTTCTGAATTTGGCGAAGTGGTTGAGGTTATTATCATTGACGGAAAAGGTTTTGGATTTGTAGAAATGAAAGAACCTGCTGAAGCTGAAAAAGCAATTGCTGACTTGGATGGAAAAGACCTTAAAGGTCGTTCCCTTAAAGTCAACGAAGCACGTCCGAAAAGAGATAATCGCAAAGACTTTAGTAGAAGATCTTATTAGAGAATCAAGTATTGTCACTTAAGAATGGCATGATCATTAATTTGGTCATGCCTTTTTTTTGATTTCAATTTCATTAACACATTTTCTTAATATAGGTAAGAAGGATTATTTCTCCGAAATGACTAACGTGTTCAATGGCTGATCAGTGGTAATCAACTTTACAATTTAAAAGATAATGGGGCAGGTTCAGGTTCATCCTGTACAAAGAATCAATTGTTACTCTGAACTCCACACCAGCAATCCGCCATCCGGCAGGGAAGTCCAGGCTTAGTTTTTTCCTCTTCCCCCCGGGATAGGTCAGCCTGCTCTGTGAAATGCCGCTTGCTGTTTATTTCACTTAGGGGTGAGGGGTTCCACCAATTTCTTGACACCAAAGGAAGGGAAATTATTAAAACGAATACTAAATTAAATTCATACTGTTTTTATAAGGAAGCTTAATGGAAAAAGAAATTATACAACCTATTCAGATTAAATTAAGTTAGTTCTTTGAATGTTATTAGAATAATCTATGAATGAATTTATAGACCAAATATCAAATGACCATATTATATTAGATGTTGTGCAAACATGGCCAAAGGATATCGTTAAATTCTTAAACAAGAATAAAATAATTATAATGAAATATTTGCCTCAAGAAGATATTATTTTTGATAGTATAATAAATAATCAAAACAACTCATATAAAAGAAAAATAAACATTTATTCAGAGCATTGGCAGAATTTTAAATATATACTAGCATAGGATAAAATTTATGACAAAAGAAAAAGAAGTAAAAAAAATTACTCTTATTGGAATTATTAGCTGGGTTTTAGGCATTATGTTTGGGTTAACAGGATTAGTAGATATCGTATCATCTTCATTTGTAGTGGGCATTTCTTTCATAATTATGGCATCTGTTATATTTCCACCAATAAATAAAATGTTTAAAGAAAAAATGAATTTTGAATTATCAATAGGGATTAAGATTGCAGTCATAATTATTGGATTTTTTATCATTGGGAAGACAATGAATACTTATAAAACCAATGCAAACACGAATCAAGCAGATTCTTTGTATAATCAGATAGAAAAAACCCAAAAGAAGATTAACAATTTCGATTATGTTGATTTTAGTAATTCTGAAAAAATTAAATTGTTAAGTGAGCAATGTGAGTTAATTCCTACATATTTGGAAGTAGGTAAAGATAGAAGAAAGATTAGGATTTCGAAATTATGTTGGGAAATTCTTGAAACACGTATTCAAATAGAAATTCTAACTCAAGAAAATGAGCATGAAAAACAAAAATTTAAAGATGTTCTAAAATTGTACCTTTTAATACAAGAAAAGATTATAGAAAAATAAAAATTTATAAATTTAGATCAAAAAGTGTAGAATACATATTATGATAAAATGTAAAGGATAGATTTTAGCTTATTTCATTTTCTTTGATAATTATTCTAACCCGATTATCATTTAAACATATACTAATTCACTAATCCACGATTAATCACTTCACCAATTTCTTGACAGTTAAATACGATCCTCTTCACACAATACGTAGATAAAAGATCATGAAAAATGAATGTTCTGAGAACATGGAAAAGAAAACTTATGAAAGCAAAAGCGAAATGAACCGTTCGAGAAAAGTGGACAAAAACTATCACCGGATCAAGTTGGTAAGCTTCGGTGATCGAATTCCAAACGGCACTTATACGATCCATTCCAGGTTTCAAAGAACTATAAATTTTCACAACAATGCTCTGCTGATCTCAATTGTGAACGAAGATATCGGCTGCGGACCTTTTAATATAATTGTGAAAGGGCTCGATCTTAAAAAAATCCATTCTCTCTCAATTTACAACAATATTCTAACGATCAATAACATCGCACTTTTCATGCAGGAAGCTCTGAAGTATAGTTCGAAGCTATCTCTAAATGGAGTAATTATAGCAACCTTTGAGGAGAATCTGGTATTTTTGGAAACTGTGCTGACTGAACTGTGCGCAGAAAAAAGTCTTTGTTTTCTCCTTGATGAGGAGAGGGAAAGGAACTTCACGTCGGGCTTCGAAAAGGAATTTATAAAAAGGATGAAGTCTGGTGTTGCGTTGATCCTCAAAGGCACTATGGACAGCTTGTTTGAAGGTGTTTCAAAGATCAAGGGATGCGGATTCGGGCTCACTCCGAGCGGAGATGATTTCATTGCTGGCTTGCTTTCAGGACTATATCTGAAGCAGGAATTATTTGGAACTGACCTGTCTGAAGTCAGGAACAGAATCTATGAAAATGCTTTGGGTGACAATCTGATCTCAAATACTTTTCTCTTTCTCGCGAAAGAGGGGCTGTTTGTCGAAAGATTCAAAAATTTTACACATTCCCTTTTATATGATGAGAAGGAAAAAATATATACACATATCCAAAAAGTGCTAAATATTGGCGAAACCTCAGGCGCAGATATGCTTGTGGGTTTCATGTTTTCATTTAAGAAAGCGGGTGAACTGTGGTAGTAAAAGGTAAGATAAAACGAGGGGAATATTTTGATTCTGTCACGCTGATGATCGTTGCTCAAAAGATAAACGAGTTTGAAGGAATTGCGGATGCCGCAGTCGTAATGAATACTGCAGAGAACAGGTCGATACTGGAATCTTCGGAACTGCTTATTTCTGAGTTTGATGATGCGAAAGCATCCGATCTTTTGATATGCGTCAACGCAGAAAACGACGAGATCGCAGAAAAAGCTATGCTGCAAGTCGATGAAATACTCGAAAATGTGCGACATGAGATTAGCGATACCGAGGATTTCCTGCCGAAAAGCCTGGATACTGCACTCAAATCTTTACCGGATGCAAACCTTGTACTCATTTCAGTTGCAGGTAAATATGCGGCGCAGGAAGCAATGAAAGCTCTAAAAAAGGGGCTGCATGTGATGATCTTTTCGGACAATGTCTCCCTTGAAGATGAAATCAGACTAAAAAAATATGCGCAGAAAAAAGACCTTCTTGTGATGGGACCGGATTGCGGAACTGCGATCATCAATGGCGTTCCACTTGCGTTTGCCAATGTGGTGAACAGGGGAAATATCGGTATCGTCGCAGCTTCGGGTACCGGTTTGCAGGAGATCAGCTCTGTCATATCCAACAATGGAGCAGGAATTTCCCAGGCAATCGGAACTGGTGGGAGAGATGTAAAGAAAGAGGTTGGCGGAATCATGTTCCTTGCAGCTCTCGAAGCATTGAACCGTGATAAAAATACTGAAATAATTGTGCTCGTATCAAAACCACCTGCAAAAGAAGTCCTTAAAAAAATATTGAATAAAGTGGAAAATATTAATAAACCTGTCATTGCGATGTTCCTTGGCATTGATGAAGGCATATATAAGGATTCAAATATAATTCCAGCAAAAACACTTGAAGAAGCTGCTCTCATTGCAGTGAGTTTGACGCAGGAAAAGGATAAATATTCATTTCAAGATATACTTGAGAAAAGAAAAAAGAGAATTCAAGAAATTGCGCAAAAAGAAGCAAAGACAAAGACAAGTATTCAGAAGTATCTTCGCGGACTCTTTTGCGGCGGGACTCTTTGCGAGGAAACGTTGATCATTCTCCATGATCTGATTGGAGATGTGTACAGCAATATTACATCAGAAAAAAAATTCCTACTGAATGATCCCTGGCAAAGCAAAAAGAATATGCTCATCGATATGGGGGCAGATGAATTCACAGTCGGCAGACCGCATCCCATGATTGATTATTCCTTGCGGAACAGAAGGATTCTGAAAGAAGCTGAAGACCCGGAAGTGGCAGTCATATTCCTCGATGTGGTGCTTGGTTTCGGATCGAATATGCATCCTGCAGAAGAACTGGTGCCTGTTATCAGGCAAGCTGAAAAAATAGCCCGGAAAGCAGGCAAACAAATTACTTTTGTGTGTTCTATAACAGGAACTGAACTCGATCCTCAAAACAAAAAAGAAGTCGAGAAAAAATTGACAAGTGCGGGAATGTTTGTAATGGAATCGAATGCTGCTGCCTCTGAATTTGTTGGTTTGATCATAAAGAAGCTTTCGGATAAATTGCAGGAAAAGGAGAGTTAACATGGCAAAAAATGACCTTTTTAATAATGATCTAAAAGTAATAAACATAGGACTTTCATCGTTCAAGGACACTATTAAGGAATCGGATGCAGAGGTGATTCAGGTTGATTGGAAACCGCCAACACAAATAGATGAAAGGATACTTCAATTACTCTCGAAAAATGAATCCTATATCCAAAAACAGAATAAAAAGTGTCTCGACACGATCTTGAACGGAGCACCATTTCTTATTGATCTTAATAGGGCAATAGATGTGATCCCAGGCATGAAGAAAAATATGATCCTGCATGCGGGACCTCCAATTACCTGGGATAGGATGTGCGGACCAATGCGTGGTGCGATTATTGGATCGCTTATATACGAAGGAATGGCAAAAAATTCGGAAGAAGCAGAGAAATTAGCAGCTTCCGATAAGATTGAATATTCTCCATGCCATGAACATAGTACAGTAGGACCGATGGCAGGAATCGTGTCAGCATCGATGCCTGTTTTCGTTCTCAAAAATGAAACCTATGGCAATCATGCTTATTGCACAATGAATGAAGGACTCGGAAAAGTGTTGCGCTACGGCGCTTTCAGCAAAGAAGTCATTGAGAAACTTAGGTGGATGGAATCGGTTTTGTATCCCGCATTGAAAAAAACAGTGAGAGAATTAGGCAAGATAGATTTAAAGAATATTATAGCCCAGGCGTTGCATATGGGAGATGAAGTTCATAACCGGAACAGAGCTGCAACTTCTTTATTGTATCGAACTATTGCTCCGGCTGTTATAAAAACAAACGACAAAGATGTTGCGATCACAGTACTCGACTTCATAAACGGTAATGATCATTTTTTCTTGAATCTCTCTATGCCTGCGTGTAAAGTTACACTCGATGCTGCCAGAAATATAAAAGGGAGCAGTGTGGTAGTCGCGATGACGCGTAACGGAACGGATTTCGGTTTGCAGCTATCTGGCACTGGATATCGATGGTTTGTAGGACAAGCGCCAATTCCTGATGCGCTTTTTTTCCCGGGATATACAAAAGATGATGCCAATAGAGATATTGGAGATAGCTCTATTACGGAAACGAACGGACTCGGCGGATTTGCCATCGCAGCATCACCAGCGATAGTTCAGTTCGTTGGTGGAGCAGCACAAGATGCCCTGAATTATACTCAGAAAATGTATGAAATCACTGTGGGTGAGAATAATATCTATCAAATTCCTTCTCTGAATTTCCGTGGGTCTCCTACTGGTATCGATATCGTAAAAGTAGTAGAGAAAGGCATTCTGCCATTTATTGATACCGGTGTCGCGCATAAAGATGCCGGAGTCGGACAGGTAGGTGCAGGTGTTCTGAGTGCGCCAATGGAACCGTTCATAAAAGCGCTGCAGGGATTTGTCGAATCAATAGAAAAGAAATAAAATTAAAGGAGTCATCATGAACAATAACGAATTTCTGGAATTTATGGATAAGGTGCGGGTCTATGATCTGACTCAGCCATTGAGTATTCATACTCCGCCTTGGCCCAGTTATATGCCATTGCAAATCCAATATTTCAAACGGCTTGCCGGCGCTCATATGGGACAGGGTGCAAACGGACAGATCATAAAAACAAGTAACCATGTAGGCACACACATCGATGGGCAGATCCACTTCTTTGGAAGCGGAAAAACAATTGGGCAGGTTCCTATAAAAGATTGGATCGGGCAGGGAGTGGTAGTCGATATCTCAGACGAAGTAGAAGATTACTCTCTCTATTCACCTGAAATGCTGATGAGTAAAGCCGAGATCAAAAAAGGCGATATCCTCATCATCAATACAGGCTATCACTGCTACAGCTGGGATCAGCCGGAATCCGATGAGGTACGCTATTTTGTGAAGCATCCGGGTCCTGATCCTGAATTCCATAAATGGGCTCTGGAAATGAAATTCAAATGGATCGGTGTGGATTGCGGAAGCGCTGACCATCCCATGAATACGATCATCAGAGATTGGCATCCGAAAAAATTCATTGAAGCAGATAAAAAACTGCAAGAGAAATACAATAAAACCTGGGACGAAATGTTCCCACTTGAGATATACTACCAGGTTATGCATCTGAATCTTTTCCCCAAGGGTTTGCTCCATGCGGAGAATCTTGGTGGAGAAATTAATAAGGTGAATAATAAGCGTGTCTGGATAGGACTGTTCCCATTACGTGGTATCGAAATGGAATCCTCAATGTGCCGTATCGTTGCGCTTGAACCACCGAAATAGAAAAGGAATTTAACCACGAAAAGCACTAAAAACACGAAAAAAAATAGTGTAAAAAATTTATGCCTTAGAAATTAATTTAATCTTTGTTTTGTGATGAGAGGACACTATGTCTATACTTCATGATTTCGAATATTTTAAACCAGCCGGTTTGAGCAGTGTAACAGATCTACTCGAACGATTTGGTGATAAAGCAAAAATCCTTGCAGGCGGCACCGATCTTGTCGTACAGATGAAAGAGAATATCCAAACTCCTGACGCAGTGATAGATATCAAAGGGATTGCGGAGTTGCATGAAATACTGTTTGAGGATACTACGCTTTTCATTGGTGCGTGTGTTACCTTTTCCGAATTGATCGAATCGGAGATCATACAAAAATATTTCCCTTTGATTAAGGAGATGTCCCTGACCGTTGCTTCTGTTGCTGTTCGCAATAGAGCCACAATAGTTGGTAACATCTGTTCTGCGGTTCCTTCTGCAGATTCAGCTCCGATCCTGCTTGTATATGATGCTGATGTTATTGCACAAAGTGTATCCGTAGAGAGGATCATTCCAATTCAGGACTGGTTTGCAGGTCCGAAAAAGACAGTTTTACGATCTGATGAGCTTGTGACGGGCATTGCAATTCCCCTTCCACACAAAAAGCAAGCAGGATGTTATGAAAAGCTCGGAAGATATTCCGGCGAGGATCTTGCGCAAGCAGGAGTGTGTATTCTGGCATTTGAAGACCTTCATTTCAATGTTGCATTCTGTGCAGTGGGACCAGTTCCGAAGAGAGCGTATAATTTGGAGAAATTTCTTAACGGAAAGAAAATCTCTGATGATATTATCGAAGAAGCGCAACAACTTCTAAAGAAAGAAATATCTCCAATCTCAGATATCAGGGCAACTGAAGAATATCGAACGCATATGACGTGCGTAATGTTCGAAAGAGGATTGAAGAAAGTAATTACTCAACTGCAGGGAGGTGGAGGTGTCTAAGATTCAGTTTATACTCAATCATGAAAAAAGAGTTATCGATGTCGCTCCCCATGAAACGCTTCTCGAAGTGCTTCGCGAAAAGCTGGGTGTGAAAAGTCCCAAGTGCGGATGTGATAGGGGTGATTGTGGTGCATGCAATGTGCTCTTGAATGGGAAAAGTGTGCGCAGTTGTTTGATCCTCGCTATCGAGGTTGATGGACAGGAAGTGGTCTCAGTCGAAGGCATTTCCAAAGATGGCTTGAGCAAAGTTCAGGAAGCAATGATCAATAATAATGCATTCCAGTGCGGTTTCTGTGCGCCCGGAGTTATAATTTCAACTACTGAATTACTGAATAAGAATCAGCATCCGACAATGGATGAAATCAAAGAAGCTCTGTCCGGTAACTTGTGCCGCTGTACAGGATATCTGCCGATACTCAAAGCAGTTCAGAATGCAACGAAAGAATAAGTTCACGCAAAGATGAAGAGGTTCACGCAGAGGACGCAAAGAAGACGCGGAGGACGCCAAGAAAAAACTGAAAATTTATATTAAAGGAAAAGAGATAGTTTGAGAAAAATGGAAAAATGGAGTTTGTTTTTAATATGAAATTTTATAAAATTTCTCATCGAGCTTTGCGATGTTCTCTGCGCACTATGCGAGAAAACACGAACGAAGGGCGGAAAGATGACCGAAAATGAAATAGCAACGAAAATTATTGGAGTTTGTATAAATCTTCATAAAACTCTCGGTCCAGGTCTATTAGAATCAGTTTATGAAACCACTCTTGCGTATGATCTAAAAGAAATTGGATTTGATATAAAACAACAAGCTACAATTCCTTTCATTTATAAAGAAGAAAAAATTGATGCAGGTTTCAGGATAGATTTATTAGTGAATGACAAAGTAATTATCGAACTAAAATCAGTTGAAAAATTACAATCTGTTCATTATGCACAGACGTTGACATATTTAAAATTGTCAGGCAAAAAATTAGGTCTATTAATTAATTTCAATGTAAAGCTCCTCAAAAATGGAATCCATAGAATAGTTAATAATTTGTGAAACGTTCACGGAGAGGACACATAGAGGAAAGAAAACGCAGAGGACGCCAAGGAAAAACTGAAAATTTATATTAAAGGAAAAGAGATAGTTTGAGAAAAATGGAAAAATGGAGTTTGTTTTTAATATGAAATTTTATAAAATTTCTCATCGAGCTTTGCGATGTTCTCTGCGCACTATGCGTGAAAGTACCACGCAGAGAACGCCAAGAAGGCGCGGAGGACGCAAAGAAATATATTATAAATGAACTTAAAATTGAAGATTAGATTTAGATGAATATGAAAACAGAAAGCAAATCTCATATTAAAGAAGATTTTATTTATAATAATTCTCTGCGCGCTTTACGACAAACTCAGCGCACTCCGCGTGAAATAGGAGTTACTTATGGATAATTTAAAATTTGTTGGAAAACCGATTGTCAGGATCGATGGAAAAGAAAAAGTCAGCGGTGCAACACTGTTTACTGATGACCTCGAATACGGACCAAATATGCTCTATGCTGCACTTGTGGAGAGCACAGAAGCTCATGCACTCATAAAGAAAATTGATACTTCCGAAGCTGAGAAATATCCGGGTGTGATCGCTGTGTTCATCGGCAAAGATTTTCCCTATAAATTCGGGCTCTACATGAAGGACAGATATATTTTTGCAATGGATAGAGTCCGCTTTGTAGGTGAACAGATCGCAGCAGTGGTTTCCCGCGATAAGAGAATTGCGGAACGAGCAGCAAAACTGGTAAAGGTAGAATATGATCCATTACCAGCATTGCTTGATCAGATGGAATCCCTCAAAGAAAATGCAGCTCTTATACATCCGGATCTCGGAGATTACATCCATGTTCCATGGTTTTTTCCACAAGCAAAAACAAATATTGCTCACTGGCGCAAGACAAGGCGTGGAGACGTAAACAAAGGTTTTGCAGAAGCAGATTATATTCTCGAAGATACGTATCGCGTTCCCAGATATGCGCATTGTCCCATAGAAACTCATGCAGCTGTAGGATTGTGTGATCTGTCCGGCAGATTGACAGTCTGGGCATCATCCCAATCACCTTATACGCAGAGGAATTTGTTTGTGGAAGCCCTTGCTCCGCTTGGATTTACTCACAAGGACGTGCGTGTGATAGCTCCTCCCATCGGCGGGGGATTTGGAGGAAAAGCAGGTGTCTCAATGGAGATCCTTGCAGCTGCCATGGCAACAAAACTAAGAGGAAATCCTGTTCAGGTCATATGGTCACGCGAAAGAGAATTTTATAACACTTCTCAGCGTCTTGGAGTCATTGCAAAACTAAAAATAGGTGTGAAAAAGGATGGCACATTCACTGCGATTGACCATCGGCTATATTGGGATGCGGGAGCTTCTGCAGAATATGGCGCAAATGTCGTAAATGCTATCGGACTCTCAGCAACAGGACCCTATCGCTTCCCAAATATCTTTATTGATTCGGTGTGCCTGTACACGAACCTTCCTCCATGCGGTGCCTACCGTGGATTTGGCTATTCTGAATTCATGTTCGGACTGGAATCCCATGTGGATAGAATTGCTGATCATCTCAAACACGATCCGGTAGCACTCAGGAGAAAAAATGCTATTAAAGAAGGGGACATTCTTGCATACGGCGTTCCCATGAATCCCAGCGGATTGCTTCAAGCAATCGATGCAGTAGCAAAGGAGATCGAGTGGGGGAAGAAGGTAAAATCCGACGACCCTCATAAAGCGATCGGAAAGGGTTTCTCCCTGATTTGGAAAGCACCTGCAATGCCACCTAATGCATCTTCAGCTGCGTTCATAAAATTCAGCGAGGACGGCAGCATAAATATTCTTGTTTCCGGCATGGACATGGGACAGGGATTTCTTACGGTCATGGCTCAAATTGCTGCAGAAATTCTCACTGTTCCGATCTCCAAGATACGAACGGAAAATCCCGATACTGACAGGAATCCGTATGAATGGCAGACTGTTGCCTCGCACGTCACATGGTCATGTGGAAACGCCGTGCGAAATGCAGCGATCAATGCAAGGGATCAGATATTTGAGGTGATCGAAAGAGCATGTGTGCTTCCAAAAGATAAATTATATCTGGAAGATGAAAAGGTGAAGTGCAAAACTAAACCTGATTTTGAACTCCCGCTCAAAGATTTTGTAATAAACGGCATTCAGGCTGAAGACGGGACTTTCAGAGGAGGTCCTATTCTCGGAAAAGGTATTTTCATGCCTGAGTTCACTTCTGCGTACAGTGATCCCGAAACAAGTCAAGGCGGACATCCAAATGTGCATTACACAGTCGGCGCAGCAGCGATAATCCTGGAAGTTGATAAAGAAACAGGAAAAATGCACATCAAAAAAGTGGTAGAAGCGATCGATGCCGGCAAGGCGATAAATCCCGATCTTGTAAATGGTCAAATCACAGGCGGATTACTGCAGGGACTTTCCACGGTATTGTATGAAGACATGAGATATGATGATAAAGGAAGATTACTCAATCCGAATTTTACAGACTACAAAATCCTCACCTCTAAAGATGTTCCTGATGAGATAGTGCCGATCATTATCGAAGTCCCTCAACCAGATGGGCCATTTGGTGCGCGCGGTGTCGGTGAGCATACGATGATCCCGGCAGCTCCAATGGTGGCAAATGCAATTCAGGATGCACTCGGTATCAGGATCAAAATCATGCCCATAACTGCGGAAAAAGTTGCACTTGCTGTAATCAAAAATAAAAATAAGAAAAATTAAGATGTAAAATATTCTTTTTAAAATAATTAGTGCGGAGGATACAATATGGATATGGAATTGGAACAAATGTTGCGACCTGCGGAGATTGATATGCCGGAATATCCCGCAAAAGTCATTACTCTGGCAACAGGTGGACAGATGGTTGTACGTCCAGCAACACGCAGGGATGTGCAAACTATCATGAAGGCAGTCAAACCTACGATAAAGATCGAGCGGGATTTCTATGATGTGGTCGGCTCACGCGTGTATGCCGAGCTCCTTGCATGGTATAAATATCGTTACAGAAATTGTTATGTGCTAATCGGGCAGATCGACAACATTCTTGTGGGTATAGTGAATGGACGCATGCTCACGGACAAGATCGGCATCAGTCTGCATACGCTGGCAATTGAGCGCGGCTTACGCATCGGCGCTCATCTCTTTGCGGCAAAAATGGAACATCATATTGAATTCCTGAACCAGGATGAGGTGTGGATCACTGCCGAATCTCCTATCGGTTTCAGGCGTTGGATGATAGAGTATGATCTGATAAAACAGCCGGGTGTGCAGCATGAACTTGGCGGTGCGGATTCTTTTATGCTGACAAGAGACCTGTATTTCAAGAGTAAGGATCGTCTTGTTGCAGGAACACGACCCTGCCCTAAAGATCTTCTTGAAAAAGCAAAAAGCAAGATCATAATTGCTGATGATGAATCTATTATCACACAGATCTGTGGTGCGAAAGGAGCGTGGTCAAAATGAGAAATGTAGCTATATTAGGTGTCGGCATGACCGATTTCGGAAGGTTGGAAGATGATACTCTTATGGATATTCTATCATCGGCTTCCATCCATGCAATTGATGATGCAGGTATCGATCCTAAATTGATCGATTTGGTATATGTCGCAAATATGGGTGGAGGTATCCTGAATCACAGAACAGCTATTGCCAGCGGTCTGGTTGACAATATTGGTCTGATCCCTGCTGCTGCTGACACGATTGAGAACGGACCTGCTTCCGGTGGTTCTGCTATCAAGGACGGTGTAATGGCTGTGGCTTCCGGATATTATGATTTTGTCCTCGTAGTTGGTGGCGAAAAGATGAGGGATGTTACTGGCTGGAGAGCTACGGATTTCGTCGCTACTTTGACCCATCCAGATGCGGAATATATTTATGGAATAACTTTACCCGGCATGGCTGGAATGTTCGCAAATCTGTATATGGAAAAATACGGATATACACGTCGTCATCTGGCTGAAGTCGCTATAAAAAATCATAAAAATGCGCTTATGAATCCTTATGCCCATGTTCAAATGGACATTGCAATGAAGGGTATTATTGATTCTCCTGATGCAGTAGTAAATAACTCACCTCTTGCAGAACCTTTGCATTTGTTTGATTCCTGTCCTGTAAGTGACGGAGGAGCCGCAATTATCCTTTGTCCGGAAGATCGCGTGAAGGAATTCAATAAACCTGTGATATGCGTTGCAGGATTCGGACAAGCAACAGATACACTCACATTGGCAGAAAGGGACGATCCTACTGATCTGAAAGCTGTTACTCTTGCATGTGAGCAGGCATACAAAAGAGCAGGCATCACTGCAAAAGATATTGATTTTGCTGAACTGCACGATGCATTCACCATTTTGGAGATCGCTGAAGCAGAACATGCAGGTTTGTATAAGAAGGGTGGATATAAAAAATCCATCGAGTCCGGGGATAACAAGATCACTGGCAGTTTGCCGATCAATCCTTCGGGCGGTTTGAAATCGAGAGGTCATCCTGTGGGTGCTACTGGTGTTGCTCAAGCAGTTGAAGTCACTTGGCAGTTGCGAGGTGAAGCAGGTGGAAGACAAGTTAAAAACGCCAGAACAGCATTAACAGTGAATTTCGGTGGATTCGGAAACAATGTCGTTGCTCTCGTGCTCAGAAGGGAGAAATAATGAAAAGAAAAAATGATAAAGCATTTAAATGTAAAAAATGCGGCAGAATTACCTATCCGGAGCGTGTCGTATGTCTTAACTGCGGAAGTAGAGAATTTGATATTATTCCCTTCACAGAAGAATGCACCTTGCTCACGTTCTCACAAATCTTTCAGTTGCCATGGGGGATCAACGACAGGTATCTTACGATTGGTGTGTGTAAATTTGATAACGGCATAAAAGCAATGGGTCGGATCACAACACCTGAAGTTAAGAAGGGTATGAGAATGAAAGCCAATTGGAAATTATTCCGGGAAATAGCAGGCGAAGATGTCTGGGGTTGGGAGTTTGAACCAATTAAATAGAAAATGTATCAGACTTCGTTTCACATGCCCTGACAAGAAATATAATTTAGAAAGGTTTTTGATTAGGTTAATCGGACATATCACAGTGTAATCATACAGAGCTGTGATTGAAGTGTATATTAATTTCAATGCTAATACCAGAATAAAAAATAAATATTGCTTATTTGGCTATTCTCAATATTGTAGAATTTATCAAACGAGGAGAAAGAATGAAAATCGGTATTTTTATTTGTGACAGATTCCGTACCTGTGCAGGCGGAAAATGCCTGAGAGCAATGCGAAACCGTGAGGGAGCCTTTGATATTTATGATAAGAACGAACCTCTTGAGGTGGTCGGCTACACTTCTTGTGGAGGATGTCCGGGCGGAAATATTGAGTATGCACCTGCCGAGATGATAAAAAATGGTGCAGAGGTAATTCACCTGGCTACCGGTTTCGTGGTTGGTTATCCTCCATGCCCTTATATTATACAGTTCAAAAAATTTATTGAAGAAAAATACGATATTCCGGTTATCATAGGAACCCATCCAATTCCGCAGAATTATTTCATCACTCATACTAATCTCGGAACATGGGAATCAACCGAGTGGGACGAGATCATCAAACCGACAATTGCAGATGAAGCTATGCGCAAATCCTATGATTGAGAGATGTCTCAGAAAAAGAATATCCTCATAGAAATTCTGCCAAGATTCTTATGGATCATTATGGTGGGACTGCTTATTTTCAGTCAAAAGCTTGTGGCTCCCGTGCTTAGATTTCATACAAATGTTTGCCTGCTAATTATCGGGGTTTTAATTTGTTCGCTTGGGCTCATTATCTGGATCTATGGCATCTATCTTATGCGCAGAGCTTTTTTTGATAAAACGCTGTTTACCACTGGTCCATTTACGTTTGTCAGGCATCCGATGTATAGTGCGATCTATATCATGCTGACAGGCATGGGCATTTTTTTCTTTTCCTACCTCTGGTTCTTGATCATGTTGTCCTTTATACCGATATGGTATGTAAATTGCAGACTTGAAGAGAAGCAGATGACAGAAATTCATGGTAAAAAATATCTCGAATACAAGAAAAAGACCGGTATGTTTTTTCCGAAATTTCATGATATCGATGTACTCAAATTATTGAACTTGATATGACAAAAAATGAGGAGTTAATGTGAAAGACTTAAACGGCAAAAATTTTATCATTGGTTTTCAGCAAATGTTCGTGATGTTCGGTGCTACTGTTTTAGTGCCGCTTCTCACTGGATTGGATGTCGGTGTAACACTCTTCACTGCAGGTATTGGCACGCTTCTGTTTCATATTATCACAAAGTTCGAAGTGCCTGTATTTCTAGGTTCATCTTTTGCCTTCATTCCCGGTATAATTGCGGTATCAACTGCAAAGGGCGGTTCATTGCCGGAAGCATTGGGCGGGATTGTGATCGCAGGCTTGGTATATGTTGTTGTTGCTATTATTTTCAGATTTATCAGTGTGCGAACCTTACATAAGATACTTCCACCTTTTGTCACAGGTCCGATGATCATCCTTATCGGTTTGATACTGGCACCGGTAGCGATTAGTAATGCGAACGGAACGAATTCAGCTTCCATAGCTGAAAAAATCGGTGTAAACGGGTGCTGGTTTATTGCTATGTTTACATTTGCTGTAGCAGTTTTCGTAAAAATCTTCTTTAAAAAAATAGGACAGAAATTCTTATCCATGCTTCCTGTCCTTTTCGCTCTTATTAGCGGATACCTATTGGCAATAGTATTGGGAATTGTTGATTATACTTCTATAAATGAGGCAGCATGGTTTGGTCTACCCAAATTCTCTCTTCCTGAATTTTCCATTCGATCAATATCAATTATTGTTCCGATTGCAATTGTTACTATTGTAGAGCATTTTGGTGATATTCTCGCTATCGGAAACGTTGTGGGAAAAGACTTCTTCAAAAATCCAGGTATCCATAGAACTTTATTGGGTGATGGACTTGCTACTTCCCTTTCTGCTATGATCGGTGGACCTGCTAATACAACATATAGTGAGAATACAGGAGCGGTGGCTCTGACTGGAAACTTTAATCCTGTGATCATGAGGATTGCTGCTGTATGTGCGATTTCACTTTCATTTATACCAAAATTTACATCAATAATAACCACTATTCCAGGACCGGTCATTGGCGGAATTTCTATATTACTTTTCGGTATGATATCATCTATCGGGATAAAAAATATGGTTGACCATAAAGTCGATCTTACCAATCCTAAGATCCTCATGATAAGTGCTGCCATGCTTGTGCTGGGATTAGGCGGAGCAAAAATTTCCTTCGGAAACTTCGAATTGGAGGGTTTAGGTCTTGCTGCAATAGTCGGCGTTTTGCTTAATGTCATTTTGAATTTTAAAGAGATCAGAAAAAGGGAAGCATAACGATTGAAGGATAATAAAATTACTCAGTAATTAATTCACTAATTTACAAACTTCTTATCAACTCGTCGTTGTTTTTATAATTCCTTATTAACTCCTTGAGTTTCAAGATCGCATCCACCTTATCAAGCTGTAACAGAGATTTCCTCAACCTATTGATTTTATCAAGTTGCTCAGCCGGTATCAACAATTCTTCTTTTCTCGTTCCGCTTTCCAGAATATTGATCGCAGGATAAACCCGCTGATCAGCGATCTCTCTGTCGATTATTATCTCACAATTTCCTGTGCCTTTGAATTCCTGGAAGATCATCTGATCCATACGTGAGCCGGTATCTGTGAGAATAGTAGCCAGGATCGTGCACGAGCCGCCATCCTGAATATTTCGCGCCAGTCCGAACAATTTGCGTGGCAGTTCGAGTGCTGACGAGCCCAAGCCGCCGGACATCGTCCTGCTCTGGGGATTCCTCTCACTGCTGTTGTATGCACGTCCCATACGCGTTAAGCTGTCCAACAAAATGACCGTGTCATGACCGCATTCAAGCTCCACTTTGATGTGACTGATAAGAAAATTGGAGAGCAGAACATGAGATTTTAGCCCCTGATCAAATGAACTGTGAAAAACCTGCGCACTGGAATTTTGTCTGAAAGACGTCACTTCCTCGGGACGCTCGTCAATAAGAAGCACGATGACACCCACCTTGTGGTCGATATGGATAAGCGAATTTGCCATTTGTTCGAGAAGAACTGTTTTGCCAGCTCTCGGCGGAGAAACGATCAGTCCACGTGTGCCTTTGCCGATCGGTATCATCAGGTCGATGATTCGCAGAGAATCATACTCGGAAGCACCAAGTGCAAATTTTTCATCGGGATTTACAGGCACAAGCTCTGCAAAGGGTGTGCGATTGCGGAACTCATTCGGCTCCATGCCGCAAATCGATATGATCTTCTCAATTCTTCTTCCTCTGACTTCGCAGGTGATCCGTGCTCCGCTTACCAGTTTATACTCATAAATGAGCCGATGGTGGAAGTCATAATATGCCCTGTTCCGGTCAAAGGGAATTTCCCACAAAATGGGATTATCATTCCGGGAGATGTTTAGTAATCCTTGAAAGGTTGTTGTTGTCATTGGGCTGACTTTGTTTGTGATGGAATTACTGTCAAGAAAGGGAGAGCAGATTAACCACGAAAAACACGAAATAAAGTTGAAGGAGAATGGAGAACGGAGGAGGGAGGAATGGAAATTTCAAATATCTAATTTCAAATTTCAAGTTTCAAGTTTCAAGTTTCTATTTTATTCCATACTCATTCCCAGCTTGTTCATCATAAAAGCCCATTGGTCGGCAACTCTTTCGATTTTCATCGAAGTCGTTGCGCCACCTCCATGTCCAGCATCTTTCTCAAGCAGGAAGAAAACAGCTTCTCCATCAGGATTTGCTTCCTGCATTCCGGCAGTCATCTTACGGGCATGTAACGGATCTACACGTGCATCGTTCTCGCTTGCTGAGATAAGTATTGCTGGATAATCCGTTCCTTCAATGATATTATGGTAGGGAGAGTATTTGTAGAGATATTCGAACTGATCCGGATCGTCAGCACTGCCGTATTCATTAATCCAGAATCGTGCAGGACCGAACTTATGATAACGGAGCATATCGAGAAGGGGAACAAAGCAATTCACCACCTTGAATAATTCGGGTCTCTGGACAGTGACAGCTCCAACCAACAGTCCGCCGTTGCTTCCGCCGCTGATCGCAAGCTTTTCCGGATTCGTATACTTATTATCAATAAGCCATTCCGCAGCAGTGATAAAATCATCGAAAACATTCTGCTTATTTTCTTTCATACCTGCTTCATGCCATTTTTCACCATATTCACCACCCCCGCGCAGATTTGGTATAGCGATCATGCCGCCTGCCTCAAGCCAGATAATATATGAAGTCGAGAAACGTGGAGTCATTGAATTATTGAATCCGCCATACCCGGTAAGCAAAACAGGATTATTACCGTCTTTCTTTATGTCCTTTCTGTGTATCAGGAACATCGAGATAGGGGTTCCGTCCTTTGATTCAAACCAGATTTGCTCGGCAGTGAAATCTTCGACATCGATATCAAGAGGAAATTCTTTATAAATTTGTAATGTGTCATTTTCAAAATTGTATGAGTAGGTAACACTTGGATACATGTATGATGAAAAGGATACCCATACGTCATCCTGTGTCCAGTCACCATTCACACTCGCTGTACCTAACGTAGGCAGAGCTAAATCACGAATGTACTCACCACCGAGAGAATATATCTTAATAACTGTATAGGCGTTATGTTGATACACCGCATAGATGTGTCCTGCAGTAGAGCTTATATAACTGAGTTTATCTTCCTGCTCTGGAATGAACTCCCGCCAGTATTCCTGCTGAGGATGATCAACATCCGTGATGTAGACCTTCCCATTTGGTGCATCCTTATCAGTTTTGATGAGGATCGTGTCGTTCACAATAGTTGCATAATACGATGCATCGAAGCCGGTTGCAATCGGGATCAATTTTTCTTCATTAGTTTTTCTGAAATATACCTCTTGTTTTCGGTCAAGATAACGACTGTACTGTGTATAGTTGCCACATTCCGAGAGCCACACACTATAACTCATTTTCATATTGTCTTCGCTGAAATATATCTTTTCATCTTCGTCTACAGGCGTACCCAGTTTATGCAGATATATAGAACGCCAATAGTTTTCCTCTCCTTCGGGAACTTCGCCTTTTGCAGGACACGATAAATAGTAGAATCCCGAATTGTCGGGAAGCCAGGAGGAGACATACTGCTTGGTTCCTCTTAACGTATCAGGGAGAAGTATCCTGGTAGCAATTTCCATAATTCGCACAACAGGATTTTCATCTCCTCCAACGGTTTTTCCATATGTGAAATATTTGCCGTCTCTGGATATACTTGTCCCGCTTAACGATTCATGTGGTTCCCAGAGATTCGGATCGATTAAAACCTCCCATTCCGCATCCTCGTTCTCCTTGGTAAGCATTTTCCATTTTTCTTCGTTTTTCTCTTTTTTCCACATGTACATTCTTTCACCATCCAATACCTTACCAGGGACGCCGAAATCGTCATAACGCCAGAGTTCATTGAATCGTTGGATCAGTTTTTCCCGCTGGGGGAGTGTGCCGGGATAAATGATTTGTGCCGAAAGAGTGGTAAAGCAAAAAAACATTAGTATGAAAAAAATAATCTTTTTCATCATTACTCCTTGTATCTATTGTCTCCTAGTCAAAGATTGACACAATTATTTAGAATAAAGAAAATATTATCAACTTTTTTATTAGCGGAAGACGAAAAACGGAGAACGGAGGAGGGAACCACGAAAGGCACGAAAGAGCACGAAAAATAATTGCAGACTGATCTTGTTAATTTAAATATGCCAAAGAGTGTATGAGAGTAACGCAAGATTCCAATCTTGCGCAAAGGCAGTTTGACGTCACATGGCCGATTGAATTCGACTCCTAAGGAGCCACGGATTTTCAGGACGAGGAGGAGTCGAGGCATTATTTGATAAACGGCTTGGAATCCTCGTTCCTTAGGATTCCACATCACATTTTTCCTCGCCCACCGGGAGAGGTGAGGTGAGGGCAATCCACCAATTTCTTGACAATGTTGGAGGGAGAATTAACAAAATGAATACGAACTGAATTCATACTGTTGTTATGAGGAAGCTGAGCGGAAAAACTTCATTTCTCAGGAAAGGAGATTGATTAGATTGTTTAATAAAATTTTTTTAAAATTTGTGAGAAGCAAGATTCCTATTATTCAGAGATCAATTTATGGTATTAATTTAAAACAAAATATTGAAGACTTTCAAGAAGTTGATGGATGGGAAGCTTTACATGGGAATATGAAAGAAATTTTTGAGGTTGGATTACCAGATACCAAAATATCAGATGTGTTAAGTAATAATCTTCTTGATGTATGGATTGTATGTGGGTTTCTTAGAAAAGTGCTTTATAAAATTGGATGTGTAATCCCCACTAAGGAGAAAAGTACAATATTAACCAAATTTAGACAGGAATATGGTAGAGGAAAAAAAATTAGATCTGGATATTTCGAATGGGAAGATGAAAATACTAAACTTGAATTTCAGGATGTAGGTATACAAATACATATATATCTTACAGATAAGGAATTACTTCTAAATGAGTTCAAATTTTTGTATAAATAACGGATTTAGTCCATGTTTTATCAACAAGATTTACTCAAAGAATTATCTTAATTTTCATATATTAATTTAAATTTTTAAATCTAAATATTTATCATTCAATAGGTGAATTATAAATCCAGATACGATGATAATCAAAGATAATTCGATTATTATATTTATAAAACAGATATAATATGTAACTAATTTCGAGCTATTATACACTTGATTTGTGAGAACTAAAGAAATAATTTCTACAAAGATTGAAAATGTCATAAAGATCAAGGGTAAGAATATTTTTGATTTATTTTTATCGATCAAGATTTCGTAATTATTTATTTTACTTTTCATGAAATTGAATATACCATCTCTCGTATCTTTTATATCAGAAATTCTTTTTTCCAAAGGGTCAGTTAGAAATTTAGTAACTTCTTTGTTCCAATCTCTGTTGTAACTGTTAATCATTCGTAATTCTTGGATTGAACTCTCGCGAGAATTTCTAAGATTTTGCATTGTGAAGATATAAAAAATACCACTTATTGAAAAAATAGCTGCATTTGCTTGTATTAGTGCACTAAATAAATAATATAAAAGTTGCTTGGAAAAAAAGTCCGGATAAGTTTTATAAATGTTAGGTATAGAGAATAATAGAACAACGATAAATATTATTACACAAATTAATACAATCCATTTTAATGTTTTCACCGTATTTTTTATAAGATTATTTATCTATACTCCTTCCACCCACTCCCCACAATATCCAATATCCTCTGTGCGAGCGCATGTTTTGAGTCCCTGCCTTTGAACTGCACTTCGCCTTTGGCATTTATTACAAATATTTTATTCTCATCGCTCCGGAAGCCGGAATCCGGTTCTTTCACATCATTGGCAACGATATAGTCTGCCTGCACCTGCTTCAGGCGTTCATAACTCTTTGCAATGAGCTGTTGCTCGTTCAATCCATGCTCCGCCTTAAATGCAACTAGAACGGTTGCTGGCGAGAGTTTTTTCACCTTTTCAATAATTTTCTCGGTGGGGGAGAGTTCGATACTGAATTTTTTGGATGAGGGAAGTTTGCCTTTTGCTTTTTTCTCCATTTTCCAATCTGCAACCGCAGCAGCACCAATGAACACATCGATTTTCTTTTCTTTGAGCTGACTGGTTACTGCAGTAAGCATTTCTTCTGTTGTCTCGACCTGAATAAATTCACAACCTGCGGGTGAAATGAGGTTGGTTGGTCCAGTTACAAGTATGCAATGTACTCCTCTGCGAACTGCATCACGAGCCAGTGCAAAGCCCATTTTCCCGGAGCTCTTGTTCGTAATATAACGGATGTCATCAATATATTCGATGGTAGGTCCGGCAGTTACCAGCACGGTCATATTCTGCATATCCTTAGCATACAATTTTTGAATGACCATCTCGACCATAGTGTCCACACTTGCGATTTTTGCTTTGCCTTCTTCACGCACCGGCTCGATAACATCAATACCGGTTTTTTTCAGCTTCTCGATATTTTCAATAATGAAGGGATTTTTATACATGCTTTCGTGCATGGCAGGTACGATCATCACGGGAATGCCCGAGCCGATGGCAGAGGTTACGGTGGAGAGCACAGGCGTATCATCGATTCCGCAAGCGATCTTACTGAGGGAGTTGCCGGTGGCAGGTACGACCAGTACAAGGTCGCAGCTATCTTCATGCTCACCTGCAAGCCAGATGTGCTCGATCTTGCCTGTCAATTCAGTTACTACAGGATTGCCTGTTGCCCATTCGAGCATTGTTGGGGTCACGAGCTTTGTTGCTTCTTCGCTCATCACCACAAATACTTCTGCGCCATGGCGCATGAGCCCGCGTGCAAGTTCAACGCTTCTCAGGCAGCCCACGCTTCCGGTTATGCATAGGGCAATTCGCCTGTCCTGAAGCTCCTGTCCTTTTGTTCCGATTATATCTTTGCTTGGATGCATTTTAACACCTCTTTTATGTCATGAATAAATTTGTTTATTACCTTTTTTGTTACAGATGGACGCAGCACAATGCGCAGGTGCTCAGTAAAGAGCGAGATCGCCCATCCTTTATCACGCAGTGCTTCTGCAATTTGCACTATATTATATTTTTGGGATGTAACACCCACAATATTCATAGTTGACATCTGGATCGGGGAGAGTTCTTCAATTTTATTGAGCTCTGCAATAAGATAGCTCGTTACATGCATACATTTCTTAATAATGTTATTATAACCCTCAAATCCGAGATAGTTCAGCATACCCCACACTGCGATGACAGATGCGCCCGAACGGGAGCTCACAAAGGTGGTCTGCGCAGTATTTCCGCCCGAGAGATAGCTCACACTCCATTTGATCTTTTCGGTCAGTTCTTCATTTCTGAAGAGAATCCCGCCTGCCGGAATAGGGCACATGCCCATTTTATGCGGATCGATCGTGATGGAGCTTACGCCTGGAAGGGAAAAATCAAAATCGTCAGCATCATAGCCCATGTCCTTTAAAAAGGGAATAACAAATCCACCAAATGCTGCATCGATATGCAGATAGAGTTTATATTTCTCACAAAGAGCTGAAAGTTTGTAAATTGGGTCGATCACGCCGAGTTCGGTCGTACCTGCGATGCCTACAATGCAGAATGTGTCGTCATCAATGGCTTTTTCCGCTTCAGCAATATCCATCTGCCTTTGCCTGGTTACTTTAACGGTTTTTATATTTAGATTGAGAATGTTCGCACTTTTATAGAGCGAGAAATGAGCGGTTTCGGGCACAATTATTGTATGCTTTCCTGAAAGCTCGCGGTATGCCCAGAGCGCAAGGAAATTCGCTTCTGTGCCGCCGGTGACTATATTGCCGTAAGCATAGGGATTGTGCAGCATATCTCCCAGCATCTGAATGGTTTCCTTTTCCAGTTCGATCACACCTGGGAAAAGGTTTGCATCGCCGATGTTCCTATCAATAAAAGTGGAAAAAAGCTCTTGAGCGAATTTGTCGGGATAGGTACACATCGTGCTGATGACATTGCCGTTTTTATAGGATTTATCATGTTTGAGCGCAGCTCGGATGAGTTCCAGCACCTCGTTTTTGGGAAGTGACGATCTATTCATACACATGTTCCTTATCAGGATAGGTCTTGTTTTTCACATCTTGTTTGAATGCAGATACACTTTGGGAAATGGTTTCAAAAAGGTTTGCATAACGTTTTACAAATTTGGGATGAAATGCAGGATCCATACCGAGTAGATCATTAATGACCAGCACCTGTCCATCGCAGAATCGTCCTGCACCGATGCCGATCGTCGGGATACCTACACTTTCTGTTATTTCTTTACCCAATTGTTCGGGAATTGATTCCAGTACAAGTGTGAAAGCACCTACCTCTTCGATTTCCTTTGCTTCTTTCAGAAGCCGGTCATGATCTTCCTGCTTTCTGCCGACCACCTTGAAGGATTCATAGGTTTGAGGAAGCAGTCCGATATGTCCCTGCACGGGAATAGTATGTTTCACGAGATAGGAGATAGTCTCAGGAAAGTATCCTTCCAGTTTGACCGCATCAGCACCAGCATCTATGAATCGCTGTGCATTATCAAGAGCGATCTCTTTATTTTTATAGGAATGGATCGGCATATCGCCGACAATGGGAAGCTCGCCAGCGCCTTTTGAGACTGCCTGGACGTGGTAAAGCATCTGCTCCATGATTACGTTTTTTGTGGTGGAATCACCCTGAAAAACCATGCCGAGACTATCTCCCACAAGGATGATGTCAATACCGACAGAGGAAAAGATCTTTGCCATCTGAAAGTCGTAACAGGTGAGCATTACGATCTTTTCTTTATTTTTAAGTTTTTGGATATCCTTAACTTTATGCTCTCGCATAGTAGAAATATTAGAAATAATCATTTTATCCTTTAATTTCTTCCCGACAAGTCGGGACTAATGTCTAATAAAATTTCAAAGTTCAAATACCAAAGTTTCATCTTTTTCTTGATTTAATTATTATGGAGGAGAAGATCAGATTCAATTCGTGAGCTTCTTTCCATAGAATTTTTGCTTCATCTTTGAGTTCTGGAACAGCTACTGATATCATTCTTAACCAGTGCTTTGATTCCTTGGATTCTTTATTACAGATGCCAATTTTATGCTCAAAGTCCTTTTTGGATTCAGCACAATCCGCTTCCGAGTAATTTGCCCCAACGCTCGTACCTGCCTTAACTAATTGTGTTATAAGAGGGAGGGTTATTGGATTTTGGGGAATCTTTTTAGCAAATTTAATGATATTTTCACCAAATTTTGCAGTTCTCTCTTCTAAATCGAATCTCTTGTTATCAGTCATTTGTAATTTGGATTTCCATTAGAAATTAGTCCCGACAGGTCGGGAGTCATTAGACATTTTCTCAGTATCCATATTTTTCTAAAAAATGTATTGAGTCGTAAAGAAATTCGTTCATCGGTACAGGTATGCTGTGTTTCTTAGCTCTTTGTATGATCGCTCCTGTGATGTAGTCCAGCTCTGTCTTTTTGCCCTTTTTCACGTCCTGATACATGGATGAGAAATTGTGATATTTACTTAGCCGGTCTATTGTACGGATGACTTTTTCTCTTTCAACCGCGATGCCTTCTTTTTCTGCAACTGCGATCACTTCATCGATGACTTTTTCCACCAGGATTCGCAGTTCGGGTGTGGAGAGCATGTTCGTGCGTACCTGCAGCAGTGTGGTAAGAGGATTCACAAAAGCATTGATAGAAAGTTTGAGCCATTCTTCTGATATTATGTTATCAGATATGCGCGTGGCGAACTGGCTGTTTGAGAAGATTTCATAGACTTTTTGTGCAGATTGAGTATTTTCCAAAACGACCTTTCCCCAGGATGTTCTGACTTCACCAGGACGAATAATTTCTGCACCGATACCAGTTACTGAACGGATGATTTCATTTGGAAGAATGTCCCTGACTTCCTCTTTGACGCCAATACCGTTCTGGATAAGCATGAACACAGTATCTTCTTTAACGATGTTTTTCAGGTCTTCAAATACAGTTTTCACATCGTAAGCTTTGGTTGCAACGAGTATAAGAGAGTTCTCTGGAATCTCTGTTAACTCCCTTGTGGTGAGCACTTCGCTCATAAATGTCCGAAAGCCGGAAAGAAGAATTCCCTGCTTTTGTATGACCTTGAAATGATCTTTGTGATGATGTTCCTTTTTCCCAACGAGTGTAACATCATACTCGCGTGAGATCGCAGCTGCCAGGTAGGTACCAATTGCCCCAGCTCCGATTATTATGATATTCATGAAAGCTCCCTCAAACGCTGTAGAATGAACTGCAACGCCATTTTTAGTGTGTGTTGATTATCAAAATTATCGCATATTTTCTGCAATTTTTGAGTAGAATATTTCTTCATCTCTATGATCTTTTTTGTCATGAGCGGAACACTTCGCACTATATTATCTACGATAGTGATCTGGGCTTTCTGCGCAGTTCGGGATAGGGGATTGAGGTCAACAGTTATGACTTTCTTGCCAAATGCAACCAGCGCTTCAGTACGGTCTCCATCTTCAAGCGGTACGAATACCACATCAGCGATGAAAATGCCCTTTTTGGACACGATCCTGCGATTGCTTTGCAATTCTTCGATCTGCACTGTTTCATCATCTCCCACGCCGAGAATCTCATGAGCGCCATGTTCTTTCATATGCTTCAGAAGTGCATCTTCACGTTCTTTTGTTCGATAAAAGAGATTTATCTCAAGAGGTGCATCAGCAACTTTACTCATTTTGATGATGCCTTCAGGACAGAGTGCTGCAACATTGCCGTTGATAGAAAGCACCGGATGTTCAGCAAGGAGAAGCATTGCACAGGCGGCTTCGATCGAACGTTCAATAAAGGGTTGTGTTTTTTCTCCAATGAGATAATCAAAGCACTCACCTCTGCCATGTGCGATAAGTCCCGCTTTTGCGACAAGTCCTTTGTCAAAACCGGCAATGAGCTTTTCGCGGATGTGCAGGGATAGTGCGCGTGGATGGGAATCGGGAACTTCAATTAACATGGGGACCTCCTGTGCTGATTTTTGAAATATAGGTTGTACCGTATTCATGAAAAATATTCTGCAGTTCTTCAGCTTTTTCGTTTTTCTGGATGCTGAACACACTTTCACCAAAGAGCGGCATACTGCAGAGAAATCCGTTTCGTTCCAATTTTTTTATGATGTCTGAGACTCGCTCGGTCACTACTTCGATCTTTTTTATAAACCATTGTGAAAGCTCGAGAAAGCGTTCTATAGATGGATCTTTAAGCAGATCGTTCACGCATGTTTTACCGAATTTATTAACCTTTTCCATTAAATTTTTATCTAAAAGCGCTTCCTTAGTTTGATAGGGACAGAAATAGAGAATGACAACTTTATAATCCGCCAGCTGGCGGATGGTTTCCACTTTTCCGATACCCGGACCGCCAAAGGCAACCCGGATTTCCAGACCGCCGGCTATCTCTGCCATGACAGTCCCCAAACCGCCTTTGTTCTCAACATCAGCAATGTGGGCGAGTTTGTAGCACTCTTCATCAGAAATCTCAATATTAAAAACTTTTTTCAAAGCAAGCACCAAACTCAGAGCTCCGCTTCCGCTTGTGCCAAATCCTGCGCTGATTGGCATTTCCATTTTGTGATGAATGTCAATTTTGTAGTTATCATTAATGTATTTTTTTAAAAATTCTTTCACGAGCCAGTGAGAGAGTTCTGCCTTCGATATATTTTCATTTATTAAAATGGAGACGTCATTTTCATAGGCAGGTTGGATTTCGATCTGAGTTGTTGTTCCTTGTGATAGATTGACACCTGCACCAAGCGAACTGCTCCGCATCGGGTCTTTGTCCATCTTTGAATAGAAGAATCCAGTGATGTGATTGGGAGCCCAGGCAGAAGTTTTTTTTATATTATTCATCGGAATTTTTTTGTGTATCTTTTAAAAAATTTAATGTAATATTTTTCAATTCAGCAAGTTTATTTCTGAGCCGCTTCAACGCTCTTTTGCTCTCATAACTTTCCATATCGATCTGTACATTTTCTTTTGTGGAAATATCCTCAACATTACGCAGCGCTTTTTTTGCTCCTTTTATCTTGAATTTCTTTTCGTAAAGGAGATATTGGATTTTCTTTAGAAGTTGAATGTCCTTTTGTGTATAACGTCTGTTCGAACCTTGTTTGCGCTGCGGATTAAGCTGCGGGAACTGGGTTTCCCAGAATCGAAGCACATGTGGCTTGAGATCCAGAATGTTGCACACTTCCCGCATGGTGTAGTAATATTTTGTTTTTTGTAGTTTGATGCTTTTAATGCTCATTTGACTCTTTTCATTATAAATAATGGTAAAATTATTGATATTAAAATGATCACAACACTGAACCAAAAGCATAGCGGAGCGAACAGGTAGCCAAACTTTACAAAAATGGTTTTTATATCTGATGCTTTCACTGTCAGTTTGCTGGTAATATTTATTCTTTCATATACATCTGTTGAAATGATCATCTTACCTTTTGCGTTCACAATGTATGAGATGCCTGTATTCGCAGCACGGATGAGCGGAAGCCGTGTCTCGATAGCGCGTATTTTCGTGTTATTGGCATGCTCATAGGGGAGCGCTGTCCGTTTAAACCAGGCATCGTTAGTGATGACAACAAGGACATCCGCTCCATTTTTTGCATAGATCCGTGATAGATCCGGGAACACACCTTCAAAACAGATCAGAATAGAAAAATTCAAATTGCCGATTTTAAATAGCGGATAGTCTGTTCCAAATTCAAAATTCGCCTGTCCGAACTGCAGTTTTTCAAGAACGGGAAAGGTGCTCAAAAGGGGAATTCTCTCACCAAAGGGGACAAGGCGGATCTTATTGTATTTTTCGTGTATTGTACCTGCTGTGTCAATGAGTGTAGCGCTGTTATAAAATTTATATTTCGGTCTGTTTTTCACGATCTCCACTGCATAGTCAGGGAATCCTGTGATCACATAGACTCTATTATCAGTAGCAAATTTCTGAAGACGTTTTCTGTATTTGGGTTCATGCAAAATGTAGGTAGGGATTGCAGATTCTGGTAAAATGATCACATTCACATCATTGATATGTGCCAGAATGCGCACCTGGTTTTCATATTCATCAATAGTTGGCTCGAGCTTTTCGGGTTTCCATTTGTCTTCCTGCATAATATTGAGCTGAATAATTCCAATCTTCAAATCAGAACTTTTTAGTTTGATGGTCTTATCTCGATAGATGCCGTATCCGATCCAGAGCACAAAAATAATGAGGATAATGAGAAGTCTTTTTGGCTTGCCTGTGAAAACATTAAAAAGAAGTACATTTATGATAAGAACAAGAAAAGATAATCCATATATGCCGAGCAGATCAGCAGCTTGTATGAGTAGATAATATTTTGAGAGCGAGTAACCAACGTTCAGCCATGGAAAATTCAATGATCCGAGAGTCATGAGATATTCATAGCCGATCCATATAACAGGAAATATCCATAAAAATGCTTTCTGAAAACTTTCATGCACCTTTCGCAGAAGAACAGAGAGGATCGCAAAATAAAGCGGCAGCACGATGAGGAGTCCGATGAAGGCGATAAGCTTAACATTTATCACACCGTATAAGGTGATCAGTGTGATGAATAATCCAAAGAGAAATCCAAAGAAAAATGCCTGTTTCGGTGTTGCTTTGGTGATAAAATAAAGATAGGGTATAAAAGCAAAAAAACAGAGAAATCCCACTCCAACACCAATAAATGAAAGCCCGAATAAGAGGGCTGATACGAGAACAAGAATTAAGTTTTTCATAAGCTTTTTTTATGAAATAAAATTTTTTTACAACTCGTATTTATCATTATAATATTTGTAAAGTAATTCTTAAGAAAATGAGATTATTTAGCTAATTGGCAACCAGTTGGAACACATGAAGTTTATTGGATTCGAGTATGCCAATAGCCGAGTCAAACGCAATAATTGATGTTGGTTTGATGGTTTTTATAAAGTCAGATATAGTTCCCAGTAGTAAAGGTTCTAACGACATTCGTCGTGCTACATAGACATTTGTTTTATTATTAAGATAGAAGTAAAAATTTTTCGTAGAAGTGATATCCAGCAGTGCATTGGAAGGTGTGATCTCGTGAAGTAGACCACCAAAATTATCAATAAGAAAAATACTGTTCTCGCCGGTATCTGCAATGTAATTCACTTCAAGGGTTGTGCAGATCTTTTGCGGATCATTAAGATAAAATTTTCCGAATTTGAACCGAATAGTATTCTCTTTTGTAAAGCAGAAAACTTGATTTGAAAAACTATCATAAATAAGGAGTTCGCCCGTATCCTGAACTGCAATAAGTTCCGGTTCGGTCACTTCCATTGGTGTGAAGGAGTTCACATATTGTCCGAAATCATCAAACTGAACGATCACATTCGTCACATCATCGACCACAAAAATATTTCCGAAACTGTCAACTGCAAAATCCGAGATGTGCACGAATTGTCCTTCGTCAAATCCAAACTCGCCGATGCGCTGTAGAATTTTTCCATTTTCGTCAATACGATAGAGCACATTTTTTAAGTTATCCAGTACAATGAAGGAATTCGTGAAGCTGCAATAACGGATTTTTCTTGGTTGGACCGGAAGATGAATCTGGGATTTATATACAAGTCCTTTTGGGAGGGGTTTTGTGTCGGAAATTGTCAAACTCGAACAGGAAGCCACACACAAGATAAGAACAATAAAAAGTATATTTCGAAGTATATGCAGTTTCATGTCACTGAGAAGGACGAATATCCTTTAATTTCCCCTGAATTTTCGAAATATTCTGCCAGTTATTTTCCTCGAGGGAATAAGCAATATCAATATGAGAGCCCTTTTTCAAAAAGGGTACAAGGTCACCCATGTTGAAACCTATCAGATCAAGAGTTTTTTCATTCTGTAGAGCTTTGATCTTCAGGTGATTCATGCCAACTGTATAAGGATAGCCCACAACCATAACATTCGAACTCATGAAGATAGGATTCATATTATTCGGTCCGAAAGGTGCGAACATTTTCAGCCATTTTATGAGTTCATCATCTATCTGCTGGAAATTGAGTTCATCAACAACGCTTATCTGTGGCTGGATTTCCTCTTCGGATAAAATTTCGCGAGCATATTCATTGAGTTTTTCATCAAGGATATCAATGTATTCAGGCAGGATCGTAAGTCCGGCAGCATATTTGTGACCTCCAAAACTGATGAGATAATCCTCAAAATGAGTAAGGCAATCAAAGATATTAAAATTCTGTATACTGCGTCCTGAGCCGCTTCCTTCACCTTCTGAGAGGGTTATCAGAATAGTTGGTCGGTTATATTTTTCCACAACTTTGGAAGCTACGATCCCGATCACGCCCGGATGCCATTCTTCAGCAGCAAGGACAATAAAATAGGTGTTATTCATATCAGGATATTTCGCTTCGATCATGTCACAGGCAGTTTTGAAGGTATCCTGATCGATTTTCTGGCGTTTAAAATTTTCAGAATCAATGGAAAGCGCAAGCTGTTTTGCAATTTCCGGCGTTGTTGCAGTCATAAGTTCTACAGCTCTATCAGCACTACCCATTCGTCCTGCCGCATTAATGCGTGGTGCAAGTTTGAACACAATATCGCTGGATTTGAGCACTACTTGTTTTAAGCCCGACAGATTGAGTAGATAGTTGATGCCCATATTTTTTCGCTGCTGTAGCCGCTCGATCCCGAGACGTGCAATGATGCGGTTCTCGCCTGTGAGAGGAACAATATCTGCAATAGTACCAAGCCCTGCAAGATCGCAGTATCTTTCAACAGCTTCATGACCATCTTTACCAATTTTCATAAAGAGTGCAGTGAGTACTTTGAGTGCGATGCCAGCGCCTGAAAGTTCGATATATGGATATGTAGAATATTTCAATTTGGAATCAATGATTGCATGTGCGTCCGGCAATATCTTTTTTGGGGTATGATGGTCTGTCACGATCACATCGATGCCGCAGGTGTTCAGATCTGCAATTTCATCAACCGCATTGATGCCACAGTCCACAGTAATAACGAGCTGTGTCTGCATGGATTCAATTGCCTTATTGCCTGTAAAAGAAAGTCCGTAACCCTCGATCATTCTGTTGGGAATGTAAAAACCTACATTCGCACCCAGCTCATGCAAACCCATAAGGAGAATCGAAGTAGCTGTTGTGCCGTCCACATCATAATCACCATAAATGATTATCTTTTCTTTTTGTTCGATAGCATGGATAATTCGCTCGACTGCTTTGTCCATATCTTTAAAGAGAAAAGGATCATGCATGTCTTCGATGGATGGATTAAAAAAGGTCTCAGCTTTTTCGGGAGTGTCAATACCATGAAGGGCAAGTAATTTCGCAATAACAGGAGGGCAACTCAGCTTTTCAACAAGCTCATCCAGCACCTCCTGATCAACTGAGGTTGCTTCTTTGATCCATTTCTTTCTCATCTATTCTCCAAACCTTATAATATGCAGAAGATAATAATAAGCCGAATTCTGTTTCCCGAAGTACAAGTTCGGGACGACGATCATTTATCTATCTCAAGCTTCACAGCACTCTTCCGAAGAAGAACTCACAGTCCGTTCTGTGATTGAGTTTGGCGGTCTACCCGAGAGTATGACGAATGGAGCAGTTCGTATCCGCCGGTTGGCGGATTCCTCTTCTATTTGACCTTGCACCAATAAGGTTTACCGAGCTGCCGATGTCACCACCGGCACTGGTGGTCTCTTACACCACCTTTTCACCCTTGCTTCCCGACTAATCGAGAGCGGTTTATTTTCTGTGGCACTTTCTTTCCATCGCTGGAACTACGTGTTACGTAGTATCGTGCTCCTGGTGTTCGGACTTTCCTTCCCCCGATTTATCGGAGGGCGATCGTCTTATTATCTTATGCACACTATTTAGGTGCAATTAATATTCTAGAGCAATTTTCGCAAGTAATGATCCTGTCATTCTTGGAAACTTCAACCATGATCTGCGGACGAACACGAAAATGGCAGCCGGTACAAGTACCTTTGCTTAATGTGACAACAGCTTTTCCGTTACCATGTTGAATAAGGCGCTGATACCTGCGGTATAAAAGATCAGGGATTTCCTTTGATAGTTTGAGCTTTTCAGCTTCCAGCTCATCTACCTTCTTTTGAAGCTCAGCAACCTGCTTGTCTATTTTTGCCTTTTCCTCTTCAAAGATATTCTGATCTTTTTGAAAGAGTTCTTCAAATTTCTTTTTTTCTTCTCTGAGAACAGATTCTTCTTCCATGAATTCGATAAGCTGTTCTTCTATATCAGCATTTTTCTCTTTTTGATGAGTGATCTCTGCGTTGAGCGCTTTGTATTCTTTGTTCGTCTTGACTGAGAGCAACTGGTTTTCGTACTTATTAATATCCTGATTATTAGATGTGATGTCAAGCTCCAGTTTTTTCTGCTGCAAAAGATTCTGCTCAAGCCGCTGAGTGATGTTCTTGACGGACTCTTGCTCAGAACTGTATTTTTCTTCCAGTTCCTGCACAACTTTTGGTAAACGCTCGATTTCTTTTGTATTTAGCAGGATCTTATCATCGAGTTCCTGTAGATTTCGTAAAACCTTGATCTCGTTAAGCATGCCTAACTCCTAAAGGATAGTAAAAATATATGATAACAAAAAAGGCACTTATGAATTCCATAAATGCCTTGTAATATATGATTTGTGGTGCTATTATTTCACACAATTTTGTAAAGCCCATCTTTGTTGGGCTCACATGTTTTTCTCCCGCTGCACATATAATATATTTATCCATAAACGTAGGAGTAACAATGCCAGCTCAGGTAAATTATTGTCAAATTTTTAAGGTTTTGAAAGTTGATAAACTAATGATTTGTTATATTTCAACAATTTACAAAAAAGAGACGCACAAAAGTACGTCTCTCTTTTTAAGTAAAGAGGTGTAAGATTATCTCATCAGCACCATTTTCTTCACGATTTCTTTCTTGTCAGCAGTGAGTTTGTAGAAATAGATACCAGGAGTCATATCTTTTGCATCCCATTCAATTGTGTGTGTTCCAGTATATTTGTTTCCTTTAAAAATTTCTTGTACCAATTTTCCTTTCACATTGTAAATTCTCATAATTATATTACGTGGTTTTTTTAATGTGTAACTTATTGCAGTATGATTTTTAAATGGATTAGGGTAATTCTGTATATATTGTAGGTTGGATAATGTATCTTCATGATTATCAATTCCAACCGGACCCATGTCAGTTTTTATAAGATACACATCATTTCCACCTGCCCCGAATGAGTCCGTATAACCAGCTATAATAAACCCGTTATCCGTTGTTTGACGAATTGAATAACCATGATCACTGGTTATTCCTCCGATTGTCTTAGTCCATATAATACCACCCGCAATGTCAGTCTTTATGAGATATACGTCACCTTGTCCTGCTCCGAAGGACCATGTCTCACCAGCTATGACATACCCTCCACCTACTATTTCACAAATTGAATATCCGCAATCCGTATAATAACCGCCGTATGTTTCCTGCCAATAGGTATTTCCATTTGAGTCTGTCTTTATGAGATATACATCTCCTAAGGATGCACCAAATGAACTAGTATAACCTACTATGAGATAATCTTCATCAATTGTCTGACAAACTGAAAATCCATAATCATTACCGGTTCCTCCATATGTTTTAGTCCAAAGTGTATCCCCGTTACAATCTGTTTTGATGAGATATACATCATATAAACCTATTCCGTAGGATAATGTCTCACCAGTTATTACATACCCTCCATCTGTTGTCTGGCAAACCGATCTGCCCCAATCGTTGTCTGTACCACCGTAAGTTTTTGTCCAGAGTGTATCACCGTTTGCATCAGTCCTTACAAGATAGACATCATTTCCGCCTGCACCATATGAATTTGTATAACCTGCGATTATATAACCATCATCTGTTGTCTTGCAAACCGAAAGGCTGCGGTCACTACCTGTACCGCCGAAAGTTTTTGTCCAGAGTGTATCACCGTTTGCATCTGTCTTTATAAGATATACATCATTTCCACCTGCACCATAAGAGCTTGTATAACCAGCTATTGCATAGCCTTCATTCGTTGACTTACAGACTGAAAATCCACGATCAGTATCAGTACCTCCAAATGTTCTTGTCCAGAGTGTATCACCATTTGCATCTGTCTTTATAAGCCATACATCAGATCCACCTGCACCGAAAGATCGTGTCGATCCAGCTATTATATAATCACCGTCTGTTGTTTGGCAAACAGACTCACCACGATCACTACCTGTACCGCCGTAAGTCTTTGTCCAGAGAGTATCTGGTTGCGCCCATAGATTTGCACTTAAAATCCATATCACCAATCCTATGAATATGCTGATTAGTAATTTTTTATGCATTATTAGGTTTTGTAACTTTTCTGTTAAAGTTATATATGGTTGCTTTAACATCTTTACCTCCGTTCTTTAATTTTGTGTTTCTGCTTATTTTGATAAGGAACAGGTTTATGCTTTGAATTTTTATTTTTTTGAACAGTTTCATGTCTCCTAATGTATGGAATTAAACTTTGAAATTATAACATTATTAGCACCATTTTTCCCACGGTTTCCTTCTTGTCAGCAACGAGTTTGCAGAAGAAGATACCCAGAGTCATATCCTGTGCATCCCATTCAATAGTATGAAAGCCGATGGATGTATCTTTATCCAAAAGGGTTTCTACTAATTGTCCTTTTATATTGTAAATTTCAACCTGTACATTACCCGGATGTGATAATGAGTATTTTATAGATGTTTTGGAGCTAAACGGATTAGTATAATTTTGGAGGAATGGTGAACATGACGGTAAAGATTCTTGATTGTCTATTCCTACTGGTTCCGGAGCTGTCATAATAAGATATACATCATTTCCGCCTGCACCAAAAGAACTTGTATAACCCGCTATAATATAACCCTCATCTATTGTTTGACAAACTGAGTAGCCAATTTCACTACCAGTGCCCCCGTATGTTTTTGTCCATTGGGCATCTCCATTTGAATCTGTTTTTATGAGATAAACATCAGCTTGACCCGCACTGAAAGACCACGTACCTCCAGTTATTATATACTCACCATCTGATGTCTGATAAACCGAGTAACCATTATCACTATGAGAACATCCATACGTTTTTGTCCATAGAGTATCACCGTTCGCATCTGTCTTTATAAGCCATACATCATGGTCGCCTGCACCAAAAGACAGTGTAGAGCCGGCTATGATATAGCATTCGTCTGTTGTCTGACAAACAGACTCGGCACGATCACTACCGGCACCGCCGAAAGTTCTTGTCCAGAGATTATCTGGAGGACTCTGGGCAAACAAAGGTGAGCTATTAAGCAAGCACACTATAGCAACAAGGAAACCAATTGCTTGTAAGCTTTGCTTAAGCATTATATCACCTCCTCTTATGATGTTTTGATCTTTATTGGTCATCTTTTCCGCACAAATTGCTTTAATCTCGATCAACATGCATATCTTGCCCCACAAGAGGTAGGTACGAGGATCTTATATCTCTGTTTATATTATCAACTCGCTTCAATTAATCCGCTTCTTAACGCATTAAGAAAATCTTTTTCACCGAAGTATATTCACCAGCTTTCATCAGACAGAAATAAACAGCGCTACTTACTATTTGATTATCTTCACTTTTGCCATCCCAACGAACAGTATGATAACCGGCATCCATGTGCTCATTAACCAGAGTTTTTATGCGTTGACCAGTGACGTTATAGATCGCAATTGCAGCAACACCCGGTCGGGGCAATTGAAAGTGAATGCAGGTCTCGGTCTTGAATGGATTGGGATAGTTATGTGATAAAGCGTAGAATGCAGGAATGCCATCATACTCTATTTCGTCGATACCAACAAACACGTTTCCAACTACGGTTACCGTGTCTGGCGAGGTTGTAGCATTATGCATAAAGATGATGTTACCTGTTTCGGCACCGGGATCGGTCGGAGAAAAGGTGATGTAGAATTCCATGCTTTCTGCTGGGTCAAGGCTACCACTGTTTGGTGTAACAGTAAACTCAGCATTATCTGACATCACTGAGGTGATATCCAGTGTTGCGTTGCCCGTATTAGTTACAGTAACACTTTCGGTCTTGCTCGAATCGATATATACCTCGCCAAAATCGATACTCTCAGGCGTGACCGAGAATGCTGGTGCTGTTAGCATCGAATCCCGAATTACTGATACGCTGTTACCATAATAATTCGCAACATAGACTCGGTTATATTGCGGGTTATAAGTAAAGGCTTTAGGACCGTTGCCGACTTCAATTGTAGTAAGTACACTATTGGTTGCACCATCAATAATTGTGATAGTCCTACCCATACTGGAGTAAGTACCTGAATTAGCACAATAGACTTTGTTATTAGTCGGATTATAAAATAAAGCAGAAGGCTCATCTCCTACTGGAATTGTTGTGATGACACTATTGGTTGCACCATCAATCACAGTAACCGTGTCGCGCCACTGATTTGCACAGTAAACTTTGTTATTGGTTAGATTATAAGTTAAGGCATAAGGAACACGTTTTACTGGAATTGTAGTAATTACACTATCGGTTGCACCATTAATCACGGTAACACTGCTGCTCGAGGCGCTTGAATTAGCCCAATAGACCTTGTTATTGGTCGGATTATGAACGACTGCGCAGGGGTAAGTTCCGGCTTGAATTGTAGTAATTATACTATTGGTTGCACCATCAATCACGGCAACAGTGTTGTTAGACCAATTAGCACAATATACTTTGTTGTCGGTCGGATTATAACCTAAGTCAAAGGGTCCCCAGGGAGCGGGCGCTCCAAGTGTAATTGTTGTAATTACACCATTGGTTGCGCCATCAATCACGGTAACATTGTTGCTAGTCCAGTTAGCAGTGTATACTTTGTTGTCAGTCGGATTATACATTGGACCATAAGGATAAGTTCCTACTGGAATTGTTGTGATGACACTATTGGTTGCACCATCAATCACGGTAACAGTGGAAGGGTCGCTAAAAGGATTAGCAGTGTATACTTTATTATTGGTCGGATTATAACATAAGGTATGAGGAGCATTTCCTATTGGAATTGTTGTGATGACACTATTGGTTGCACCATCAATCACGGTAACAGTGTTGGCACCGTAACCCCAGTTAGCAGTGTATATTTTGTTATCGGTTGAATTATAAACTAAGTGATTAGGATTACTTCCTACTGGAATGGTCGTCTCGAGCCATTGACCGTATGATTTAGTGGTGAATAGCAAGAAAAGAATCGTTATGTATAAGAATGATAATTTATACTTTTTCATTATTGCTCCTTTAATATTTTATTATTTTCTATCGGAATGTGTCAAGTATATTTGGACACTTTTCGAGTTTATATTAGCTATCATTTTTTTCCTTATTTTCGATATTATCGGGTTTATTGATCCAAACTGATTTTGGCAGATTTTTCAATTTTGGTTTCATAAATCTAAATCGTTTGGGATTCTTCTCAAATGCATTTAACAAGACCTTCTTTCTATTTTCCAGAATATCCTCAGCAAAGCCATAGTGCACAGATTTCGGTGTTAGAAAACCTATTCCGGAATGGTAATGTTTCTTATTATACCAATCAAAGAATAAGCGGCAGAATTCCCTTGCTTCCGCCATTGAATTGAATCTCTCAGGGAAATCAGGGCGATATTTCATTGTCTTAAAATGTGATTCAGAAAACGGGTTATCATTACTGATATAAGGTCTGGAATGAGATTTTGTAACACCCAGATCGCTCAAAAGAAATGCTGCCGGTTTTGATTTCATACTGCTTCCTCTATCAGCATGAATGGTAAGTTGTCCAGGTTCAATATTTTGTCTTCTACAGGTCTCCTCGATTAATTGCCTGGCAAGTGAAGAGAGTTCTCTATACGCTAACATCCAACCCACAACAAAACGACTGAATATGTCGATGATCACATATAAATAGAAATATGTCCACTTCTCATGTCCTTTCAATTTGGTGATATCCCAGCTCCAGATTTGATTAGCTTTGTTTGATAGAAGTTCCGGTTTCCGATAGTTATTAGACCTTCTCACTTTTCTTCTTTCTTTGATTTGATCATTTTCACTTAAAATACGATACATAGTGCGCACAGAACAACGATACTCTCCTGCATCAAGTTGGGAAGCATAAATCTCATATGGAGTTTGGTTCATATAAATATCAGAATTCATAACATTCAGGATTTCCTGCTTTTCTGCGGGTGTATAGGCAAAATCCGGTAATTTTCTTTCTTTATACAGAGCTGGCTTGGTAGCAGGATGCTTCCAATAATAATAGGAAGATCGTGGAATGGAAAAACTATTACACGCTTTTTTTGTTCCTACTTTTGCGGAAAGTTCACTTACCATTTTTCTGCAATCCTCATTTTTTATGACAAATCCTCCTGATCTAATATTTCTAAAAATTTTTTTTGAGCTTCGATGATTAGTTTTGTCTGATTCAATTCTCTCTGGAGTTTCCTGTTCTTTTTTGATAATTCAGCTACTTGTTTCTGATTTTTATCTTTCAACTTTTTGTTCAATTTTCCCTGTTACAGCTGTTCACGCCACTTTGTGATGTTATTGGACAAAATTCTATAGCATATTTTTTCATACTAAATTCAATTACTAAAAAACTGTGACACTTAATATGTGTCAACAAAATTCTTATAAGAATATTGTGTCAATAAAAAAATGTAAATTGAATTAGAAAAACAACGTATCAAACATTATAGATGTAAGATATGGTTCCAATATTTTTTCAAACTTATCTTCATTTACTATTTTTGTAACTATAAGTTAGATAAAGAATGGTTATATGACACCAATAGTATGTCACATAATTAAGCTCTATTTAAACTTACACATTTGATTGTTATTCACAAATTTTCTATACATTGTAATCATAGAATGTAGTAGAACAGATGATTTAATAGGGTACAACTTAAACGATACAACCTTCCGAATCTTAGTAAGCCAGCTTATATACTATTTCACTACTGTCCAGTTAAGCTGACAGCAGAATCACGTAGACATTGATTATGAAAGGAGAAAACAGCATAATAAATATTTTATGATTTGAAACAGCTTTTTCATTTTACTTCATCAAAA